>ODAI014685075.1_pt1 | contig 14962 bp, 6 predicted proteins | sample 1539321 | NCBI WGS metagenome assembly ODAI01 (sample SAMN02144231, study PRJEB22623) | gut metagenome | biome: sheep rumen | host: Ovis aries | place: New Zealand
TAATTGCTGTAATCAAGATGGGGAACCCCTGAGAGATGAGCCTGCCGTGTCCCTCAAAAATCCTGAGTATGTTTTCCCTGAGCAGCATGACCGGAAGTGATGCGGCGACGGAAAATACAATCATGCGGAAAGTGTAGAGCAATGTGTCCGCGACCAGATTTTTTACCGCGACGTTTTTGTTTTTTCTCAGGAAGACGAAAAGCAGAACAGTATTTGCACCGGATGCGACTGTCAGTGCGAGCGCGATTCCAAGTCCACCCATTATTTTTGCAAGGATGATTGCAAGGCTCATGTTTACCGCGAAATTGACAAGTCCAGCGATGGTGGGGCTCAGCGTGTCCTGTTGCGCGTAGAATGCGGGTGCCACGATTCGGTTCAGCGCGATGAAATAAAGACCCGCGATGTGGCATCGGAAAACCTGCACTGTCATTTCTATGGACTGCTCGTCGAATCTTCCCGTCTGGAAAAGAAGCGCGATGAGGCTCCTGTCCATGCAGAGAGAATAGAACGTGACCGGAATTGCTATGAATGCCATGATACGGATTGACTGGATGAGCATCTGGTTGAATTTGTCCCACGCCTCTTTTTTTGCGAAGCCGGTGAGGTCGGGCAGAATCACGGTTCCGATTGTCACAGCGCAGATTCCCAAAATCAGTTCCTGAAGACGCAGGGAGTAGGAGAGGCTTGAGTAGATTCCTTCCCCGGTGCGTGTCGCGAGTGCCGAGGAAACGATGTCGTTGAGCTGATACGCCGCCATGCCCAAAATCGTGGGGCCGATCAGGGAAAGGACTTTCCTTGTGCCGGGGTTCGAGAATGATTTTTTGAGCGACGTGAGCCTTAAGGACCATTTGTTTTTGAGGACGAAGGGAACCTGGAACAGAGCCTGCACGCTTCCTCCGATGATTACGCCCGTTGCCATTGCCCTTGCCGGATTTTTCATGTGGGGCGCGAGAATGTAGGTCGTGCCGATCACTATGGCGTTGAAAAGGATTGGAGTGAATCCCGAGGGAGAGAAAATCTTCATGCCGTTAAGGATGCCCTGCAGGAATGCCGCGATGGAAATGACCACGAGATAGGGAAACATGATTCTTGTAAGCACCGTGGCCTCAAGCATGGAGTCAAGGTCGGCTTTTTTATAGTAGATTTTCAAAATCAGCGGCGTGAGTATGATTCCTGCGGTGACGAAGATGACCGTTGCGAACGTGACGAGGGTAAAGGTCGCGCTTACGAAATCCTGTGCCTTTTTCTTTCCGTCCTGGGTCTTTATGTCCTCGAGATATCCCTTGAAGGTGGGGATGAACGCCACCGAGATTGAGTTCTCCGCGAAGAGACGGCGGAAAAGATTTGGAATCTGGAATGCCACTCCGAATGCGTCCGAGAGAGCCGTGGTTCCAAGGAATTTTGCCTGGGTCATCTGTCTGAGGAGTCCCAGAATCCTTGAGAAAAGGGTGAGGACCGAAAGCGAGAGTCCCTTTTTCACGAGGGATGATTTCTTTTTGGGCTTGTCGTCCTGTTTTGCGTCCGGTTTTAGTTCCGCATTTTTGTTTTCTTTTATCTGATTGCTGTTTTCTTCCATAAATATAAGGTTCCTTGAAAAATTTCTTCCATTATAAACCTATTTTGAATAAAAGACAATGAGCAGGGAATGATGGTTGGTGAAAAAAAACGGTGGAAGATTCACTTTCTGCATTTCTTTCAAAGAGGGGGGCTCCCACTTACGCCCGATTGGAGCCATGCCGCGGCTTTGACGCTGGGCAGACCGACTTCAGGCGGGCCGGAGCGATAGCGTAGTGGCGGAAAGCGGGTTCAACAAGCGATGTTTTTTTTCAAAAAAGGAGCTGATTTTTGGAATGTGATTCCGTCCGGCACCGTTGCCTTAATTCCTAATAAAACAGTTGCGAAATTTAATCAATCGGTATATAATGGTCTTATCTATAAAAAACGGTGAAACGGGGGAAATGGGATGGGCTCATCCGCGGAAAAAAATTTTTTTGGCTTTCAGAAATCCGGAAAAACGACTATTGTTCCAATATCCATAAAAATTCTGACGGTTTTTGTCCTTCTCATATTGATTTCCTGTCTGACCACGAATTTCATCACCCTGGTCTTTACTCAAAGGCAGACAATCTCTCTTACGAACGAGCTTTTGGTTTACCAGCTTTCCGACCTTTACTCGAACGCTTCGAATCAGTTTCAGATAAGCATGTACTCGCAGAATGAGGTTGACTCCTTGAACAGCGTGAAGGATGCGGCGAAAAGGGATTTCTCAAGGCCACATTCCGTTGCAATCGGGCTCAAGAGGGACGGCTCCATGCTTTTTATGGTGGGAAAGGACGGTCTTGAGTGGGATGATTTTTCGGACGGGGATGCTCTTTCAAGTTTGAACGCGGCTTACGACAAGGCTGTGTCAGAGGGAAATCCTGAGCGGGTGGAGGGGTCGGTTGTGTTCAAGTCACCTGCAGGAGAGGAGTACATGGGCGTGTACAAATTCCATGAGGACTGGAACTGTTTTCTCATAAGGGCGGAGCTGAGGTCCGACACAAAGAACGAGCTTTACCGGATTTATCTGAAGATTTCCGGCATCATCCTGATTCTGACGATTGGATTTGTGTTCGTGGGGATTTCGGTCCTGAATCTTCTTTTCAGCAGCATAAAGAGTTTTACTAGCGACGTGTATGAGCTTCACAAAACTCAGCGGCTTGAGAAACTCGGGGATTCGGTGCAGGTGACGGCTCCCATTGACATAAGCGGGGCTTCCAACGATGACATCACTTATCTTGCGGCGAATTTCAACAGTCTTTACATGAACACGGCGAACCTCAGAAACATCTTCCAGAGATTCGTGTCTAAGAACGTGGTGGACCAGGCTTACAACGACAGGCGCGTGGAGCTCAAGGGAGAGCAGAGACAGCTCACTATTCTTTTTACGGACATAAAGAATTTTACGAACCGGACGGAAATTCTTGGAAACGAGATTATCCGCCTCCTGAACATTCACTACAACTCAATTATCGGAATCATTCAGCCGGACGAGGACAGGGGGGAGAACAAATCCAAGGCGTTCATCGGCTCTCTGATTGGAGACGCGGTTCTGGGTGTTTTCGGAATCAGCGGGAAAAAGGAGGACGTGAATCCTCAGAAGTCGGTGGATGCGGTCTCATGCGCGTGGAAGATGACTTTGAAAACCAAGCTTTTCAGGCAGAAGATGGACGAGAGAAAAAAGGAGCTTGAGGCGGCGGGCAGGTTCACAAGTCAGGCACGTCAGGTCTATGAGGCCGTGAGGATTGACATAGGCGTGGGAATTGACGGAGGGGAGGTTTTTTACGGAAACATCGGGTCGAACCGTTACATGGCGAACACTGTAATCGGGGACAACGTGAACTCCGCATCGCGCATTGAGGGACTCACGAGATTCTACAAGCTTCCGATTTTGGTCAGCTCATACGTGAGGGACGAGGTGATGAAGGTTCCCGAGGCTGCCGAAAGATACCGTTTCTACGAGGTTGACACGGTTCAGGTGAAGGGAAAGCATGTGGGAAAGAAAATCTATTTTCCGCTTGACACCATGCAGGAGGATCCTGATTACGCGGCTGAGTTTACCCAGGAGAAATTCGAGGTTTTCGAGGAGGGACTGAGCGCCTATTACGCCGGGGACTGGAAGACTGCACGGAGCAAGTGGAAAAAATGCGGCATGACTGTGGCCGAGGTTTTCCTTGACAGAATCGGACTTAAGAACGCGCCCGCAGGATGGAGTGGAATATGGATAATGTCAACGAAATAGATTTGTTTGAGCGCTCCCTTGATTCGAGGCGGAGGGATGTGAGCGGAAGCATTCAGGATTTTCTTGAGGCGGAGTCGAGGAATCTTCCGACCGAGGTTTCCGGGGCTGATTATGATTTGCAGCGTGCTTATGATGCGACGGTTCAGAACCGATGGAAAAATTTTCTTCCCGTGCTTCTTTGGATGATTGCGTCCTTCGTCGTGGTGATTTTGCTCGGTGGAACCATTGTCTCAATCGTGAACAGGCAGAACTCAAGGATTCCGGTGGAAGTGCAGCATTTCGATTCCCTGAACCTGAGGAACCTTTTGGATTTGGTGGGAAAAACCCAGTCTCAGATTGACGAGGAGTCGGCAAGGAAAAACAACCTTGAGATTGAGCGGCAGAATATTTTGGACAGGGCTGAGGCGGAGAGAAAATCGGCTCTGGAGACTTTGAATTCCTTGAACATAAGCGCGTCGGAAAAATCCGGCAGAAAATCGAAAATCGAGGAGAGCTACAAAAATCAGATTGCGGAGGCTGAAAAACTGGACTCAGAGATTTCGAAGTCCGAAAAACAGATTCAGCTTTTGCAGAGACAGCTCGCGGAATATGACACTGTGAAGGTTGAGCAGGCAAGAAAGCAGCAGGCGCAGTTGGACAGTGAGAAGCAGCTCCATCAGATTGAGAAGAAACAGCTTACCGATGACTATGAGGGAAAAATCTCTTCACTCAGGACCGAGCTTGAGGAAATTCAGGAGGCGGATTTGAAGAGGCAGGAGGAGATGGTGAACTATGTGATTGACCAGTATGATCCCACCTTCGCTTCTGACACTGCTGCAAGGGACCTTATCTCGAAGTCCGCGGCTTATTCGGTAATCTACACGGGATTTCCAACCGTTGACGATTCCGCTTCGGACAAGTTCAAGGAGACCCTGAAAAAACAGCGTGAGTATTATTCCGACATCGACACTCTTTTAAGCCGTTTCAGAAGGATTCCCCAGAAAAATGCGATTCCGAAGATGGCGGCATCCATGCAGAGATTTGCGAATTCTGCAGGAAATGAGCTTGCAAAGGTTGCCGTGGATGAGGTGAACGGGCTTCTTTCCGAAAAATCCGGGCTGGAGGAAAATGTGCGGACACTGACTGCGGAAAAGGATTCCGTTATTTCCGAGCGTGATTCTCTTGCCGAGGAAAAAAATGCCCTTGCCGATGAGCGCGATGAGATTTTGAAAAGCAGGGATGAGCTCAGGGCGGAAAACGATGCTCTGAATCAGTTCAAGGCACAGGCTGATGAGACTGCCGGAAAACTCAATGCGGAGATTCAAAGTCTTTCGGCTGAAAAAGCGTCTCTTGTTTCCGAGCGTGATTCTCTTGTTTCCGAACGTGACGCATGGACAAGCGGCAGGGATGAGATAATCGCTTCAAGGGACAAGGCCCTCTCTGATTTGAACACTGTCACAAAGGAAAAAAACGACGCGCTTCAGGAAAAGGACAGGCTTGCCTCTGAAAATGAGAGGCTTTCTAAAGAGAAAAAGGAAATCGACGAAAAGTACCAGCTTCTTCTGATTGAAAGGGAAATTACCGGGGAAAGTCAGTCTAAGCCAGCGTCTCCGTCTTCTGATTCAGGTGAAAGGGAAACGGCTGAGCTTGAAAAAGAGATTGGAAATTTAAAGGAAAGGAACGAGAGTCTTTCGGAAAGGAACCGTCAGTACTCGGATCTGTTGCAGGCTCTTTGCATGAAGGACGGATCTTTGACGCATGGATTTGTCGTGAACGTAAAAAACAGCAAGCGTGTCCAGATTTACGTGGAGAATTCGTCGTTCAAAAAATATGCTCCAGTCGCGACATCCGGTGAGCTGGTTCCTGTTGCTGTCGTGCATGATGGAAAAATCGTGGCGTTCGGAAAACTTGCCGTTGACGGTGACACTGCCTACATGATTAAGGGAGGTGAGGCTGACCAGAATGCCGTCGCTTCCATAATCAGCCTTGATGGGGTGAATTCCTACGGCTCAATTTCTGCCGGGGATGAAATTCAAATCAAGTATTAGGGCACTTCGAAAATTTGAGTGGATGCCTCTCAGTCTCCCTGCTCGACGAAGATGAATCCCTTGTACGGGCTTGAGACCGCATACCATCTTCCGTAAACCTCATCGATGCTACTGTAAATGTCCGTGTAGCCGATTACGGAAATGGAGTATTCGTCGCTGTCATCCGGCATTGTCGCGTCGTTGTATTTTGTTCCGAGCTTTGTGTAAGCGGGGTCCGGAGCCTCATAAATGTGAACCTCGGGGTCGTTTGCCGCGGGATATGAAATAGTCCTTGACTCTCCGTCGGGGTAAGTGCTGTAGGAGCCTCTGATTCCCGGGACCGGATCCATGTAGGTTCCAAAAACTTCCGCTTCGGCAGGGAATGTGATTCTGTACATCTTTGCCGTGCGTCCGTCCTTTTGTATGCTCGTCTTTGAGACTGATTCCGCATAGACAATCTTTCCGCTCCTAAGTCCGTTTTCTCCGGCTGGGAAATCTGAGGAGAGTCGGAACCATCTTTCGTCCTCAAGCTCCTCATAAACAATTTCACTTGACGCGTTGAGCCTGTTGAAAGTTCCTGTCTGCAAAAGAAGATTGTAGCCCGGAAGCCAGAATGTGTTCCCGTTCCTCTTTGCCTCAAACCAATATGAAGTGCGTCCGTCGTGCTCAACTGTGTCCGGCGTTCTGCTGATAATCTGGACCTGGCATCTTTGGGCAAGCCTTTCGTCGGTGGTCTTGTATGATCCCGGCTCAAGATATTCCTCTGTGTTGTACCGGACCAATGCGATGTTCGCCGCTTTCTGCTCGTCGGCTGTGGGGAAAATGAATGTCTGTCCGTTTGTCATTCCGATTTTTGTCGGCTCGCTGAATTCAAACGCTCCAAGCTCGGAGTTTGCCCTGAGTGCGGGAAGATTTTTCGGAATAATCACAAGCTCAGTGATTTCATTTGTCTCGGCATCCGCAATCATAAAAAGGTCGGGGCTCTCATCGTTTCCCTGTATGCGCTTTCCCTTGAATGAACCCAGGATAACAGGATTGTCGTAGGTTTTGTTTCTTTTCTTCTGGTCAACGGCAATGAAGAGGGCCTTCTCATCTTTTTGAAATAATTCCACCCAGGGAAGTCCGCCTTCTTCTTCCGTAAGCTTCAGTCCCTCGCCAAAAGTTTCCGCGCTGAATCTCTGTATGTGCCTGTAGGTCTCGATGTTGATTTCCTGCGTCTTCTCATAAACTCCGGGTTCCGCCTCAGAGTTGTCAATGGGACCCTCATCTGCCCATGGATTCAAAAGCTCCTCCCATGAAAGGTCACTCTCTTCAATGCTGTCGTCCACAACCTTCGCGGACTGCTGATTTGAGTCGTTCACCATCATAATGGAAGATTCAATTGGAGTGCCGACAAAAACATGTTTTTCCTTTTTGCATGAATCAAATGTGGTCAGAAAAAATGGAACCGCGGCCAAAAAAATCAAATTCTTTTTCATGCCGTGATTATACGAGTTTTTTCGAATTGATTCAAGTGGATTCAATCGCCGCTGTCCGGGAATCCTCCAAACATCTTTACGCGCTGGTCGAGCTTTTGCTGCATGTATTTGTTGTATGTGCTCGTGAGTGGACTCATCCTGGCGCAATATTCATTCCACAGATTCTCAAAGTTGTAGGGCATTCCCATAATCAGGCGTGGAAGATACTCTCTCTGGATTTGCTCAAAACTCGTCAGGACATTGACCACGGCATATTCCTCAGGATCGTGCGTTTCAAAAGAAGGTGTGCACTGCCACATTGGGTACCAGGGCGCGTTTTTCGGAGGATTTGGATCCATGAGCTCTGTGTATGATGAGACTCCGTATGCCTTCCACAAATCAAGGTCGACCTGTGCCTGTGTTGCTTCGTATTCCCAGGGAAGCTCGTCCATATTCCGTGTGTAGCCGCTCGGCATCTTTCCCTCCAGCTTGGGAGCCTCATACGCCCAAAGGTGAGCCCGGTTGAAATGAATCCAAATAGGATCGCTTTGATTCGCACGTTGCTTGTCTGTTCTGTATGCAGCTCCTTTGATTCCTGTCACAGAGCCGTTTTTGTCAATCTTGTAGTCCTTGCCCTCAAATCCCCAGTAAAGGATTCTCTGGTTTTCTTCCTCAAGCATTTTGTCCATGAACTGAATAATCCTGATTGCTTTGTCCTCGGGGCATTTTATGGTGATTCCGTATCCCCTCTGTAGGTCCGGGAGCGGATAGTCGCGGTAATGGGGAGTGATTGATTCGTCGAATGTCAGGGGAAGTGGAGCGTAGGTTCTTTCGTCTTTTCCCTGCTGCCATAGACTTTTTTCCGCTTCACCCATGAATTCCCATCCCTGCATGAACATGCCGAGAACGCGTCCCTCAGAAATTTTACCGTAATACTGTTCGCGTGTGTCGGTGAAAGACGCCGGGTCAATCAGACCTCTCTGGTAATATGAGTTTGCGAGCTTGAACCATCTCTTTGCGTTCGCGTCCGTGAAGATGTCCTCATAGATGAGCTTTCCGCCCTTGCTTACGACATGTCCGTTTCCCTCATTCGGATTTCCTCCCAGAAACTGAGGCGGATTCCACAGATTGAATGCTTCCCAGTCAGCCGTGATGATTGAGAAGGGAATTGTCTTCATGCCGTCAATAGTAGGATGCAGCTGATAGTATTTTTCAATCAGGTCGAAATACTGGTCAACGGTTTTGATTTTCGGATATCCGAATTCTTTCAGGACAGCTTTTTGAATCCACCATGCGTTCACGTCGTAGTATGTGTCGGATGGGATTCCGTCCACCGCGCTGTAGCTCGGAAGCGAGTAGATGTGCTCTGCCACAATGTTTCCCGCGGCATCTTTTTCGGAGTCGCAGTCAATCATTTTCTTCCATATACTTGAGTAATGCCTCATCAGATTGGGTCCGTATTTTTCAAGGAGAGGCTTCAAATCACGCAGGCATCCCGCATTCTGGAATATACTTGAGTCCACCTCAACCATGTCGGGAAGGTCGCCGGAGTTGATTAGGATGTCGATTTTGATGTCCTTGTCGCCTACGAGGATGTCCCAGTCAAACGTAACTCCGAAATTTTTCTCAATCCATTTGTATGCGGTATTGTTTTTAGGCGGACGCTCCATTTTCTGCATTGTAAAAATAGAAATGCTCATCTTTGAATTTTTTAAGTTCGTCTTGTTGTTCGGGTTTGATATGCCGTCATTTTTTTTAGCTCCCGGGCACAGAATCAGGATGCAGAACAGGCTCAGAATCAAAAAGATTTTTTTCATAATCAACAACCCCTTGTTTCATTTGGCAATCTCTAAAAACAGAAGTCTTTAGAGGCTCCCATTTAATATTCCGCAAAAATGATACCATGATGACGGGGCGATGTCAATGTACGGATTACATTTGATGTGGAGTGAAAAAATTGCATTGTCGCAATCCCGAGTTTTGCATCTCAGTTTTCGCCTTTCAATTTAACCTCTTTACCAAGTCCCCGGAAAGTGCTATAATTGGGCATCGCATTTTTGCAGAAAAATCCCTTTGAAAAAACAGGAGTATATATTATGGAAAAGAACATAGCTCTTATTCCAGGAGATGGAATCGGACCTGATGTGGTTGCAGAGGCAGTAAAAGTTTTGGATGCAATCGGTGCAAAGTACGGACACAAGTGGAACTACACAAACGTGATTGCAGGTGGTGCCGCCATTGACAAGTGGGGAAAGCCTCTTCCTCAGGATCAGCTGGACATCTGTTTGAAAAGCGACGCGGTTTTGCTCGGTGCGGTCGGTGGTCCCAAGTGGGATGACGTGGCTCCTGAAATCAGACCTGAAAAAGCATTGCTGGGTCTTCGCGGTGGAATGAAGGTTTATGCGAACCTCCGTCCTGCTGTCATGTGGAAGCAGTTGAAGGCGGCGTGTCCTTTGAAGGATGAGATTGTGGGTGAGGGACTTGACATTCTGGTTGTCCGTGAGCTTACCGGCGGAATTTATTTTGGTGACCGAGGAACTTCTGAAGATGGACAGACCGCTTGGGACACCGAGAAATACACGTGGCCGGAGATTGAGAGAATTGTCCGCATGGGATTTGAGTTTGCGAAGAACAGACAGAAGCATCTGACCGTGGTTGACAAGGCAAACATTTTGAACTCAAGCCGCCTGTGGAGAAAAGTTGCGGAGACGGTTCACAAGGATTATCCCGACGTGAAGCTGGATTTCCTCTACATTGACAATGCCGCCATGCAGATGGTCCGCGCGCCGAGACAGTTCGACGTAATCGCGACAAGCAATATGTTCGGTGACATTTTGACAGACGAGGCATCCCAGGTGACGGGCTCAATCGGTATGCTCGCATCCGCATCTCTCGGTGACGGAAAGGGACCCGGACTTTACGAGCCTATCCACGGATCAGCTCCCGACATCGCAGGAAAGGACATCGCGAATCCTCTTGCCACAATCCTTTCTGCCGCCATGCTCCTCCGCTACAGCTTCAAGCTTGAGACCGAGGCACAGGCAATTGAAAAGGCAGTGAACGCTGTTCTTGACGACGGTTGGCGCACGGGTGACATCGCCGGTAAGGACATTGATTCCGTAAAGGCAGCCGGTAAACTCGCAGGCACCAAAAAGATGGGCGAGCTTGTGGTAGAGTATCTGAAGAAGAACTAACCATCGTGTCGTTGCCGGACTGGTCCTGTGTCATTGCCGGGCTTGACCCGGCAATCCCTTTGCAGTAGAGATTATCGGGTCAAACACGATAATGACATTGTTGTCAAACACGATAATGACATTGTTGTCAAGCCCGATAATGACATCATTCTGAATTAATCAGTGGTTCCTTAGTTATCAGTTGTTAGTCCTCATTCCTCAACTCTCAACTCTCAACTCTCAACTTCCCCGTAATTTCCACCTCCTTTCCCCATCGCAAGTAGTAGAGCACGCACCGGATTTTTTCCATCGGGCATCCGGTCATTTGCGAAAGAGCCTCTCGGTAGGATGCGAGCTGCTCAAAATAAATCTCAGGTCTCACATGCCGGTTGGTTTTATAATCAACTATCACGTACTCACCGTTTGAGCTCATAAACACGAGGTCCATTTTTCCGCTGATGATTGTCTCTCCCTTTTTGTAATGGAACGCGTATTCCGCCCTGTGCCATTCGGATGAAAGAGCCGATTTCCCGATCTCGCTTTCTTTAAACCGATTTTTCATCTCCGTGCAAATTTTTCGGATCGTCCTGATTTTTTTCTCGCTTCCATCCAACAGGGCAAAATATTTTTCAGGAATCTCCGCGTTGGATTTGTTTACCGCAGCCTCAATGTACGCATGGGCAATCGTTCCGAAATCGTCATAAGAGAAGGTGTGCTTTTTCTCATCCATACCAGAGGGATTTTCCGAGCCGTGTTTTTCTGCCTCATCCCTAACAATCTCGTCAATCTCAGGATAGGGGATTTTTTCATCAAGAGATGTTGAGCCGCCGTCATTCTCTTCCCCATGACTTACGAGCATACTTGGAAACGTGTAGGGGGACGGAATCTCTTCCTTTTCAATCTGAGTTGATTTTTCAGCGAGCGACAGAATCCTTTTGCAGCAGGATTTTTTTCCGTTGCCGTCTGTTTTTTCGTTTGTCCTGACCTTGATTTTCGGAGCCGAAACGGGTTCTATCGTCTCGAACGTGAATGGTTTTTCACCCTTGTAATCCTCGGCATAAAAATGTGCGATTGCGGGTGTCAGCACGTCAAGGGTAGATTTTGGATTTGAGTCGCTTCCGGGAAGAAACTTTGTCTCGTCATCAAAATCTTTTTTGAAGGAGCCAGTGATGAAAACCTCCTCAATGGCCCTTGTGATGGCGACATAAACAATCCTCCTGAGTTCAGCGCTCTCCATTTTCTCCTCCTCTGTTTTTGCAAGCGAGAAGAAATAATTTTCCGATTGTCTGAGCATCTCGATTTCGGATTGCATGTTGACCGAAAGTCCGTGTGTCCTGCTCATGTACACGGCTTGTGTATTTGTCTCCGCCTTCCCTTTTTTTCCGCACCCGCAGATAAAGACATATTTGAACTGAAGTCCCTTGCTTTTGAAAATGGTCATGATTCGAACGCCATCCGTCTGCTCAATCGGGATGTCCATGTTCTCAAGTTTTTCCATCTCGTCCTCAAAAACTCTGAGCCCGTCAACAAAATCCGGGAGGCTCGTCGTCACTTCATCGGCACGTCGCGCGAGTTCGAAAATCCTGTCGTAAAGGGTGGAGTACATGCTGACTTTCTGATTCCACATCGTCTCGTATCTGTAGCCGAACTCATACCAAAGTTTTGTCACTATTTCGGCAAGGGGCTTTGTCTTTGAGTCGATTAAAATCTCCCGGTACATTTTTCCCGCGTGATTGAAACGGACCGCGCTTTCCTCCGATAAAATCTCCTCCGCGTTTTCAGTGAACGGCTCCTGTTCCATTGCAAGGATTGCGTCCGCCTCCTCATTGCTGAGCGACACAAACCTGGAAAAAAGAACCTGCTCGTAAGTGACCCGCTCATTTTGATATGCGACGAGACGAAGAAAACTCACGATTTCAGAAACGACGAAACTGTTGAAAAATCCGGTGACGGTCTCCGTGCTGTATGGAATTCCGCTCTCCAAAAATGTCCTTTCCCAAAGCGGCTGCAAACTGTATTTTCTGAAAAGAACCGCAATGTCCGACGGATTCACTTTCTTTTCATCAAGCAGCTTTCGAATTTGATTTGCCGTCCACTGTGCCTCTGCCTCATCCTTTGTCAAATCTCCGTCCTTTGTCTCCTGTCCCTCGTCATAAAGCGCGATGTGTATTCTGGGCTCATAGAATTTTTTCAGTCCGGCTTTTGTCAGATTTGAAATCTCTTTTGCGGATGAGTCTGGAATCTCCGCGTCATTGTAAATTGCCTCGTATGGAGGAACATTTTTTTGATCTGTTTCTCCCTTGTAAAAAACGGACGGATTCGGATGTGTTCTTTTTTCATCCGGCGGATAACTTGCCCCTCCGAAGATTGTGTTGAAAGAAGCGATGAGCGCGGAGTTTGACCTGTAGTTTGTGCTGAGGTCCATGCGGCCTTCCTTAAAATCATTTGAGAGAGAACGGAAGACGCTTACGTCGGCTCCACGGAAACGGTAGATGCTCTGTTTTTCATCACCCACGAAAAAGAGTTTGTCAGGACACAGCTCATCGACTTGCGGCACAGATTTTTCCATGCGCTCAGGTTTCTCCGCCAAAAGAAAAAGGAGGTCCCTTTGCATTGAATTGTTGTCCTGAAATTCGTCAATCATAATGGCACGGTATTTTTGTTTTTCAGCCGACCTGATTTCGGGATGCTCGGTCAAAATGGCGAGCGCGAGATTGCTTACGTCCCTGAACGTGAGGATTGACTCGTCCCTTTTCAAATCGTTGGTCATCTCCTGGAACTCTTCCATGAGCGGCACGATGCTTTTTACAAGCGGATATGAGACGACAAAGGACATCAGGCTCTTGAGCTTCGGAATGATCTCATACTTGAGGTCGTAAAAAATATTCTTGATTTCCTCAATCCCTTTTCCGGTCCCACCCCTGATGTTTGAGATTTTGTCCAAATAGAACATAAAGTCAGTGAGTGCTTTTGCAAGCGCGGGATTCTCTCCGTCCTCCATGCTCGTGTCAGGAAATTCCGGAACGTCGTCGATGAATGTCTCGCTCAGTGCCGTGAAAAATTTCGTGGTTCTGTTTCCGTCAAAATCATCCAGCGCCCTTTGCATCGCGATGTAATCCTCAATGAATTTTTTTCCGAACTCACTCCATCCTTCCGCGACGGTTTTTATCTGGTCGGAAAGCATTTTGTTGAAATCAAGGGGAAATGCAATGCTTGAGTTGTATAGAATGGGATTTACGAAAAGCTCGTTTGCTATGTCCTGAATTGATTTTGTCCGCACAAGATTTTTTATTCCGGGCTCGTTTCTGTTTTTCAAGATGAAGGGAAGTGCCATGGCTCTGACAGATTCCGCAATCGCATCCTCGTCAACTTCGAATCCCGGACTGATTCCATAAAAATTGGAGCCGAGTCTCGCAATCTTCGTGCAGTAGCTGTCCAAGGTCTGTATGCTCGCCTTGTGGAAATTCTCCACGGTTTTCGGATCGGCATCTCTGAGCGTCTGATAAATTCTTCCGTACATTTCGACCGTGGCTTTTTTCGTGAACGTGAGCGTGAGGATATCCTCCACATTGATTTTTTTATCCAGCACGAGATGGGCAAATCTTGATGAGAGCACCGATGTTTTTCCCGAGCCCGCACCCGCGCTTACGACTGCATTTTCTTCTATATTAATCGCTTTTTTCTGAGCGTCGTCAAATTTGATTTCCTTGGACATGTTTCCCCCAAAAAATTGTTTTCAAAAGTTACGTCTTGAGCTATTTACTCTGATTGTGGAAGCTCCTCATTTTCCCGTCTCCAAAGCTCGAAAGCGTCCCCGCAATCAATGTCATGCTCCAGGACTTTTTTCGCGTAGAATCTTGCAAGGCTTAGAAATCTTTCGGTGGTGGGCTCAAAATCAATCTCTTCCTTTGCTCCGGCGATGGGTCCGAATACGGCTTTGTTCACTCCCTTCCTCACATTAAAAAACGCGCAGTTCTCGACTTCAATCGCCGTGTCCTGATTTTTCAGAATGTATGTGTAGACCGGCATTTGGAAATCGGGAACTTTCACGTCGTCGCTCACAAAAAATTCCTTCGAGTGGATGGCATTGTCCGAAGTCTTAAAATCAACAAGCACACATTCCCCTGTGGCAGGCTCAATCAGAAGACAGTCGATTTTTCCGTAGAAATAATAATTCTCGTTCTCAGGCTCAAAGACAAATTTTTTTTCCGCGCCGTAAATATGGAAGCCCGCGTATTGCTTTGAGAAGGATTCCACCGTGCCCACCATCGTTTCCCTGAGCGATTTTTTTCCTGATTTCAGCATCTCTTTCGAAAGTATGCTCGACTCAAACTCATCAAGTCCCTTGTCGATGCTCTCGTCCAAAATCCGCGTGTATTGTCCGTCGAGACCGTTTTCACCAATAGCGAGCGGCATGTCCTCCTCCGAAAGTTTTTTGCAGTAGAACTCAAGGATTTTATGGTAGAGATTTCCCCACGCGAAGGGATCCATAAGCTCGGCCTCATTTTCCGCGTCCTCTATCCGCAGCACGAAGTCGTTGAAGAA
>ODAI011664973.1_pt1 | contig 14961 bp, 8 predicted proteins | sample 1539321 | NCBI WGS metagenome assembly ODAI01 (sample SAMN02144231, study PRJEB22623) | gut metagenome | biome: sheep rumen | host: Ovis aries | place: New Zealand
AGCCTACCAACGATGTTAAGGCTAAACCAGTAGGTGGAAAAGAGTATGTTTATTCATCGAAAGAAGACAAGAGGAATGGCGTCACTGAATTGACAGTAAAGGATATTAACATTAATGTTAGTGGAACAATAAAATTAGATGCTGGAACGATGTCCAAAGATATTGACATTAACAGACTACTGAGTGACACATCGTTTGTTTCATCGCTTAAGGAAATGATTAAGTCATCCATTAACAATGATATGAATGGAGGAAGGTTCATGAACGATAATGCAACATTAAGAGGCAGCGTTGCCCCAACTACTTATTGGGGTCGTTAGTCTTTAAAATAAGATAATTGAAATTATATTTTATATATGGCGAGTTTTTGGGGTAATCTAGGAAATAAACTAGGAAGTGCTACTGCTGACCTATTGAGTAACAGCGATTTTATAAATAGGTCGGTTGGTATGGCTAATTCATATGAGGACATAATGTTTATCGTTCAAGCCTTGGGGCGTGAGCCTATTAGTCTATTGGGTAAGGACTACTTGTATATATTTGACCATGTTAGGAGGAATTATAACATGGGCAGCAATGTCATGGACTATAACTCAAACGAATGCCCTAAGTTTACGTTCTATAAGGAAAAGCCAACGGTAAGGTTTGCAAATCCTTACGATGACCCGAAAAATTTGCTAGATAGGTGGATGCCAAATGTTGATTTTGAGAGCACTTCCAAAGGAAACATACTATATTCTTATGCTGAATCTGACGATGACAAGACAAATAATAAAGTAATTGGAACATCATACAACATAGATGATGCTAATCCAGGAGTTAATTTTGGCGGAATATCTAGTTTTGCCAATAGTTTGGACACATGCGATTTGATTAAAAAGACAAACGACAATTTTAATCACGGAAAATACAGAACGCTTATAGCTAGGTTTCACACCAATTCTGACGATTCTAAGAGAAAGGATGATATAACACAGACAGCACTTACTGAGAAATATGGCATGTCTCATGGTAGAAACCTTTTAAGGAAATATAGCCCAAATCACGTTGACAATGGATACGATAATCCGTATTGTAGAGTATGGACTTATCATCATCAATATAATCAGTTAGCTAGAGCCATTAGACCATTTGATTTACAAAGTGCTGAAATGCTTGAAAAAGCCGAAACAAGCAGTGGCTACGATACTGTTGGTTTCCGTACTGTAGAAAATAAAAAATATGGGTTTGATGGCGGCAGTAAAAGGCTAGATACATATGGTGTGCTGAACTATAAAAATGGCATGATTAACATTGCCCCAACTGCTAAAATCAAAGACTATTTCGAGCATAAGGAAGATGACGAAAAGGCAGTATCAACAAAGAAATGTATGTTCTCAATTGAGAACCTTGCATGGAAAAGCTCAAATGTAGCGCATGATGAATATGACCAGTTTGGCTTGTCTCCAGAGCAAAAAGGCCCGCTTGGAGGGCGTATAATGTGGTTTCCACCTTATGATTTAACGTTCAGTGAAAGCGTAAGGGTAAATTGGAATCAAAATCAGTTTATCGGAAGGGGTGAAAAGGTATATACATACACAGATACAGAAAGAACAGGTAATTTATCTTTCACATTATTAATTGACCATCCATCCATTCTTGATTATTGGACTGGCCATGAACGCAATGGCATGAAAAACGGAGTAAATCAGTTAATTCCTAGTAATGGAGGTGGTGCTGATGAAATAAATAACCAAGAAAACACGCTTCTTAGATTTTTTGCGGGTTGTGAGGTACTTACTGCAAAGCCTCAAGAGTTTAGGAAAAGGATTAGGGTGAATAAGGAAGAAGGGGATGTGGAAAGGCCACAAGTTAAAAAAGACCCACAAGAAACAGAAGTTCATAGCCCAACAATTACGAAAAAAACGATACACTGTGTATTGTATTACCCAAATAACTATAGTGGTGTGGACGATGCGCCGACTAATGGAAAAAGTGTCGTTAATGCGATATACTATTTAATGAACGGAATAGGCGCTCAAAAATACGTAAGACCATGTAAATGTACAAATATTAAATGTGGCTATGAGTGGTATCCTGATAATAATACTGATAAATCAATACTTAGTGGGACGACTACAAAGTGTCCTAAATGTGGCGGAAATGCTGCTGTGAATATGGATGCTGAAAATATTCCGACTCAAATTGATAAAAAAATTAACAATGGCAAAAATGGAGGATATGAAATAAATGGTAATATATCAATAACTAAAGAAAATATTGAACCAATATATTCTTCAATAACGTCTTATACATATGCCGATGCCGTTTCATCACATAAGAGAGCGCAATATATAACTGATAAGAATTCAGTTTGTGAAGTCAATTCACAAGATTGTGGCTTTGTTTCTAATTTGCAGAAATATAGATTGGCTAAAATAGTTGGTTCTCAAGCAATGTCAATGGGTGCTGCAAAAACGTCATCTAATTTAACTGGTGCTTCTCACTTATGGTATCGTAGACGCTGGTATTACAGAGTCGATAAGGCATATGAAAACAGTAGATTATCTAGGCCTAACAGTTATATTGACACAGAATGTTATGATTTGAATGGAAAGGGATATGAAAAGGTTAAACAAGCAGAAAACATTGCAAAAGCATTCGGATTAAATGAAACAGACGAAAACGTAACATTAATTAGTTTTGCCGATATGTTTGTAGCTCTTGAGGGTGAAAAAGCCAAAGAAATTGTTGGTGACAATAGTAAAGACGAAAGAGTCAAGATTGTTACATCAATAATGGAAGATAGCAAAAGATTTAAAATTACATCCATCAAATTTGAAGGCCATGCTTCTTATCAAGGATATGCCAAATCCAACGATATTTTATCAATTAACAGGGCACTTACTTTCAAAAAATGGATGAAAGATAAAGGCTTCCCTAGTATGGAGAACGCTACCGCTAGCACTAAAAAAGAAAGCCCAAAAAACAATGTTGATAAAGGAGATAACAGTGAATTATCTGTTAAATTATGGAGAAGCGCCTCAGTTATCATTGAATATGAGGAAAGCTCGATTGAGAATGCAGCATTGTCTAACTCTTCATCAGTGACCAATGAATTTGATAAAAGCGGTAATACTGTATCAAAACTCGACAAAACTGAAATATATAATGGGCTATCATCTAGAAAAGTAAACAGTCCGAAGGATTGGTTAGAACAAACTGAAGAAGGCAAAAAATTCAGAGCGCGATATGAGGCTGATAGATTGAAAAACATGAAAATTGTAAATGGCAAACCAGTTTATGATAGGCCAGAAATAGACCCTTGGACGTTTACGATGCAGATAGCCGAAAAATATGAAGGCAAGAATTATACTGATATTAATTCTTGGGATTATGACAATTCATATCTCCAAAACCAAACTGGTATTGTTGGGGTTCAAAAAGGTATTGTTGAGAGATATGACAATGAGGGAGAATTTTTTAAATTGCTAGAAAAAAACGACCCATTTATGCATCATTTGATTACAGATAAAATAAAGTATTTTGACCCAGCATTTCATTCAATATCGCCAGAAGGATTTAATGCTAGATTAACATTCTTGCACCAATGCACAAGACAAGGTTCAACTGTTGGAAATTCTGATAATCTACCAGGAACAGCATATAATCTTGCATTTGGCAGACCACCAGTTTGTGTTTTAAGATTGGGTGATTTCTATTATACTAAGATTATCATCAATAGTATTAATATACAGTATGACACACTTCAGTGGGATTTAAATCCAGAAGGAATTGGCGTTATGCCAATGTTTGCTAAAGTAACATTGGACTTTGCATTTTTGGGTGGAAGTGACCTCGCTGGACCTATCTCGCGTCTTCAGAATGCAGTGTCATTCAATTACTATGCAAATACTGGGGTTTATGATAATCGTGCTGAAATGGTACAATATGATGAAGATGGCAATGGGCGTGAAGTTAAATTTAAGCCATATTCATATCCAGATATGATAGAGCATGGAGAGCCAAAGACTAGAAAACCTAGGAAATATATTGATATTGGAGGAAGTGGCGTTAGTAATAGCCCATTCAACAAAATAGGAACAGCAGAATATACAAGAGACGCTAATAACGAAAACAGTATGGTAGATAAAACCCTTAAATTAAATTAGTGAATTGACAAATTATGGCTTATAACAGATACAAATCATTTATATCTGATGGGGCTTTTTTGAAAGTCCCATCAATTGAAGTGCCTTTTACCAATTCAGACCTTTATACTTATTATGAAGTTGGGAAAACAAGGCTAGACTTACTTTCTTACCAATATTATGGAGACCCTAATTACGGATGGTTGATATTACAAGCCAATCCAGATGTTGGGTCTTTGGAGTTTAGAATAAAGAGTAATACGAGATTACGTATTCCATATCCTTTGGAAAACGCCATACAAGGATATGAAGAAAATATAAAAAAATATAATAAATTATACGGTTTAAATCAATAAAATATGCCAACACCTCATTCAAGTGTTAATTATGTTGAGCCAAATTTCAGCTCAGTTAAAGGAGAATTCAGCGGTAGGACTTTTCTAAACTGGGCTCTTGATGATGATTATGAAAGAGCACCAAGGCTTGAGGACTATTCAATAATGCTTAACCTTGAGGTTGAGATATGCAGTAGGAAAAACATTTCTAAGAGTGAGACCATTACAAAGGATGTCTTAATCTTGCAATATTCTTCAAGAGAGGATGGTAAGTCAGCAGTAAACTTTATGGGCGGGACAAAGGTGCAATGCAACGATACTGAGAATCATTACATAAATTCTCTAACCACTAACTATGCTGATATGTATGTCGGTGATTTGATAAACTACGGAACAACAGAAATGATTGGAATTAAGTCTGTTGACATTGAATACCAAAAATCATGCGTTCCGATTATTAATATCAAATTCACTGACGTTAGAGGTCTTTCTTTATTTCAGCCAACAGAATTAAGCAGAACCAATGCATATCAAGGAATTGGCGGTATCAGTGCTAAAAATGTTGCGCAATCATTCTTCCAATGCTTTTTCAGGGTTCCAATGCCTAAGTTTACCATAACAATTAAAGGATTTTATGGTAAACCAGTTACGTATGAGGTTTTGTGCGATAAATTTGAGACTAGTTTTAATTCTGAGACTGGTGATTTTGATATAGATACAAGGTTTATAGGTTATAATTATTCTTTCTTGACTGACATCGTAATGGATGCCCTTCTTGCTGCGCCTTATTCAGACTATGGAGGGATAGAGGGAGGGTTTAATAAACATTGGACACAGCAAATTGAGTCTGGCCGTTTTACAATTCCAAACAAGGATAAAACCTCTATGGATAGAATGCCTACTTTATATGAAATATTCAGTACAGTGAAGATTGCATTGAAAAACTCTTCAGGGGCAAGCTATACCGTTTCAGAGGAGGAAAAGAACCATTCCAACGAGATAGAAGAATTAACTGAATTGGCGAATCTTTATTCTCTATGGTATTCCACTTTATACAATATATGTATTGACAAATATGGAAAAGACTATGTTTTTTTGTTTAAAGACATGGGCTGTGAATATAGGCTTCTAATTCTAACGTATAGGCCTAAAGAGGAGCTGCTTACAAAAGATTTGGCGTATACGTATGAGTCGTTGCCAGATGATTTTAAAGAAATCAATCGGAATTTGAGTTCAGCCATTAACGAATACAATTCAAAAGACTATGCTTTTCAGAAAATAAAAAATGTTTCCATTGATTTTTCCAGCTATAGAAGAACGCCTCTTTTCAATAGGCTTTTCATAAACACTAGGAACGAGATAGTCTTCAATGGCTTTGATAAAAAGAATACTTTGCCTCACACAGATGTGTTTAATGCGTTATTCAACCAAATTGACGGAGTTGCCTTAGAAAACAATGAAGATGTTGACAAGCATAAAAAACATGTTCTTGACACCATATATAACGATGGAGTTGACCAATATATTGATTGCTTTTTGATTGATGTTGACTATAGACCCGTAAAAAAAAGAATTGAGGCCTTAAAAGCGGATGCTAGCAGAAATCCGCAAGAGAAAATGGACGAAAGAAGAAGGAAAGAGTTCAACAAGGAAATGTTCAAAAAGCTAGGGTGGTATCCTTCAGTAGAGAATTTCTCTAGGATTATGATGGCTCACCTTGAGACGTTAATGAAGCAGCTATATGATTGCATCAATCTTTGCGAAGGAAGAAAGGCTAGCGAATTAGGGGTTAATCCTAGGGAAAACCTAGATGTTCAGAGTGATTCAACTGACCCAGAAATTCCACCATTCCCTAGGGTTTTTAGGACAGTTATGGGTGATGATGGATTGCCTAAAAATGAAGATACTTGGGTTGGAGAATTTACTAACGGAAAGGGATTTGAGGAGGTCAACTTCATCAACGGCATATTCAATGGCGCAGAACACCTAATGGCGTTATACCAAGATACCAAAATAGCAGTAGGAGAGCAAGAAAGGGAAAGCAATATGGAAAGTGCTAGCAGTATTATAAAACACCCGTTAACGTCTCTTGACTTCTATATCAATAAATCTCCTTATGGTTCTTCTAGCGATTTATTTTCTGATACGAATGGATATGCTTTGGCTGGAAAAATTGCAATAAGGATGTATAGTATTCTTGCATTAAACCATTTTAGGTCAGAATTTGGCGATGGCTTTTTTGGACTTAAAAATCCTGAATTAATTGGTAGGATAGAAGCTGATAATTTCTACGAGACCACTACAATCACAAATGATAGGGTAATATCAATGATTAGGAACAATGTTTTTTCTGAAGATAATATCATTTCCTATATCACTAGTGGTTCGACAGATATGCCTTGGGGAGAAAAGCCTTTGTTTACCAATAAAAACTCTAGTTTGGACTTTACGAGGTATAAGGTTGATAATGAGTATTTCAATAGTAATGGCATCGATGGATATAGAAACTATATTTACCCAATACAGAATATATCATACAGCAAAGCTGACGAAGCATTAAAGATATTGAACCAAGGTATGATAACCAACTTAGATGGAGACATTGCCCTAAGTGGTAATATACCAGATAACATAGATGATGCGAAAGTGAACATAACTGACAACTATGGCTATGGAACTACATTGATATTAGACGATATAAGCAAGATAGACAATCAGCTAATGGATAGTAATTCAAGCTCTGATAGTGGATACACTGAAATCTGCAATATGATTTCTTCAGCTGCATCATTCGATAGTGTTAGTGAATTCTATGGACAGTTTGCCGTTGTAAATGGCCCACATTCAATATCGAATAGGATAGTTTTCTCAGATTTCTCAGAAGTGTCACAAACAGAACAAGACCTTCGAGGTATTGTTGAAAACGTAACCAAAAAAATTTTAAAAGAGGGTGGGAATTCAGTAGTTTATAAGCCAGACTATGCAGAGATAGATGGCTATAATCCTAAAATACATTTTTCAGGAAGCTACACCGTTGCAAGTGAGCAAACAGTAAATTTTACAGACAGTACTAGTGTTGGAGAGCACTCTAATACATTGATAGAAAATGGCTTTTCCATGCAATCATCCGAAGGGAACTTTAGTGATGTAGTCATAACTGAAATTTTCGGGTATAAAATGTGCGGCAATGATGAAAACAGCTATATGATTAATGAAAGTAGCAGTTTAACTTTTGATGCACTTCCAAGAACTTCATGGTCGATTGATGCTGGTTCCCATTCGTTAAGTTCTGACGAAGTTAAAATGACGTTTGTCTTAATGGGAATTCTGCTCAATACCGATGCAATAGGTGAATATTTATCGAAGCCTAAAACAGTTGTGTATTTGCCTAAATTGGCAGTGTTGCAAATTGGCGCAATAATTTATGCAAGTGGAGGTATACATGCAAAATACTACTCTTCAAAATCTGCATTAAGAATGGCTGCAAGGCGTCATATACCTGTTGGCGGTAGTTCGTATTCAGATAAGATATTTAAATATATAACTACACTAAGTACAGCTGCTAAGCATCAATATGAAAAATACTATATTGACTGGCTCTCTGCAAACAGCAAAAATGCAAGCAAATTTTGCACTCGCTCTAGTTCGTGCTACCTTAGAACAGTTGATTCAAATGGAGAAGCGTCTAGAAGGGCAGTATTAAATCAAGATGACGAATCAGTCAAAGAGCTTACCAATGAATTGCTTAAGGCTGTTTGCGTAGTTAAGCTAACTCTCAATCACCATAGGAACATAGATAGAGTGACAATAGAAGAAGGCGTTGCCAAATCATATCTCAAAGGGTTCGTCAACTGCTTGAAAGAGCATTACGGAATAGATACAGAAGAAAGCGAAAGCGTAATAAAAACCACGAAAGAGCCTAGTACAACCACTTTAGATATGAAAAAAGAGCTTTACAGGTATATGAAACAAGTATATGACAAGTGGATTCCTATGTCTTCGCTTAAGAATTGGAAATTAGAATCATTTTTTGTCAAGAAAAATGATTGGAATGATACCGCTGGGTCTGAAGATATTGGCCATAAGTTCTATTTTATAGACTCTTATTACAATGACATAAGCCAAAAATTGTTGATAAATCCAGTTACAATAGCTAATAAAGTGGAGGCATTATTAAGCTCAACAGACATTAATTCAATGCTTTTAGGTTTTATTGGCGATATGTATTCGGCAAATAAAGCGATGCTGATGACTATACAGAATTTTGCTGACTTGAGGAAAAAAGGCTCAATGAATGAAATGTTTACGCCAATGCCATATAATAGCATAAACTGGCCTAGTAATAATAAGTATTCAAGCTTTGTCGTGGTATATCCTTATCAAGCATCAAGGAATCTAAACATTCCTAATGGCGAGTTTACAGATGATGGCTTCATGCTGAATGATGAGTTTGAAACGCCAATCGCCATAAGAGGAAAAGAAGGCGAAGAAAAAGGGCACTATAATATACCAGCATTTGGCGTATCATATGGCAAGCAATACCAAAGCTATTTTAAGAAAGTCAATATTGACATGAAAAGTCCAGTTGCGACCGAACAATCAATTCGCGCAAAGGAGGCTATCTTATTCGCATCGGCAAACAAGGGCGAAAGAGGCGCAGTATCGCAAGATTTATACGATGTATACGCATCACAATCATATACTTGCAGCGTTGAAATGATGGGTTGTGCATGGGTACAGCCATTGATGTACTTTGTATTACTAAACGTACCTATGTTCAGAGGGTCATATATGATTATGAAGGTTAAACATTCAATTAGACCTGGAAATATGACAACTACGTTTACTGGTTGCCGTATGGCCAATGTATCTAACACCTTAGTTGAGGATATATTTGCCGAGGGAGATTTCACAAATGGAAGTACCAACATGACAGAATATGAAAATGAAAAACAACGCCTAGCTGATATTGACAAAGATTGCCCATATAAGATTTTCCCATTGGGGGGAGGTGGTGGTACTGATTTATCTAGTGAATTAGATAGAAAAGTGCAGTTAAGCGATTGTCAAAGACAGAGCGATTATAACTATTTAAAAAACGATACAATTTTAATGGCATTATCTAGAATAGCAGCTAATGAAGGAGGGCAATCATCACGTATATTAGAACTTCAAGAAATGCTAATTACGACTACAATGTACAATAGAAGGGTTAAATCTGGTAATTATAAATGGATTTTTTGGCATGGACAGTATGATTTAGTTAAAGCAAAACAAACAACACCAGAACAATGGGTTATAGATATTGTAAGAAACATATTTACTCAAAGTCCATCTTGGATTCTAACTAAATATAACAAGACAACCGTTACCAATGGTAATTTAAAAGCGCGAGTCACTAGTAAGAATTTTAGGGAAGGGCAAAGAATTGGAAGCACAGTCTTTACTTTAGATGATTTAAGGAAAATTAGATATTTTGACGGTTATGGTGAATATGCGGATGGCAGTAATGAAGATGTAGTAAAACTGCCAGTAGTAATGGCAGAAGATGCATCAGAAGGAGGAGCAAATGGACATTGTTTTCATGCTGATATGGATGAACCATTTATGTGGGAGGCAATAACCAAGCCATCTACTAATGATGTTAACGATAAAAAAGATGTAAATCAAGCTTTTTTTGATGCAGTTAATGCTTCAGCACAAGTGACCCCTTCTATTAGCGTGTCACTGAATAAAGAAGAGGTACAATCGGACGGTAAAACATATCTTAGGATATTCCAAGAAGCTAATAATAATAATAATAATAAGCTTGGGAATGTTTTTGACATGATTCTAAACAGCAAAGAGTATTATAAGTATGTGGTTGAACTTGGATGTATGTATCCGAATGGAGGTTTGGAGGTCGATTCAAACCCAAATTCGATTTATTGTCTATTAAGCGAGAATACAGAATCCAACAATAAGCAAGTATGGTTCACCTTAGAAGGGCGAAACATAGGAAGCATCATTCCAAGATACTTAACTGATGGAAACACAATACTGCTGAAATCTTTGGCAAAACATGCAAAATCTATTAGTGTTGATAGTTTCAAGAAAGAAATATCTCAAATCAATGATGAAAGCATTCTTGAAAAATATAAGCCTAAAGACTGTGATAGTTTGTTTAGCACCAACGGCGGCAATCCTTCAGGACTAGGGGATAATTCTTCATGGGCTAAAGCTGTTCAAAGCATGGGTAAATGGTATGAAGCAAATATACATACATATCAACACAGTCAGCCACCTAATAAAGGAACTAGAAAAAGAAAATACTATGATTGTCCACTAATAAATGGAAAAGTTGGCGATGATTGTTCTGGTTATGTAAGTGCTTGCTTACAATATTTTGGAGTGTTAAAGAAAGGACTAGAATTTGCGTCAATAGATTATACTAATAGTTCAAATGTAGCAGATTTATTAAAATCTGGAGGTTTTACTAAATTAAAATATTCTTGGGATATTGTTCAGCCTTACGATATAATATCAGGACCAGGCCATGTTGAAATATTAGCTGAAAAAGGAGATAAAAAAGCTAAATCATGGGGTTGGGGTTCTGTACACGATGGAAGAACATATGATGGAAAAACTAGAGATATAATGCCAGCTAAAACTGATAACAGACCTTGGACTAATTGGTATGAAACTATTTTTAGATACACTTCATAATTTTGTTTTTTTAACATTTTTTATATATCTTTGCTTATAAGATTAAAATGTTATGAAAACTTTAGGATACATTGTTACGGATAGGAAACTTAAAAACATTGATGGGTTTGTAGAGCAAGTGTCTGATATTCAGATGACTGACTCCACAAAACCCATCTTGATTGTTGGTTGGAAAAAGGCAAAGCAAAACGAGAATTACACGTCCATATTGGAAAAACAATTGGGCAATAACTTGTTTTGGACTTTCAGCAAGTCGGAGAGCAGAGCAGACTTTGAGGAAGATTTGGAAAGTTTCTATAATATTATATATAATAATATATTAAATAATATAAATTATTATTATATTAATATATTTAAATTAAAATATAATATTATAAAAAAAATATATAATATAATAAATTCTAAAGAAAATAAAAATATTTATATTAGTAATGGTATGGTGTACATCCCACATAAAGGCAATATTTTTGGGATGTCCCTAAATATACTTGAATATTGCGGAATTGGAATAGAAAAAATCATTCATAGGATTTCCTCTAACCCAAGCAACAAGATAATTGAAGACAATGACAAAATCGTATTCAAGTTAGCCAAACGTCTAGGTAATAAGAAATACGCAGTGCCGTATTTCATTTCAAGATAAAATTAAAAATGAGCACAAATGGAATAATAATAGGAACATTCGTTAGAAAAAATAAGATTCTTTCGTTTCTAGAGAATCTTAAAAATGCATTTAAGGTAAACTTAGATAAAGTATTTGTATATTCTATTGATACAAATAAGTTTGAGTACTTGGTTACGTTTAAAACATTTGATAAAGAAAAATTCATAAAAGGTCTTAACAACGCCACTGTAATGCATGTGAAAAATGGCTGTTTATTTTCCATCAATGCTCTTAATAAGCTAATCGAAAAAGAGAATAAAAATTCTGAAAAGCCTAATAATGAATATCTAATAGATTGGGATAAATATAAAGATAAATTGATAATTCAGACAAATGGCGAACTTTCTTTATCAAATCTCTCTAAAATAGAGGATTTTTCATTATTTTTCAAGTAATTAGATATTTATTGTAAATGTTATAATACTATGAGAAAATTTATTATTAAACATATTGATAACAGGAAGCCTCAAGTAAAGGCATATGATGGCATTCTTGTTAAAGAAAATAAAAAAGAAGTAAATGAGGAAGTTATGACAACTAGTGAAAAAATAGCAATGGCTCAGTCTGTGCTTAATAATACAAGCCAATCAGCGCCTTCAGTAAGAAGAGTTAAGAAGGATAAAGGACTCATCGAAAGAACTGAGAGTTCAAAGACAATTTTAACAGAGGATAATAAAGAACTATTGAACGATTAATATACCAATGGCAACTAACGTTAAGTATCTTAAAGAAAATAATTTATTTGAGGCACATGAGCATTTTATGCGCCTCAGTGAGGCATATATACCAACAGTCTTACCAGAAGAGGAAATAGATGAAGATGGCGAAGATATGCAAGACCCAAACGCAATGGGTGGACAAGACCCTAATGCTATGGGCGGTGGCGGTATGCCTCAAGACCCAAATGGTATGGGAGGACAAGACCAAAACGCAATGGGTGAACAAGACCCCAATGCAATGGGAGGAGATATGAATGACCCTATGGGAGGTGGTGGAATGCCTCAAGACCCAAATGGTATGGACGGTCAAGACCCAAACGCAATGGGTGGTGCTGACCCTATGGCTGATATGGGTATGAATGACCCTATGGGTGAAGAACCAGAGGATAATGGAGAAACTATTGACATTGATGGACTCACGAAGGCTCAAGATAAACTTAATGTTAAGCAGAATCATATTGGAAGAGATTTGTCAAAAGTAGATACAAGGATTGATACTCTAATAGACACTATTAACAATCTTTTATCAAAAGTTGATAGTAATAATAGCGAAATTGAATCGTTAAAAGCAGAATTTGAAAAAAGGAATCCTACTCAAACAGAGAAGTTGAACTTGCGTTCTTTGGATTCATATCCATTTAATGTGAAGCCAAATGAGTATTGGGCTGAAAAAGCAAGACAAGGTGGATATGAGGCATATGCAGATAATGATGAGCCTACGACCAAGGAATATGTCATTACAAATGACGATGTAGATAATCCGTCTGATGATATTGCAAACACGTTTTTTAAGATTGATGACGATGACATCCAGACACTAGAAAAAATGTTTAACATATGAAAAAAATTACGCTAAAAGAAGAATCATACAACAAGCTCAAAAAAAGACTTGTTAATGAAATTAGCTACGGAACAGTTGACCATGCGTATAATAGGTCAGACGATATATTTTTGGATGCCAAGAGTGCGTTTGAGTATTTCTATGGGGTCTTAGAAGATACAATATATAAGGTTAAATATGAAAGTGGCGATGGAGAACAAACATCAAATCCATATCTAGATAAAATTAAAAGATGCGCAGACATAATTGATGACATTTTCAGACAGAAAAAACTTCAACAAGATAAATTCTACGATGCAACTACAAAAAATATAGACAACAATAAATTTTATGATAGCGATGATGCTGAAAAAAATGATATTGGCGATATGGATTTAAGGTATTTGCAAAATAATTATCCTAAATAATTTTGATATTAATTCCCAATTATTTTTTCGTTAATAATTGGGAATTTTTTATGTTTTTTGATATTTATAGTAAATAAAAATCAGGAATTTTTTTGTTTTTTAACTTTTTTTTTATATATTTGCAATGTGAAAATTTAAGTACGTTTTGGCGTACATCTAAAATAATTTTTTAATTAACAATTCAAATTATGGACAACAAGAATTTTAGCGTCAATATTGACGCAGAGGCTGTAAATGCTCAGTATGAACAAGAACAAAAAACTTTTATCCCTAAGAAAACTCAATTTAATGAGAAAAATTATCTTCAAGCGAGGCTGACAAATAACGAAACCTCCAAGACGCTAACGATTAGGCTGTTGCCATTCTCCCCAGAAGGTGGTAGCCCTTTCAAGAAAGTTTTTATGCACACAGTTAAGGTTAATAAAGAAGTTGCACCTAATGGGTGGAAGACCTTCGTATGCCCTACACACAACAAGAAAGACGGTAATGTGATGGGTGACGGTTGCCCGTTCTGTGAGACATCTGCAAAAGCAAGAGAACTAAAGTCGAAATCTCTTGATGAACCAACAAAGAAAAAATACGGAGACGTTGAATTCCTTAACAAGGTTAAGGAAATGTGGATTGTGCGCTGTATTGAAAGAGGGCATGAAGATGATGGCGTTAAATTTTGGCTATTCAATTCTTCAAAAAAGAAAGATGGCGTGTATGATAAAATTATGAACCTTGCTAGAATACGTTCAGAAGCAGCAGCAAGGAAGGGTAATACATATAGCATATTTGACCTTAATAATGGACTTGACCTAATTATTACGTTAACAAGGACTGCTGATAATAAGACATCAGTACAAATCGTTGATGACGGTTTTCCATCACCATTGACAGATAACTATGAACTTGGTATGTCTTGGATTCAAGATGAGAAGAATTGGTATGATGTATATACTGTTAAGTCATATGATTACATGACAATTATTGCTATGGGAGGCGTTCCAGTTTTTAATAAGGAACTTGGCAAGTATGTTGATAAGGAAGAAATGAATAAGATTAAAGAAGAGGCAGAGCAGAAACGCATTGAAGAGGAACTTACAGAGGAAACTAGAGACTATTCTGAAGTCGCAAATTCAAATGAAATAATCGTTGATGCATCAAACACTGCTGAG
>ODAI011877984.1_pt1 | contig 14961 bp, 12 predicted proteins | sample 1539321 | NCBI WGS metagenome assembly ODAI01 (sample SAMN02144231, study PRJEB22623) | gut metagenome | biome: sheep rumen | host: Ovis aries | place: New Zealand
GCTACCTCGGTGAACATGTAAGCTACATGCGCCGCAGCGGCGTTACCATCCATGGTCATAAATTTCTTTTCTTTTGCCATAAGATAAATTTGTTTATAATTGTTTGAAATTGTTTGAAATTGTTTGACGTTGTTTGAATTTGTTTGACGTTGTTTGAAATTGTTTGAATTTGTTTGACGTTGTTTGAGGTTGTTTTTCGTGATCTCGAGATACCGACGAGATACCGACGAGATACCGTGATTTAATATAAGAATCCCAAGAGCCACAACGGTATCTGGTTACCGCGGCCGAGTTCGAGGTCTCCCACTGCCGTCGGACGGATTGTGTCGCGCATCGAAGAGGTCTCTTTCACATCGAAGAAATACTTGTTATCCACGATGAACATAGCGCTTCTTTCGGTTGCATTGACTTTGTGCGAGCCGTGGATAGCCGTATAGAAATTGGTCTCGTAGAGATCCAGCATTTCCGGCTTGCGGGTAAAGATCATCTGCGCCAGGTTCGTGTTGTGCATATAGACCTTGGTCGGCTTCATCGGGAAATTCTTGTTTTCCGGATAGAGCAGATTGATGAGTCGCGAATCCTTGAGGTACTTGATATAATTCATCGTCGTTGCGCGGCTCAGACCGATCTCGTCGGACATGGAACTGACATTGAGCGCGCACGGCGTTTCGCGCATGAGGATATAGAGCAGTTTGCGCAGTTTGTGCAGACATGCCACATCAATCTGCTGAATCATCAGCACATCCACCTCCAACTGCGAGTTCATCACTTTCAGCAGCTCTGCCTCAAAGGACTTGGACTCCAGAAAAGAAGGATAATAGCCATGATCCAGATAATCGCGGAAATAGGTCAAAGGATGTACGCGTTCGCATATCTCTCTGGATATCGAGGCATGGCGTTGGAGAATCTCCTCCAGCGTGTAAGAACGCAGGCGAAGACCTGTCTGCAAGTTCAGATACTCGCGGAACGAGAACCCGCGCAGGTTATAGGTATTGACGATTCCCTTGAGGTCATTGTTGTCCTCATCAATCGGCATGACCGGCGTAGCGCAGAACACGATATGCAAGTCCCGGTACTTGTTATAGCACCGTTTGAGTTCGCGCGACCAGTTGGGGTATTTGAACAACTGATCCAAGAAAAGGTATTTTCCCCCCCTCTTTGCAAAAATGCCAGCCAGATCCACCAGTGTGTGCTCGGTGAAATAGAAGTCATTGAAGCTGACATAAAGGCACTGACGAATATCCTTTTGCGATTTGCGTCTGCGGCGACCTTTTTTCGGCTCCGGCTCAGGCATCGCCTTCCATGCGTCTTCAATTTCTTTGATTCGTGTCAGCATGAAATCCGTCTTACCCACACCGCGACCACCTTTGATAGCAATCAGTCGGTCATCCCAATTGATTTCGTCCATCAGCAGACGACGAATAGGCATAGAAGCATGTGCCACCAAAAAATCATGAATACGGAAAAATGAATTTAACACCGCGTTTTGGCGCTCTAATTTCTCTTTTTTCTCGTCGATTTTCTCATCTTTTACTTCATTATTTTCATCCATTTTGACCTAAATTTTGAAAATACGCTGCAAAGATACAAAAAAAAATTGATATTTGCAAGGTTTACCTTACATTTTTTGCAAAAAAACGAGGGCATACAACCGTAAACCCTCAAAAATACACATTTTTTGTAAAAAAATCACCTTTTTAGAGGCTAATAGCGCCACTTGGGCAAACATCCGCACAGGTTCCGCACTCGGTGCAAACATCCGGGTCGATGGAATAGTGTTCGCCTTCAGAAATAGCGCCCATCGGGCACTCGTCAATACAGGTACCGCAAGCAATGCAGTCAGTTGAAATTTTGTAAGCCATAATATAAATATTTAGTTTATTTTTGTTTGACGTTGTTTGATGTGGTTTGATATGGTTAACAACTCCAAACTATCTCAAACGATTTCAAACCATCTCAAACCATTTCGGTTGCAAAATTACTACTTTTTTTTGAGACTACCAAATTTTAGGGGTGTTTTTTTGATTTTTTCTTTATTTTCGCTTTTTTTGCGGATTACTTCTTTTTCTTGGAAACGGTAGCGAGCGCCGCTGCCAATTGTGCCGCAGGTCCGGTTAAACCTTTGTCCGTCAGTCCTTTACGTTTGGCAAAGGTAGTCCAATCTTTCGCGCCGCCGTCGGACACCGGCATCCCCAATTGTAGGTAATGGCAATAAGCGATACCGAGGGCGTCAGTGGCATCGAGTTTCTTCGGCATCTCTTCCTCGGGGATATGCAGAAACCGCTGCAACATGCCCGCCACCTGCTGTTTGGACGAATGACCGTTACCGGTGATCGCCATTTTGATTTTCATCGGCGAATACTCGTAAATCGGCACGTCTTTGCTCAAAGCCGCAGCAATCGCTACTCCTTGCGCGTGAACGATCTTGATCATCGTCTGCGGGTTCTTATCCACAAACTGCGTCTCGATTGCCAGACAGGAAGGATGATACTTGTCAATAATCTCCTGCAAGAAGAAAAACTCCTTCTGGAGCCTCGGATATTGCCCCTCGAGTTTATGCACATCGTAGGCGCCAAACTCCAGTATTTCAACCTGTTGACCCACCGTGTGCAACACCGCGTATCCCATATACAGCGTACCCGGATCGACACCTAAAATAATATGTTCCTTGCGGACGGAGTCCTGCATAAACGTTAAATTGTTAAACCGTTAAATTGTTAAACTGTTAGTCCTTCTCGCGGTTGCGGACGAAACCGCGGATGACAACAACAACCGCTCCGGCGACAAGCACATAATCCGCCCACGGCTCGATTTTCGCCATGCTGAGCGCCGCGCCGACACCTAAGATCACCAAGCCGATGATCAATATAATACTGGATTTTCTCATTTTCAGCTATCAATTATCAATTAAATAAATGTCCTCGTCAGGCGCGTGCATATAATAATGTTCGCGCGCGAACCGCTCCAGGCTGTCCGGATGACTGAGTGTCCGCAACTCCCGCTGGGCATTTTCCGAGCCTTCGCGGTACATATCCCGCTGTTGTTCCAAGTGCCGGATCTCGCGGCCGCGACGGGCAAACTGGATCAGGCTCTGGTCGCCGATAAATAGATATACGATCAGAAACACGACAAGCGTAATGACATATTTCAGCCATTTTTTCACCTTCATTTCTGTCCACCATTCGGAAAAAGTCATCGCTTAAAAATTTAATTTACCAAAATCGGGCACAAAGATACACTTTTATTTGCATATATGCAAATTTTTTTGTACTTTTGTAGCCGATTTAATAAAAGAAGCGATGAAAAAGCCTATCTTACTACTCGCAATGCTGTTTGTTTGTCTGCATTTGGCGGCCCAAATCCATATCAGCGCCCCCGACCCTGCCACGTGGAATGCGCAGGAGTTATCGCAATATATCGGTCAGACCGTGGTGTTTGACGATCCTATCGTGGTGAGTTCGAATGTGGGCGAACATCTGACGGTGGGACCTTGGCGCATGTACGCCCCGGAATGTCAGGGTTTTCTCAACACCGAGGACTACAAATCCGCCGTCCGGATCAACGGCAGTTGTGTCTTCCGGCTCGACGGCGTGAGCGAATACCACCGTTGCGGGGAGAAGATCTACCACCTCACGGCTACGGTCAATTCGCCTTTGAATCTGACGTTTGTCAGCGGCGAATGGAGCGGAAACACCCGTGCGGAGCTGGAAGCCGGCATTCCGGATTTAGGAGACTACAGGCTTTTGGTATGCGGGTTCAACTTGGAGAATTATTTCTCCACCATCGGTCAAATGGGCGCGCGTTCGGCGGCGGACAAGGAGAAACAGCGCGCCAAAGTCAGCAAAGCACTCAAACGTATCAATGCGGATATAATCGGCTTAGTCGAGGTGCAACAGGGCAACGAGGCAGTGCAAGAGATCGTCAATGACCTCAATACCAATATCCCCGGACGCAATTACAAGTATTTCTCCGACCCCGAAACGGGCACGTACCAGAAGGTGGAGTTCGTCTATGACGCCAACAAAGTGGAGCCGATCGGCAACCCCGGTACAATCGACACCGAGGTCAAACACCGCAAGAAAATGGTCTGCTTCCGCGAGAAAAGCACGGGTGAGAAATTCATCTATTCGATCAACCACTTCAAGGCGATGAACACCGGCGACGAAGCGCGGCGTGTGAACGAATCGAAGGCGGTGGTGGATTACTACCAGTCGTACCGGTTGAACAAAAGCGTGCGGGAGAACGACCTGCTGCTCATGGGCGACCTCAACTGCTACGCGTTCACCTCGCCTATCAAGCACCTGCTCAGTTCGGGGCTCATCGACCTGCACCGCGCTTACCATGCCGACAGCAGTTACAGTTACATGTACGGCGGTTTGGCATCATATATTGACCATGCCATCTGCAACCCCACGCTCTACGCGCAGGTGACCGGCATGGCGGCGTTCCATATCAACTCCGACGAAAACGACCGATATACTTATGACAAATCCAACGACCTGACCATGTTCCGCTGCTCCGACCATGACCCGGTGTTAGTCGGGCTCAAACTGGACAGCACGTTGATCTACGACCCGACACCGCAGATCAACTCCGCCAACATCCTCAGCGGGGAATCGGACCAGATGGTTATTCAGAACGCATACACACCCGAGGCGAAGAGTTTCTACGCCATTTACAGCATCAGCGGATGGCTCATTGACAAGCACGAAATCACCTCGCCGGACTACACCGTGGAGTTGCCCAAACAGGCAGGTGTGTACGTGGTGTACATCTATTTTAACGGACAGACCTACCAACGAAAAATGATCGTCCGATAATTGATAATTGATAATTGATAATTAATAGTTGAACAGTGGACTTATTCAGCGAAATAGAAGAACCCGAGCGCGAGGAACTGAAACGCTTGCGCAGGGAATTGGAAGAGGCGAATTACCAGTACTACGTACTGAACATGCCTACTCTATCCGACCGGGATTTTGATTTCAAAATGCACCGTTTGCAGGAACTGGAAGCACAGTTCCCCGATATGTATGACCCCAAGAGCCCGACCCAGCATGTGGGATCGGACTTGGAGAAACCCCACCCGACCTCCCCACAAGGGGAGGAGAAAGGGCGAAAGGCCTTCGAGACGGTTAAGCACAAGTACCCGATGTTATCGCTCGCTAACAGTTATTCGCGCGAAGAAATAGAAGACTGGGTGCGTAAACTGCCGGCGAATGTGGAAATCGTTTGCGAACTGAAGTTTGACGGACTTTCCATCAGTCTTTGGTACGAAAACGGGACCCTCGTCCGGGCGCTCACACGAGGGGATGGTGTGCAGGGCGATGATGTCATTGATAATATTAAAACAATTACCTCTATTCCACGACACGTCGTCGGGACGCCGTCGAGCTTTGAGATGCGAGGCGAAGTGCTACTGCCTTGGGAGCGGTTTGAAGCACTGAACAAAGAGCGCGAGGAGCAGGAAGAACCGCTGTTTGCGAATCCACGCAATGCGGCTTCGGGCACACTCAAACTGCAGGACCCGAAGGAAGTGGCGCGGCGGGGATTAGACGCGTACCTCTATTATATGTTAGGCGAGAACCTGCCGGGCACAACCCATTACGAGCGGCTCATGACCGCCAAACAATGGGGATTCCATATCTCCGATGCCATCAAAGTGTGCCACAACGTGGATGAGGTCATGGCGTACATCGCTTATTGGGACACCGAGCGCAAGAACTTGCCCGTTGCCACCGATGGTATCGTGCTCAAAGTGAACGACCTGGCACAACAAGAGGAACTTGGCTATACCGCCAAGACCCCCCGCTGGGCGATTGCCTATAAGTTCCCCGCGGAGAAACAACTGACGCTTCTCAAAGAGATCACTTACCAAGTGGGCAGAACCGGTGTTGTGACGCCGGTTGCGAACTTGGAACCGGTACAATTATCCGGCACGATCGTGCAGCGCGCGACCCTTCATAACGAAGATTTTATCCGCTCGCTTGACATCCGTCCGGGGGATCGTGTGTGGGTTGAGAAAGGCGGAGAAATCATTCCGAAGATCACGGGAAGAGAAGAACGGTCTATCAGCGTACCTTGCGCGTCTCTTGCGCGTACCTTGGAGGACGAAGAATACACCTTCCCCACTGTTTGTCCGGAATGCGGTGCAAAGTTAGTAAGAGTAGAAGGCGAAGCCGCTTGGCGGTGCCCGAACGAAGCCGGTTGTCCGCCGCAGATAAAAGGCAAAATTGAGCATTTCGTCAGCCGAAAAGCAATGAACATAGACGGCCTTGGCGAAGAGACAATCGACCTGCTCTACCAAAAAGGATTGCTACATAACATCGCCGACATATACGACCTGCAACTCGGAGACATCGCGGCGCAGGAGCGGCTCGGTGAGAAATCCGCGCAGAACATGTTAGCCGGCATCGAGGCGTCCAAACAAGTGCCGTGGGCGCGCGTACTCTTTGCTCTCGGTATCCGCATGGTAGGAGAGACCACCGCAAAAAAGATCGCACGCGTCTATAACACCATCGACAGCCTCCAACAGGCAAACGCAGAGCAGTTATGCGCGGTGGAAGATGTCGGACCGCAGATCGCGGAGAACATCGTCAAGTACTTTGAGGACAGCCGCAATTTGGAGATCATCGCCCGTCTCCGCCAAGCCGGCCTGCAATTCGAAGGCGAAGCATCCCCCTTTAGGGGGAACGAGGGGGTCTTGGCCGGACAATCCATCGTAATAAGTGGTACCTTCTCACACCACTCCCGCGACGAATACAAGGAGCTTATCGAAGCGCACGGTGGCAAGAACGTCGGCTCGGTCAGCAAAAAGACATCCTTCATCCTTGCCGGAGAGAACATGGGACCCGAGAAACTGAAGAAAGCCGAAGCGCTCGGCATCCGGCTAATGACCGAAGATGACTTCCTCGAAATGATTAAATGAGAAAATAGGAAAATGAGAAAATTACGTCAATATATTTTTGAATACTTGTGCAAGCATCAGCCGCAGCGCACACCGCGTTTTCCGCATTGGGAAAAGCCGCTCAAAGTGCTTATCATCTATGAAAGCGATGTGTTAGAGCGCAATGATGCCATCAAATCCATTCGGCAGGATCTGCTCAAACGCAAAATGGATGTGAGTATGTGGGGCTATGTGCCCAAAAAGGTGATCGACTCCCTCATTCTGCCGCAAAGCCGCATTCTTGGATTAGAGGATTACAACTTCTTCGGCAAACCCAAAGAGGATGTGATCACCGACCTGCGGGCGATGCACTATGATCTGATGATCGACCTCACCACGCAATCCTTGTTGCCCTTGCGCTACATCGCCATGTACGCCGATGCGGATTTCAAGGCGGGACTGAACTTGGGCGAAGGAGTACACGACATGCTCATTGCACCGCCTGATTTCTCACCCGAGCAGGGAGAAAACATTCGCATCGAAACCACCTGGCTATACGAACAGATGATGAATTTCTTATTAAAAATCAAAAGCAATGATTAAAGGATTAGGAACCGCATTGATCACGCCGTTTGACGCGAACGGCAATGTGGATTATGAAGCACTGGCGCGCCTCTTGGACACGCAGTTAACGGGATGGGTGGATTACATTGTGGTACTCGGCACAACGGGCGAAGCAGCTACCATGACCGAAAAGGAGCGCGAAGATGTACGGACTTTCATCCGGAAGTATGTCAACGGACGTTTGCCTCTGGTATTGGGCGTCGGCGGTAACTGCACGGCGGCTGTATGCGAGAGTTTGCGCACAATGGATCTCACAGGCTTTGAAGCGATCCTTTCCGTTTGTCCATATTACAACAAGCCGAATCAGGAGGGGCTCTATCAGCATTTTTGCAAGATAGCGGACGCCTCGCCTGTTCCTGTTATATTATATAACGTACCCGGGCGCACGGGCGTGAACCTCCTGCCGGAGACGGTTATACGCATTTGGGAGGCTCACCCGGATAAGATCATCGGCATCAAAGAAGCGTCCGGCAACATCGCTCAGATCAAAGATTTGATCACTCTTGCCAATTCACAATTCACAATTCACAATTCACAATTACCATTACTCGTTATTAGCGGCGACGATGGTATAGCTTGCGAAGTCATGGAAGCCGGCGGAGCAGGATTAATTAGTGTGGCAAGTAACGCGTTCCCGGAGGACTTCCGGCACATTGTGCATGACAAGAACGCGGCTTTGCAGGCCAAGTACGCCGAGATGGTCAAACTGCTCTTTGCGGAAGGCAACCCGGTAGGTATCAAAGCCGTTCTGGCGCAACAAGGCATCATTCGGAACTATCTCCGTTTGCCGCTTGTTCCTGCCAGCAAACAACTGCAACAAGCAATCCTCACCTGCACAAAAGCTCTCCATTAAGAACCATTACCGACCAAGAACGGGGCATGTCATCGACACGCCCCGTTCTTTTCTTTCGCGCCTTGCGCGAGGGTTAGATATCATCAAGACCCGGTACTCCTCCTCCTTCTTTATTACCAAAAGATTGTGTTACAGAAGGATCGCAAATGGCAAAGATTGCCTGTACGATTACTACATCCACTGCGGGACAACTATATTGCTTTTTCATAATTTGTTTCCTTTCATTTAGAGATTACTTAACTACTTGTCCTTGCAGGTTATATTTCACACCGTTGCGGATGATCAGAACCTGGTTGTTTTCCAGTACTTTGGTACTTTGTACATCGCTGCCTTGTACATCTTCGATGCCTGTTGCCACTTCTTCTTTCATGACGATGCGAGCGCTCATGCCGCGTCTGATTTGAGAAGGATGCGGCGAAGGAGTGATCTCAAAGTACGCACGGAAACTGCGTACATTTCCATTTGTATTCGCCCAAGCAAGCAGGTTGTTTGCCGTTAAGAAGAGGCGGTTTGCATCATCCGCAGTAAATGCCACCGGAGCTAATGTACCGATGAAAGCAATGTTCTCATAGTTCATATGCTCACCGGAAGTAGCCGTGATCGTTACGTTCTTAAATAGCGGGTTCACTAAGTCTTCTCCTGTTCCGAAGAGGATGAGATACGGGCGACCTGCCTTGATTGACGTCTCCTGCTGGATGCGAACTTGCAGTTCATCGTTCACAACGCTTGCGTACTTGAAGGTCCAGAGTTCAGCTCCTGCGAACGGGCTGTTTGCCAGTTCCTCTTCGCTCAAGCTGAACGGCAGACAGAGGGTGTTGAAGTAGTCCGCACGCTTGAATGTACGGTTTACTACAAAGTCAACCGTTTGACCGAGCAAGTCAGCCAATGCTTCGCTATTATCCGTATTGTCCGCTATACCGGTACCGTAAGCCACACGGAGGTTATCCACTGTGAAGGAACCATCAGTACCAACGCCTTTGAAACGGAGAGCCACGTTACCCGTTACGGCGCCAAGCGATACAAAGGCAGTAACAGCTTGTTGGTAAGCAGAAGCAATGGTATATGCATCGCCGACAGCCACGAAGGTGGTCTTGTCCTCCGGATCAGTAACATAGCCGACTTCGACAGTACCGTTCGAGCCCTTATAGTCGAAAGATACCACCAATTGGTTAAGTGCCATTTCGAATGCTGGCATAACAACCACAGACTCGCTACCGGAAGTCTTAGGAGCAGTAGCATGCAATTCTCCGCTGCTTACATATATGCTGTAATACGAAGCGGCATAGGTCTTCCAGCAAGCACCGAGAGTAGCACTGAAGGCCTCTTCGAACGGCATATCGGCTGCGGCGATAGCAGCACACTTGGTCGTAAAGGCTTTGCTTACCTCCTCACTCTGGTCGTCTGCATTGCAATACGAACGAACATAGAAAGTATAATCCGTTTGTGCGTTAAGACCTGTCAGTGTTACGCTGGTAGTAGGTGCAGTTACTTTATGAGCAGCGTCATCTACCCACGCCGGTGCTGCAGAACCTTCTGCTACAGCCCATTGATATTGCGTTTCACCCTTACCGGAAGCGGTCCAAGATAGTGTTGCTCCGGAAGCGGTAATAGATGCTGCGTCCGCGATAGATGCCGGAGCATAGCAAGTCGGAGCCAGTTCAACTACTACGTCTTTGATAAATCCGTTCGCGTACGATATATTAGAAGGATTATTATGGATCAAACGGATAGCGATATATTTTGCTTTGTCATCATCAACACCGTCGAAGTTGATTTCGGCAGCGGTATAGGATGTAGCGCCGGACAAAGCACTTCCAAAGGCTTGGAAATCGCCGGAAGCATCAATATAACCAACCTGAATCTGACCACTGTACGAAGCAGCGTACGAATGATTATAGTTAAACTTCAGCATCAAACCAGAAGTTGCGTTGCTGAATTTCGGAAGGATAGCTGTTTGGTCCTTGCCATTGAACTGCAATTCTTCTCCAGTAACATAAGGCATAGTAGTTGCCGATTTGTCCCAGCAACTCGGCATCTCGTTTGTCAGGCCGGCAAAGTCAGCTTCATACGGAGCAACTTTGGTGATAGTAATCGGAGCACATTTGGTGGTAAACTCTAACTCTTCACTCCAGTTGTCACCATCTTCGCAGTCTGCTTTCACTTGAACGGTATAGGTTGACTCTGCTACTAATTCAGACAGATCAAAAGTCTCATCTGCAGGCGAAATAGTCTCGTTTGACCAATCGTCTGAACCCTTCTTGTAACGAAGAGCTTTTGCATCGCCGCTCCAAGAGATCGTTGCGCTGTTATGCGTAATCTCTGTTGCCTCCAAAGATGTCGGAACCGGACAATTAATCGGAGTAAAGGTCTGTGAAGTGGTCCAAGAACTTGAACGGGTTGCCGAGCAAACATTCTGGATTTGAGCCTCGTAGGTTGTACCATTTGTCAAGCCGGTAATTGTACGACTTGCAGCTGTTATATTGCTGACTGTAGTCCAGTCACCTACACCATTTGTGCGATATCTGAGATTCCATTTGCTTTCAGCGCAAGAGATAGTTGCACTTGCGTTTGCAACTTCTATGTTAGCAGCTGCAAATGTCGGAGCATCACACGGTTTTGCCGCAATATTTATATCGTCCAAAGAAATGTATTTGCTATTTGCACTTTTTCCTGTACCCTTAAAGTAGAGGATCACAGTTTCACCAACATACGCAGACAAATCAACCGACTTATTTGCCCAACCTGTTGTAGTAGATAAATCAGCATCCACTTCTGCATCAATGGAAGACTTCGTTGATCCACCATCCGTAGAAATCAGCAACTCAGTAGCAATATTATAATCATTTTTCCATTTGAAAGTCAAGATAGCTTCCGTTGACAACTCAATAGACGGAGTTTCCAATATTGCATAACAAGAACTGTTAGCACGAGCTTGGAATTTGATATAATAGTTATACCCTTCAGCAGAAGACCAATTATAATCCAATCCCCAGTTATAACTACCTGTGTAAGTGGTATTCCAACATGCAGACAGAGTAGAAGGATAAGAGGAACCGAAATCATATGAGAACGGAAGTGTCTCTGTTCCGCACTTTGTCTTAAATCCTTTGGACGTATTGGAACTATAGATGCCGTCTTCATAGTACGCACGTACATAAACGGTATAATCAGTGTAAGCTTCCAATCCTGAAATATTCGCCGTAAACTCTGTTGATGGTGTACTCCATGCGGCATCATCAACAGCAGGTGCACTTGCCGAAGTAAGTTTGCATATCCATTGGCATTGAGTTGCTTGACAAGCAGCAGGCAATGTCCAAGTTGCCACAGCAGAAGAGGATGTGATATCACCATCTGCGACGGTCGGAGTATTCGGAGCGTGCGAAGTCGTAGTGAAGGATTTCTTCGTTGCGACACTTGTACCACCTGCAAAGACAGCCTTCACATAAAAATCATATGCAGTTTTTGCGTGCAAGCCAGAGAGTTCCGGGTTAGCATGTATATAGCCGGCACTGGTAGTTGTACCTGTAGATGGAGAAGTCCAATCTTGGGCTGCATCTTTGAGTACTACGATATATTGGTAGCCTGTAGCACCATCTACCGGAGCCCAAGAAGCATCGCCGCCCAAGTCTTTTGCAGAAACAAGTACACTGGAAGGAGCGTCATATACCGGAGTATAAGTAGTTTCGGAATACTCTCCATTGCATTCAGCTATCAATTGAATAATGTATTCATTGTTGGTCGTCATTCCCGAGATGGTGTAATACAAATCGGTAATGTCGTTCACCTCTGTCCAGCCTAAATCACCGGTTTTATATTGTAAGTTCCATTTAGAAACACCGGCTACAGCCGCCCAAGATACTTTCACACTATTGTAAGTCTTTTCCGAAAGCGTCAAAGCACCCGGAGTCGGACAAGTCGGAGTGTATGTCTCACCTGCTGCGACCCACGCATCTGCGCTACAATGCGGCTTCACTTGGATAGTATAGGTGTTTCCAAGAGAAACAGCCAAGACTTTGGAATTAGCAGAAATGTTTTCTTCAGCGACAGTCCAGTTAGCACCGCCGTCCGTCGAATAACGTACATCGCAGTTAGCAGCTGCGCTGGTCGTCCAGTTAACGGTAACGCCATTCCACACTTTATTGGAAAGCGTAACGCCGGTTACGTTCGGACAAGAGAGCGGTTGATACGTACAAGCATCAGAAGCCACCGTACCACAAGCGCACATTACGTAGAACTCGTAGTTGTGACCATCAACGAGTTCGTCCAAATCAACGCTTGTTGCCGAAATAGCAGTTGCATCGTTCTCCCAATCCAATACATAATCCGGAGTAGCAGTACGATCTACGTTAATGTATTTGTAATCATCCACACCTGCGTTTGCTGTCCAATTGATGGTGACACTACTTCCTGTCAAATCGGAATAGGTCGGTGTCGCAGGTTTGGAACAGTCTATGGTGGCTTCTACATGAATATCATCAATACCAGCATACCATTGGTCTCCTGTTCCACCACCATAGCGGAATGCAATTCTTCCATAGGAAGGAGCATCAGTAAAAAGGATATCAGATATAGTTGTATGAGAAGTCACACGTGTACAAACTTGCACGGGGACAAAACTATCTTCATCAGCAGGATCTGTCATGTATCCGACTGTTATCTGTCCAGCAGTTGAACTAGTACCCTCTTCTTTATGAGAGAAAGAAAGTTTCAAAACATCTAAGCCATGCTCAAATGGAGGCAAAATGATGTAACCATATTTACTCTTGCTTGATTGAAAATATAATCCATTACCAGAGTTGGCATATGATGTGCTGATATAGATATAGGGATAAGCTCCTTGATTCGCGTTCAGCATATCCCAACATGTAGGAGCTGCACTCGAATATGAGCCGGTAGAATATCCTTCCGAGGATTCAAAACCACAATCCCAAGGTAAAGATTCTCCAGCGCAAGGCGTTTTAAATACTTTGACAAGTTCGGCACTCTGATCTGTAGATTCACAATAAGCACGAACATAGAACTTATAACTTGTTTGCGCAGTTAGACCAGTAACCGTTGCTGTAGCAGATGTCGCTGTTTTAACACCTGCATCAGACCAATCAACAGCAGTAGCTGCAGGAAGACAGATATATTGCCATGAAGTCTCAGCATCTCCTTTTGTCCACGCAAATGAAGCAGATGCAGAAGACATGTCTATCATATTCAAATTTTTAGGTTTAGGGCATGTCGGAGGTTCGCCGGGAGTATATGTAAAGGTGGCTTTTGGTAAAAGATTACAAACTTGTGCGCCACCATAATAAACTTTGTTGCTATACCCAGCCCCGCTTTGCGTAATTCCATAGAATGCAGCATTTACCCAAGCGGAAGTATTTGCTGTAACTTCAATATCAAATAATAAATTACCATCTCCATTGTATTCATAAGGAGTGTCAAAGGAAATTTCCATCTCATTGTCTGCAAGTGTCAAGGAGCCTGTATATACTTTTGTTCCCCCATCAGTATTGAATCCGCTCAACGTAGAAGCACTAACCTCAGACAAACGGACTTCAAAAGTGGACGTAAATGCTTTCGATGCTGTGGAGGAATAAAACTTCACTTTGCTAATTGTTCCATACTCCATGTCGGTCAATAACGACGAGGGGTAAATAAATTGCGAACGCATACCTTTTGTATCCGCATAGTTACCGCAAATTGGCACACCCGTATTTGTAGCATCACCATTTGCAACAGTCAATTCCTCTCCCCACACGTTACCTGCGCCGAGGCAGAGCAGGGCGGGGAGGGTTAAAAGTGTAAATAAGTAATTTTTTTTGATCATAATTATAAAGTTTTAATATTATTCGAGATTAAATGAATTATAAAGTTTTAATATTATCCGAGATTAAATGATTTTGTCGTTTTGCTATTCATCCACAGATTTAACAGATTGAACGCTATTCATCCACAGATTAAACAGATTGAACAAATAGTTTTAATTGACGATTGATTTTTTCAGGTCAACAACCATACAGCGAAGCAGATCGTTCGAACACAGCGAGATAAGAATTAAAGACATTTTTTTTCTTGGAGCAAAATGTTCATTTCTTCTTTTCGCCAATTTTCGTGGGTGTTTCGTGGGTGTTTCGCGGGTGTTTCGCGGGTTTTTCGCGGGTGTTTCGGGATTACGATTATTTTTTGTGCATGTCTACACGCGAAAAATACAATATAAATAATGTCCTATTTGTTAGTTTTTAACACTTTCACACTATATAGTAAAATTCAAAACACAAATGTACATCATTTTTGGTAAATATGCAACTTTTTGATACAAAATTCAACAAAAAAGTGTAATTTGCAAAACAAATATAACATTTTAATGTGCATTTTGCCACAAGAAACAGACAAAACGACAAATAGAACATACAAATAAGAAGAATTTTAAGAAGTACCTCAATTCACCCAATAAAAGACGAGGTTATTAGCCTTGAGGTGTCCCCAAAAAGTTGGACAGGGTTAATAAATATTGTTAGTTGTTTGTATGTTCATTGACATGTTGTTTGTACGTTGTTTGTGTATTGTTGACGGTATTGGACAGGACTCATGGACAGGCGGAGCTTAA
>ODAI013556497.1_pt1 | contig 14959 bp, 13 predicted proteins | sample 1539321 | NCBI WGS metagenome assembly ODAI01 (sample SAMN02144231, study PRJEB22623) | gut metagenome | biome: sheep rumen | host: Ovis aries | place: New Zealand
TATTACTGGAGATGTACGAATACAGTACTCAGAAGTGCCTGATAAAGATATAGTCGGAATTGATATTGATGACATTATTGAGATTTTAAAACAAAACCCAGGATCTGAAAACTTAAAATATCCAATAGATTAATAGAATTATCAAAAAGAAATAGATGTATATTGTCAGTTGCTTCTCACTGTACTGCCAAGTATGGCATTCCTGACAAATCCGGATATTCTGGAAGAACTTCTGCCCTGGAATGAATCTGTGCAGAAAATCTGTAAAGCATTATGAGTAATAGTAATCCCCGAGCCGCAGCTCGGGGATCTTCCATTTAAAGGTGGTATGTTATTGGGCGGTTACCTTAAACATGGTATAATAAGCATAAGTTATATTATTACTGCAACAATTGCGCTTCAATTGCAATTAGAAAACAGTGATCAAAACGGTCTTAGAGTTGTGTTTTCGTGCGAACTGTGCCGATGCAACGAGTATATACTATGTGTGAAATACAATTACAATTATCCATTTAGTAACTTTTTCTTGACTGTTTTAACTCTATACAATGCGAAAATTTTGTATAATGCAACAAAAAAACAGGGGGATTGCGATTGGATATTTTTTTTGCTTGCTTTTTATCTGCTATTTGGCTATAATTATTTTATGAGTTTGTATACGCAGAATTATAGTTTGTAGCTTCGATATTTAGGCAAAAATGCGTATTAATACACATTAACGTTATACATCTTAACAATAGTATATACCTTGGCTTAATAATCAATAATGCACGTTTACCTTTTTGTGAATGTATACCAAAAATGGTGCTTGGATTTGTTTGGACTTGACAAAACAAGAATTAATATATTATAATGTAATATAGTGTTGTATTTGTGCAGAAACACTGTATTGTAGCAACTCATTTGGATCTGCTTGCTATTTGAAAGCGCTGAGAGGTAATTTTCTATTATCTCACCTAATTCAAATATTAGTGTCTACCCTTTATTGAGTGCGGCTGTAGACTGCCGGTTTCGCAGTATATTGGATATGCTTGTAAAATGGCGTAGATATGCAGTTTTTGATGAATTGGGTTGTGACGCCGATTCGGAGAATCGAGTGGAAAATGAGTAATATTTGGCGCTCTGCGGTTTGAAGGGTAGAAAGTGGGAGATAGGATAATTGATTATCAATGGACGAGTTGATAACTCGGTTTCTCTCTTAATATACAAATTAAATAGTAGGAAGGATATGTAAGAATGAGAGATTTTAAGGATTTAAGAATAGCAGTTGCTGGTACGGGCTATGTGGGGTTATCTCTGGCTGTATTGTTGGCGCAGCATCATCAGGTAACTGCTGTGGACATCGTGCCGGAGAAGGTTGCACTGATCAACGATAGAAAATCTCCCATTCAGGATGATTATATTGAAAAATATTTAAGTACCAGAGAATTAAACCTCACCGCTACCACAGACGGAGCGGCAGCGTACAAAGATGCAGATATTGTCATAATAGCCGCCCCTACCAACTACGACTCTCAGAAGAACTTTTTTGATACGTCGGCGGTTGAGACGGTTATTCGTCTTGTTATGGACAGCAACCCAGATGCTATGATGATTATCAAATCTACAATTCCGGTTGGTTATACCAAGAGCGTTCGTGAGAAGTTCAACACAGAGAAGATTCTGTTCAGCCCGGAATTCCTGAGAGAGTCGAAGGCTCTGTATGATAATCTCTATCCGAGCAGAATCATTGTTGGTTGTGATGATAACAGCCGTGCAGTTGCAGAGATTTTTGCGAAACTTTTGCAAGAAGGTGCTGAAAAGGAGAACATCGACACCTTGTTCATGGGCTTTACTGAGGCAGAGGCTGTTAAGCTGTTCGCAAATACATACTTGGCACTGAGAGTTAGTTACTTCAATGAGCTTGATACCTATGCTGAAATGAAATGTCTGGACACGCAGGCTATCATCAACGGCGTGTGCCTTGATTCGAGAATCGGCAGTCATTATAACAATCCTTCTTTCGGTTATGGCGGCTACTGCCTGCCGAAGGATACCAAGCAGTTACTTGCAAATTATGCTGATGTTCCGCAGGAGCTCATCAGAGCAATCGTTGAGAGCAATAGAACGCGGAAAGACTTCATTGCGGATCGTGTTCTCCGGATGGCTGGCGGCAATAGCTATAGCGAAGAGTATAAAGGCGAGAAGCATGTTGTTATTGGCGTATATAGACTTACAATGAAGAGCAATAGTGATAACTTTCGCCAAAGCAGTATACAAGGTGTTATGAAGAGGGTAAAAGCTAAGGGGGCTACTGTTATTGTGTATGAGCCTACGCTTGAAAATGGCAGTTCGTTCTATGGTTCTGAGATTGTGAATGATCTGGATGAGTTCAAGAAACGTTCACAGGCTATCATTGCGAACCGTTATGATAGTGTACTTGATGATGTGCAAGATAAGGTTTATACTAGAGATTTGTTTAGAAGAGATTGATAATCTATAGGGTATGCAGAAATGTGTTGGTTCATCGCAGGCTTGAACATGGTATGGTAAGAAATTGGAAGATATGGACTATAGGATATATATGACTCTTAAAGCTTAGAGAAAGATTTAGGGATTGGTTTGAGGTGTGCAATTGGAAATGACAGTTTTATTTAGTGCAGAGGGAAATCTGAAATGTCAAATAAGATTTCTGTGATAATTAATGCATTAAACATGGAAAAGAAATTATCACATTTTTTATGTGTTGTATAAGCAGATGAAACAATTGAAATCACTTCTCTGTCTATAGTTTGAGCAGTTAGAAGTTTTATAGAAGATACAATAGTGAGGTCTTATTTCTGCTTTTGTGGTGAGAAGCGTGCAGGCAATGTATACTTGGCTATTTTGCAATCCTTCCTTATCTTTCGACTAGTATTTCTTCTGCATACTACTTTGAAAGGTTATTGTATATCATGATTTATTGGGATATTCTCTGCAATAGAGTCAAGTATAAGCGAATTAAGAGATAAAAATAAAGTGTCCCATTTCTTTGTTGTAATAGATAATTACTATGTGGAAGGAGTATTCTATTGGACTATAAAATTACAGTAAGCATAGTGGCTTATAAGAACTATGGTGAAATACTACAAGCTCTAAGAACGCTATTTCATTACACTCATTCTGACTTAAAAATCAAAGTCTATATTATTGACAATAGTAATAATCCTTATAGCAAAGAACGCAAAAAGTTTATTTCGGTTCTTGCTAAATATCCTAAAGTGGAGTATATAGATGCGAAAGAGAATCTCGGCTTTGGAAAAGGTCATAATTACATATTAGATAAGATGGATTCGGATTATCATTGTATTATGAATCCAGATATTCTGTTTTGTGAAGATGCGTTTTCTGAAATTATAAAATACATGGACGAGCATTCGGATGTTGGAATGGTGATTCCTAATATTATTGATGAAGCAGGAAAACGGCAGCATGTATATCGAAAAGAAGTAACAGTTGGTGATATGTTTATTCGTATGTTCTGTAAAAAAATGTTTCCAAAGCGTATAGCTTATCACACGTTGCAGGATAAGGATTACTCAAAGCCCTTTCTGGTTCCGTTTGGGCAGGGGAGTTTTCTTGTAGTGCGTTCTAAGCTGTTTAAGAGACTTGGCGGATTTGATGATCATTTCTTTATGTATCTAGAAGATGCAGATTTGTGTAAACGTGTTAATGCTGAGTCGAAATTGATGTATATACCGAATGCGACAGTAATACATAAATGGCATCAGGATTCACACAAGAGTTTGAAGTTGTTTAAGATTCATTTTGCGTCCATGAAGTATTACTTTAAAAAATGGGGAGTTAAAATTAAGTAATACTATGAAAAATAATTATTATGAAAGGATAATAAGGCGTTGAATTGTCGAGTATCAGTTGCTATGGCATCATATAATGGTGAAACCTATATTCAACATCAAATTGAATCCATTCTTAATCAATTAGGTGAAAACGATGAAATAATTATTTCTGATGACGGTTCTACAGATGATACCATTATGATTATAAAAGACTTTATGTCAACAGATCATAGGATTAAACTTGTAAAAGGACCAAAATGTGGGGTAATAAAAAATTTTGAGAATGCAATCAATCATGCTAAAGGGGATTATATATTCCTTTGTGATCAGGATGATATATGGGCTAAGAATAAAATTAGTAAAGTATTGACTTGTTTCAAGGAGACAAATTGCACTTGTGTTATTCATGATACAAGAGTGATTGACAATAAACAGAATACAATTATACCAAGCTTTTTTGAATTTAGAAATTCTAAGGCTGGTGTGATACACAATATTATAAAAAACTCATATATTGGATGCTGTATGGCGTTTAGGAGAGAGTTGCTCGATGAGATTTTGCCTATTCCAACAGAAATCCATATGCATGATCAATGGATTGGAATTATATCTGATATTTATGGGAAAACTACGTTCCTTGATGATTCGTTATTATTGTACCGACGACATGAAGATAATGCTTCAGCACTTTCACATTATCCTGTTAGTGTCATGTTGAAGAACAGATTTATACTTGTGAAAGAATTGATAAAGCATAGAATTGCACAGTTCAGAAAGAAGATAAAAAGGCAATAGTATGGATTATTATAATCTGTCAATAAATATATACATTTTGCTTGATATGTTAAAACATGATAAGCGCAATGATTATAATTGTTTTAAGGAAATAACGATAAAGGGATTTCATATGCACACTCTAAAAATGCTGAGAAAGCTAAACATCTTTTGGATATTACGCATCAGTACTGATAAGCAACTTTTAATGAAGATACTTTTTGATAAAAGTTGTTTCATATATAGTAAACGACAAATAAAAAGCCGCATCGAAAAACATGACACTTTTCATACACAAGTGAGAAATGTTTAATCGTTCATAAATAGCCCTCTCGGAAACAGGAAAAGTGAAAGATTCTGCGGGAAATCTTGTGTCTTATAAATAGGTTTGAGACAAGCCAATACTGTATGTGTTGCAAGGGAGAGTTTAAAGTCAGGCATAAAATTGACGGGGAAGATGGTGCTTAGTATGTTTACGAGAACTTCGATTGTCGAACAATCTAATGCTGTTTTCTATGTAAAGAGTAAGGGGATATTTAAATATGATTGATTTTTCCACACTGGGGTTATACTCTGTGGTTTTTTTCCCAGCGATTTTGTTATTCTATTTTTCTGATAAATACAAGGGCAAAGATGCAAAGGTTTTATTCGGAGGTGGTGCCATTCTTATGCTGTGTCTGTTGGCGGGCTTTCGTGACAACAGCGTGGGACGTGATATAGATGTTTATGTCACAAATAATTTTCAATTGTTTCGATCATCAAGTTCTTTTTTGTCTTCGTTGAAACAGGGGGCAGATTTGGAACTTGAGCCATTATTCTGTGTTTTATTGTTTTTCACATCGCGTTTTTCTAATGATGCCTGGTTGATGTTGTTTACAATGCAGCTTTTGACGATTATGCCGGTTTATCTCGCAGTTCTGAAGTGGAATAAGGAAAAAGGGATTTCTATCAGCTTCGCTATGTCTGTTTATATATTGGTTTTATATAATAACTCCTATAATATTATGCGTCAAAGTATGGCGGCTGCATTCGTGTTTCTCGGTACAACCTATCTTCTTTTTTACGTGGATAAAAATAGAAAAAAAGAGAAGCAAATTATGCTGAAGACAGCGGACAATAATATTGAGAAGGAGAAATGGATTGCAATTGGGACATTTGCTTGCGCATTTTTTTTACACAAGAGTGCTTTGATTGGTCTTGTAATCGTGTTCCTTGCATTATGGCTGAAAGACAAGCCGAAAAGGAGCGTTGTGCTGATTCTAATTTGCTGCATAATAGGCTTTTATTTTCTAAAAACGATTTGTATATTTTTGATGTCGAAAATACATCTCTCTACCCATATTACATACTATATTAATGTTTTTGTTTTGCAGACAATTGAAAAGTCTTGGATGAAAGATCATTATTCACTTTTTATGTTGTTCGATATGACGATTAGGACAGGGGTTGCTTTTGTCCCGTTCTTGTTGCTAAGAAAGAAGGATGAGAAAGAGTATTGCCTTATGACGATAGCAGCATTGGGATATATTTTCTATGCCTTGCCGTGGATTACGATGAAAACAACTTACGGAAACCGCATATCCCTGTTTTCGGATTTTTTTCTAATCATCCTAATACCGATTTGGACAAGGGAAAGGGTTACTAAAAGCCAAGGTGGGCGTTTCTTAATTACCATGGTCATGTGGGGGTACTGGTTTATGTTGGTGATGTGCTTCAAGTGGGCGGATGCAGGTGTTTACAAGTTCAGGTTTTAAGGAGATAAGATTATAATGAAAAAAATGCTCTATATTACGACCCTACAGGTAAATAAAGAGTCGACGGGTATTGAATACAAGATCTATAAGCAGATTCACTTGTTTGAGTCGTGCGGCTATGATGTGAAGATCTTCAATCATTTTGAAAAAAAACACTTTGTCATCAAGTTGCTGCATCTGCTACCTTTCTTGGATCTAAGATATAACTATGACGAGATTGCTAAGGAGAAGAATGTCAGTGCTGTCTACATTCGATACTTTTTTTGTGATGCCAAGTTGATCAAAATGCTTAGGATACTCCGAAAAGGTAATCCTGGTATCCAGATCATTGTAGAGATTCCGACATATCCTTATGACAGAGAAAATAAGTTCACACCGAAGCTGTTCAAGGATCAGGTACATCGAATGGAGATGAAGAGTTTGGTCGACAGGGTAGTCACATTTTCGGATGATAAGGAGATTTTTGGAATTCCTGCAATCATCATTTCCAACGCCGTGGATATGCAAAAGGTTAGGATTAATCAATTCATGGATCCTAGCGATGGGGGTATTCATCTTGTAGGGGTGGCTCAGTTCTGTTTTTGGCACGGGTATGACCGGATGATTGAAGGACTGCATCAGTATTATGAACACGGTGGAAAGCAACGGTTTGTCTTTCATATTGTCGGCTATGCACAGTCAGCAAAGGTGCAAAAAGAGTATAAGCATTTGGTGGAGAAATATCATCTGGAGGAGGATGTAATTTTTCACGGCAAACAGTTTGGAGACGCGCTAGACAAAATTTATTCGATCTGTTCGCTGTCTGTGGATTCTCTGGGGAGACACCGCAGCAAGGTTTACTATAACAGTTCTCTGAAGGGAAAGGAATACATGGCCAAAGGACTCCCGATCATCTCCGGCGTAAACACCGAAATGGACAGGGAGAAAGACTATCCGTATTATTTCAGGGCACCGGCAGATGAATCGCCGATAGATTTTTTTGAAGTTGAAAAATTTTATCACAAGATATATGATAAAAGATCACATGAACAAGTTGCGAAAGAAATGCGTGCATACTGTGAATCGCATTTTGATTTTACACATGCGTATAAGTCTTTAATTGATTATTTGAAAATGACGGCAGATGATTAACCCATATTAGGAGGCAGAATTTGGCTAGGTTAAAAAGCTTTATAAGAAGACTTCTTGGAAGGATGAATTCGGATGATCTGAATCTCTATCTGCGTAAGCATGATGTTAGCATTGGAAATAAAACAGTTTTTTTTCATGCAGACAGTGTTTTTGTTGATACACAAAGACCGTGGATGCTGAGCATCGGAAGTTATTGCAAGATTACCAAAGGTACAATCATTCTGCAGCATGATTACAGTCGTTCCGTGCTGCGCCGAGTATACGGTGATGTAGTCGATGTATGCAAGCGGACGAAAATCGGCGATAATGTGTTTATTGGGATGAATTCAATCATCCTTATGGGAACAACAATCGGCGATAATGTCATTGTCGGTGCGGGCAGTGTGGTGAGCGGGAATATCCCATCAAACTGTATTGTAGCCGGAAATCCGGCAAAGGTGATTCGCACTTTGGATGAACATTATAAAATAATCAAAGAACGTAGCGGTCAGCATGCTCTGGATACGGCGGTAGAGTTTATTCGACGCTATCACCGTGATCCTTCGATTGAAGAAATGGGGGCGTTTTTTCCATTATATCTGGAGCGTAGCAGAGAAGCACTAAAGCTGAATCGTATTCGTACTTCGCTATCAGGCGATGAGGAAAACGAAGTCATTGAAGCGTTCTTAAACAGTAAACCGCAGTATGAAAGCTATGAAGCGTTCATGGAGGAAGTGCACAGAATGATGTAAGTAATGTTGAGGAGGATTACATCTGTAATGAAAATAGTTTTTATCATCCCAATCGATAAATTCACAAAAGGGTTATATCGCTTTATGGAGAAAAATTTCAGTTATATAGATTTGTTTTTCATTTTTTACGGACATGGTGAACGCTTTGCGGTCGATTCGAAAAAGCAGAACTGCTTCTGGCTTAGTTCCTATAAAGAAATTCGCAGTGACAGCCGGGAGTATTGGCTTGCTCAGGAATGTGATTTAATTGTGTATAGCAGCTTTTTTGATTCAATGCACTGCGTCAATAAGTTTGGTATCAAGACACTAAAAAAGACCTATATCCAGTTATGGGGGGGCGATTTTTATTGCTTACGAGATAAAAAAGGCTCTTTCAAGCATAAGCTTAGCAATATGTATAGGCGGTATTTGATTCGGAATGCGGCTGGTGTGATTAATCTCATTCCGAAGGATTATGAGGTGCTTAACCAACTCTGTTCTCCCAAAGGAAAGCATTTTGTTGCTCCTGTGTGTGATGATGGAACAGATTTAATTATAATTGAATCCATGAGGAATGTTGAAAAGAGTAAGTATCCAATTAAGATTCTTCTTGGCAATTCTGCAACAAAAACAAATCAGCATTTACCAGCCATTGATGTATTAAAACGGTTTAAAGATAAAGATATTCTTGTAATTTGTCCGTTATCTTATGGTGATGATGAAAAATATAAGGATTCTGTAATTGCATATGGAAAAAAGATTATGGGGGATAAATTCGCTCCGATTACATCATATATGGATAAAACTGAGTATTATAAAATGATTGCCAATTGCCAAGTTGCAATTTTTAATAATAATAGGCAACAGGCAATGGGAAATATCAGTACGGCTTTAGCATTAGGATGTAAAGTGTTTATTAGAAAAGATACGCCGATGTGGGGGCTTTATCATGACGATAGAGAAATGGAAATATATGATGTTGAGACCATATCACAATTAAGCTTTGAAAGTTTTAGTAGCAATAGTGTGGATGGAAAGAGTAATTTTTTAAAATATTTGAAATATTCTGATGTGCAAACCAGTGTAGATGCTTGGAAAATAGTATTTGAGTCGGTAAAGTAAGGTGATGACATGGCAACGGCAAATACGAATAAAGTATTAAATAATTTTATATGGCGTTTTGCCGAACGTTGTGGAGCACAAGGCGTAACATTTATTGTTTCGATTGTACTTGCAAGACTTTTAGATCCATCAGTATATGGTACTGTGGCGCTTGTAACGATATTTACAACCATCATGCAAGTATTCGTTGACAGTGGCATGGGAAATGCACTTATACAGAAGAAAGATGCAGATGATCTTGATTTTTCCAGTGTATTCTATTTCAACATGGCAGTCTGTTCTGTACTATATCTTCTGATGTTTTTTTCTGCTCCATTTATAGCAGCATTCTATAAAATGCCAGAGCTTACGCCGGTAATACGGATTCTCAGTCTGATGCTTATTATATCTGGTATCAAGAATGTTCAGCAGGCGTATGTTTCAAGAAATATGCTGTTTAAGCGTTTCTTTTTCGCAACGCTTGGTGGAACAATTGGTGCCGCTGTTGTTGGTATAGTAATGGCATATAAAGGCTATGGAGTATGGGCGTTAGTCATGCAGATGCTTTTTAATGCAGCTGTCGATACTACTATTCTTTGGATTACTGTAAAATGGCGGCCAAAGAAAATGTTCTCGCTTGAGCGTTTAAAAGGGCTTTTCTCTTATGGTTGGAAACTGCTTGTATCTTCGTTAATTGATACTATATATATTGATTTAAGGCAGCTTGTTATTGGAAAGATTTATTCTAAAGAAGACCTTGCTCATTACAATCAAGGAGACAAGTTCCCAAAGCTAATAGTTACAAACATAAATACTTCTATTGATAGCGTTCTTTTACCGACTATGTCAAAGGCACAAGATGATCCTAAAGCAGTAAAAAGTATGACTCGTCGAGCAATCAAAACAAGTACATATATAATGATGCCTTTGATGGTAGGATTAGCGGTTTGTGCTGATACGTTGGTATCTTTAATTTTGACGGATAAATGGCTTCCTTGCGTTCCCTTTCTTAGAATATTCTGTATAACGTATGCTTTTTGGCCTATTCATACTGCTAATCTAAATGCTATAAAAGCTATGGGACGAAGTGATTTGTTCCTTAAGCTTGAAATAATTAAGAAGATAGTAGGAATAATTGCACTTGTGTCTACAATGTGGATTAGTCCGTTGGCTATGGCGTATAGCTTACTTGTAACATCAGTTCTGAGCCAAATAATAAATTCATCTCCTAATAAAAAACTGATGAATTATAGCTATCTTGAACAACTAAAGGACATGCTCCCTCAGATATTCTTATCATTGGGAATGGGAGCAATAGTCTATTCAATACAGTTTATAGGATTGAATAATCTATTGACTCTAGTGATTCAGATAGTTGCTGGTGGTATGCTGTATGTTTTAGGTTCAAGACTATTCCATATCGACAGCTATGAATTCATCAAATCAACATTTAAAGGTTTATTGAAAAAAGGAAAGAAGGAAGTAGATGTATGAAAAGACTTATGATTCTCGGCGGATCGCGTTATGCACTTCCCGTTATTAAGGCTGCACACGAGCTTGGTTGCTATGTTATTACCTGCGATTATCTTCCCGATAATATCGCTCATAAATATTCCGATGAATACTGCAATGTCAGCATCATCGAAAAGGACGCTGTCCTCAATGCCGCAAAAGAACTCAGAATAGACGGCATTATGTCGTTTGCCTGCGACCCCGGTGTCGTTACCGCTGCTTATGTTGCGGAGAAAATGGGACTGCCTTCAGCAGGTCCTTACGATTCGGTATGCATACTCCAGAATAAAGGCAGATTCAGAAAATTCCTTACCGATAACGGCTTTACTGTTCCCGTTGCAAGGGGCTATACCTATATAGAGGAGGCTCTTAAAGATACGGGCATCTTTAACTGGCCTGTCATCGTTAAGCCTACCGATTCCGCGGGAAGCAAGGGCGTTACAAGAGTCGATGAGCCTGCAAAGCTCAGAGAAAGCATCGAATACGCTCTTTCTTTCTCCCACAGCAATGAGTTCATCATCGAGGACTTTATCGAGCAGAAGGGCTTTTCATCCGATACCGATAGCTTCTCCGTTGACGGCGAGCTGAAGTTCGTTTCGTTTGCCTGCCAGAGATTTGACAAGAAAGCTGAGAACCCGTATACTCCTGCGGCGTACAACTGGCCAGCTTCCATCTCCGATGAGCATCAGAAAGAGCTTGCTTCTGAGATACAGCGTCTCCTGAAACTGCTAGGTATGAAGACATCTATTTATAACATCGAAACAAGAGAGAGCAATAACGGTAAGGCTTACATAATGGAATGCTCTCCTAGAGGCGGCGGAAACCGTCTTGCAGAGATGCTCCGCTATGCTACGGGCGTTGACCTTATCAAAAACGCTGTAAGAGCTGCCATAGGCGAACCTGTCATTGATGTTGAGCAGAGGCCCTACAATGGCGCATGGGCTGAGCTTATCCTACATAGCGATAAGGCAGGTATTTTCAGAAAGCTCGATATTGCTGATGAACTCAGACCGAATGTTGTCGAGGAAGACCTCTGGATCGAGGAAGGTACTCAGGTTGGCGGCTTCTCAGCTGCCAACGAGGCTATCGGTACTCTCGTCCTCAGATTCGATACTCAGGAAGAAATGCTTTTACAAATGGATAGAATGGTCGAGTTGGTTCATGTTATCACTGAATAAAGAAGGATAGATATGAAAGTATAGAGGGGATATATGAACTTGATGTATATCACTTTCTCATATCCATATAAAGATGTTTTAACATAAAAACGTGGGTGAAAGTGCCTGGAAATAATAGTAACCAAAGGAGATAATAATGAAGAGAGTAATGGTATTTGGTGCAACTGGCAATATTGGCTCGAATGTAGCAGTATACTTAAAGGAAAAGGGTTATGAGATAGTTGCTGTCGGACACAGAACTTCAGACAATGGTTTTTTTGAAACAAAAAGAATTCAATATATTGGTGGAATAGCTAATGAAAATGCGGCTGATTTTGAAAAGCTGCCTACTGATATTGATGCAGTCATAAATCTTGCCGGTGCAATGCCCGCACATGCCAATGCATCACCTATGCCATATATCCAGAGCATAATAGTTGGTACCGTAAATATTTGCGAATGGCTTAGGACAAAAACGACTTGCAAAAGAATATTATTTAACACTACGCCGTCAGACGTAATCGAATATTTAAACCAGCCCACTCCTGTTCCGGATTATGCTCCGCGTTCATTTCCCAAGAACGGAGGAGACCACGCAGTATATGCAATCGCGAAGAACACGGCTGTAGACATACTTGAGCATTACAGCATTGCTTATGGCTTTAAACCAATAGTATTCAGACATGATACTGTGTATACCTGGAGCGAAAGTCCTTACTATAATATTGACGGAGAAAGAAAAATGCTTCCGTGGAGACGGATCGTTAAAAACGCTATGGAAGGTAAGACAGTTGAAGTATGGGGGAATCCGAAAACACGAAAATGCCTTTTGTATGTGAAAGATTTCTGTTCTGCAATTGAGTGTGCATTACAATGTGATAATACAGGAATTTATAACTTGAGTGGCGTGCGATTTTATACGATGGACGATCAAGTACAGGGTATTATTGATGTTTTTGGAAATAAAGAAAATCTGCCGGAGAAGAAGTATTGCCCTGAAAAGCCAAGTACTCCTATGCATCTATATGCTGATGAAAAGGCAAAAATGGAATTGAATTGGGAACCTGTATGGGATTGGTGGAAAGCCTGTGAAGATATGAAGAGGATCATGGAGGAAAAGCCTTTCCATCTTCTTGAAGAAGGTACAAAACTGGTTTCAGCAGAAGCAGAATGATATTCTGTTTGATTGATAGTTGAAAAAATATTAGGAAGAGAGGAAACATATATGTCTAGTATTCTTGTTACCCGTTCGTCTATGCCTAATTACGAGGAATATTGCGAAGAAATAAAGGAATTGTGGGATAGTCATTGGCTGACTAATATGGGAGTCAAGCACAAGCAGCTTCAAGGAGAACTTGAAAGATTATTGCAGGTACCGCATACTGTGCTGTATACGAACGGACATCTTGCACTCGAAAATGCACTTGCAGCTATGAATTTGCCGAAGGGCGGGGAGGTTATTACCAGCCCGTTTACCTTTGCTTCGACTACGCATGCAATTGTTCGCAATGGTTTAACTCCTGTTTTCTGCGACATTGATCCTACATACTATACGATGGATGCTTCAAAGATTGAGGCTTTGATTACAGATAAGACCTGTGCGATAGTTCCGGTTCATGTGTATGGCAATGTCTGCAATGTGGAAGAGATTGAGCGCATTGCCAAGAAATATGGCTTGAAGGTAATCTATGATGCAGCACATGCGTTTGGCGTGAAATACAAGGGTACAAGCACTGCTTGCTTTGGCGATGCCTCCATGTACAGCTTCCATGCAACTAAGGTCTTTAATACCATTGAAGGAGGTGCGGTTTGTTTCTCTGATGACAATCTTGTGCAGACGCTCAATGACATGAAGAACTTTGGTATCAGAGGACCGGAAACAGTTGAGTTTGTCGGCGGTAATGCAAAAATGAATGAATTCCAGGCTGCAATGGGCATCTGCAACCTGCGTCATCTGGACGCTGAAATTGCAAAGCGAAAAGTGGTTGTGGAACAGTATCGGGAGAGACTTTCCGGTGTTGATGGCATAATACTGTGCCTGGCTCAAAGCGATGTTGAACCTAATTATGCATATTTCCCAGTTGTGTTTGAGCCGATACAGTTTGGTGCAACCCGTAATGAAGTGTTTGATGCTCTTGCAGAGCAGGGAATCGGTGCAAGAAAGTATTTCTATCCGCTGACCAATACATTTGACTGCTTCCATGGTGCGTATGATGTGAATCAGACACCTGTGGCGCTACATATCAGCAAGCGTGTGTTGACTTTGCCGTTGTATGCGGATTTAAGTATGGATGATGTGAATAGAATCTGTGATGTGATTCTTAGCTGCAGTAAATAATTAAAAAGGAGAATAATACAATGACCATTATCGTAACAGGCGGCGCCGGCTTTATCGGCTCAAACTTCGTGTTCCATATGCTGAACACATATCCTGACTACAGAATCATCTGTCTGGACAAGCTCACATACGCGGGCAATCTTTCGACACTTGCGCCCGTGATGGACAACAAGAATTTTCGTTTCGTGAAGCTCGACATCTGCGACCGCGAGGGCGTGTACAAGCTGTTCGAGGAAGAAAAGCCTGACATCGTTGTCAACTTTGCGGCTGAGTCACACGTTGATCGCTCAATCGAGAATCCCGAGATATTCCTCCAGACGAATATCCTCGGTACACAGGTGCTGATGGACGCCTGCCGCAAGTACGGTATCCAGAGATATCATCAGGTATCTACTGATGAGGTTTACGGAGACCTTCCGCTCGACAGACCTGACCTTTTCTTCACAGAGACTACTCCTATCCACACAAGCAGCCCCTATAGCTCTTCAAAGGCTGGCGCTGATCTGCTCGTAATGGCATATCACCGCACCTATGGTCTGCCTGTGACTATCAGCCGCTGCTCAAACAACTACGGACCTTATCACTTCCCCGAGAAGCTCATTCCTCTGATGATAGCAAACGCTCTCGCAGACAAGCCTCTCCCTGTTTACGGTGAGGGTCTGAA
>ODAI011692948.1_pt1 | contig 14958 bp, 10 predicted proteins | sample 1539321 | NCBI WGS metagenome assembly ODAI01 (sample SAMN02144231, study PRJEB22623) | gut metagenome | biome: sheep rumen | host: Ovis aries | place: New Zealand
CCATGATGTGACTCATGATGTCGAAGAAGCCAGCCACCATCTGATACTGCGGCACGGTAAAAGTGAACGTAGGATTCAGTACCGTGAACTTCGGAAAGGCATACGAGCCGAACACCTTTCCTATCTTCATGCCGATGGAGCGGTTGGTGATAACAGAGCCACCGTTCATCTCCGAGCCTGTGCCCACCATTGTCAGCACGGCGCCCACGGGAATCACACGGCACGTAGCCTCCTGCTGCTCCATGTAGTACTTCTGCCACGGGTCCTCGTCGCACCATGCCGAGCAGCTCACACCCTTGGCATAGTCGATAGTTGATCCGCCACCCACGGCGAGAATCAGGTCCACGTTATTCTCACGCGCTATCTTTGCACCCTCGTAGAGTTTTTCTACAGTCGGATTAGGCATCACTCCAGCGTCTTCAATGATAGTCTTGCCAGCCTCCTTCAGGGCTGCGACCACAGCGTCGTAGATGCCGTTCTTCTTGATACTGCCGCCGCCATAGCAGAGTTGCACGGTGTGGCCGTACTGCTGCAGTTCGTCACTCAGAAACTTCAGCGCATTCTCGCCGAAGTATAGTTTTGTCGGGTTCTGATAAGAAAAGTTTCCTTGCATAATTTCTTTTTTTGTTTTAGTAAAATAACATGGCGCAAAGTTAGGAATAAATTCCGAAACCACCAAAGGCTTGTATTCATTTTCCGTATTTCGGGTAGGAAATACTGTCGTTCGGAGCGACACTAATTCTGCAATCGCGGAAATACTGTCGTTCGGAGCAGCGCTAATTTTGAAATCGCGGAAATGCTGTCGTTCGGAGCGACACTAATTCTGCAATCGTGGAAATACTGCCGTTCGGAGCAGCGCTAATTCTGAAATCGCGGAAATGCCGTCGTTCGGAGGCTGATAAAGTTAGCCGTTTATTGTCTATAATTTCTTATAGACAAGCTCAAGTTTTGTGTATTTGTGTTTGTCGTTCCAGTGTTCCATCAGTCCTAACGGTTTCTCAAGAGGCTTGCCATCCTGTTTATATACCGTTCCGCTGTGTGTGTTCGGTATTGTTGCCGCTTCAAGAAGATACTCATCACAATAGTTAAGGCTGCCATATTCTGGCCACTCGCTGATGAGCATATCCATGGCAACGGCATCGCACGCCACTTCGTCCTGCGAAACGATGAGTGAACAGGCCCAGTCGTTGTTGAAAGGAGCTTTCTGCCATTTTGGGAAAGGCTTGAAGTTCACATGTCGCGAGCCATAGGTACCATCGATGAGGAAAAGCAGGGTCTTTTGTCCTAAGTGCTTGTGGGCAATGAAGTCAACAAACGTTTTGTAACCAGGTTTCCCGTTGCGCTTATCGGGGCTGAAGTTGCTATGACCGTTGCGTCTCCAGACGAGGTTGATATCTGTCGCTCCATACCAGTTTTTCGAAGTAAGCGTCACGCCTGGTCCGTTGTGCAGTTTCAGCAGCGATGTGTTTATGAGGTAGTCGGCATCAACGATACACTTGGCCAAGCCTCTGGCGAGATTTCCATTGTCAGCAGAGTAGGTAATCATGTCGGGATAATACTCACACTTCACGCGACCGTCGCCTCCAATGTTGTCGATAAAGGTGACTCCGGGAAATTCCCTATATACCTTATTATATATGCTGTCGGTGATGGCGCGGCTCGGTTCGCAAAGTATGATGTCGCTTTGCTGTATTCCTCCGTCGTTCACCATTGAGCGCACTATTGCAAGCGTGACGAATGGCGATGAGTTGAGCTCTATCGTGTCACGATGGGTCAGGGCGTTGTTAAGATTCAGCTTCACGGCAATCTTTTCACCCTTCCGGTAGCCCTTGTTGCCCCGGCCATGCTGACTGTTGAAATGTTTGAAGAGTGCTGTCCATGCTTTTTTCGCTGTTTTCTCGCCGGTAATCTGCATTATTGCCTCTCTTACCATCTGGTCAGCTTTCACCTGAGAGTTCCATCGGTCTTCCACCCATAGCCCGGTATGGCCATCCCATGATGCCACTCCCGGCGAATGAATCCACGCCACGCGTCCCGGATGTATTCCCTTTCCTTCACCCACCGGCTCATTGGACTTAAGCATTAGTGGCGGCAGTTTCCTACCGTTAAAATGCCCGAAAAACAGACGGTTGCGGTCAACAGCCATGTCAAGAGGCTGAATTGTCGTGGACGGACCAAGGTCTGGATTGCGCCATGAGCGCAACACACTTACCACGTTGCCTGCTTTGTCGATTTCAACAGCCTGGACGGGGGCGTTGGCAGTGTCGAGTGGAGCCTTTCCCCATTCGTTCCACCATGAGTTAAGAATTGTGTTTCCGTTTTTCAGCCTGACGGCTTTTTGAACCTGGGTCAATCCTGTACCTTTAAGGTCGGGCTGCCACACCACCTTACCGTCTTCGCGACTGATTTCCATCACGGTATTGCCTTTACCTACGCACAGGAAGTTCTCCTTTGCAAGCTCCGTTGCCGACCATGCTCCAGGCAGCGGCCAGCGATACAGTTCGTTGCCTTCTACACTGTATTCTGCTATATAGCCCATACCCATGTGGCAGACAAGCAATGTTCCGCGCGACGTCAGACGGGCATTACGGAACTGACCGTGAACGCCCTTTGATGCTGGCACTTCAAATTCGTGCACTATCTTCAGATCGGGTATATGCATAACTCGCACCAACGCCGGATGACCGTTCTGAACAAACACCACATGGTCTTTGCCAATAGGCTGTATCGTGTGTATCTCTGTACCCTCGGGAGCATCAAACTGCCATATAATCTGATGAGCTTCGTTCAGTTCCGCCACGCCATACTGATGGGCTAGCAGTATATGGCCGTCTTTCAGGAGAATGGCATCACTGATTTCTCCACGCAGGTCCTTAGCGTTATGATACCAGCTCACTTTGCCGTCTTTCACGATGAACATTCTGCGCTGCTTGCTTTGTCCGGCGTAGAAGAAGTCATACTTGGAGAGCATTGACTCATACGGCTCTCCCTGCTTCTGACCATACACTAACATTGTTCCTGTCAACAATGCTATAACAAAAAAAAGTCTCTTCATTTCTCTCCTTTTTACTGTTTATGTGTGCAAAGGTATTATTTTTTTGCTAAAAAAAATAATATAATACAGAATAAAATGCTAACTTTGCAACAAATAATTGGATTTTTATCGAGCAGTAAATCAGTAATGTGTAGAATTAGAAAAATATTGTTGTGTCTTTTATTCACAACGTTCTGTGTAAGTATAGACTCACAGCAGACAAAGACGATAGCACTCTCGGGGACTGTCGATGGAAAACCAGTGATGTGGGACTTCCGTTGTTCGGCAGGACAAAACAGCGGCAAATGGTCAAAGATTAAGGTTCCTTCATGCTGGGAAGTCCAAGGCTTCGGCAAATATACTTTCGGCAGATATTATCTCAAGAAGGGAGCAGTAGCGAGCGACGAACATGGAGAGTATCGACGCAAGTTCCATGTTCCGTCGTCATGGAAAGACCATCTGGTTGAGATTGTCTTTGAGGGTGTGATGACAGATGCGGAAGTGAAGGTCAACGGCTCAATTGTCGGCGCGAAACATCAAGGTGCTTTCTATGAGTTCAGCTATGACATCACCCCGTTAGTGAGATTCGGAAGTAGCAACCTGCTTGAGGTGACGGTGTGGAAACAATCGTCAGACAAGAGTGTCAACGAGGCCGAGCGCCGTGCCGACTGGTGGCTCTTCGGCGGAATCTACCGTCCGGTGTGGCTGAAGGCTGTGCCCCGACAGCATATACGTGGCGTGCAGATCAGTTCTCTTGCCGACGGTACACTCCTGATGAAGCTCTCGACACGTAATACAACCAAGGGATATGGTCTGCGTCTGACGGTAGCAGGCAAACAACAGACCGTTGCACTTCAGGAAGGCGATGAGCACAATGTCGAAACACACTGGAACGGCATAAAATCATGGGACACCGAGCACCCGCACCTCTATGACCTGACTTTGCAACTGCTCAACAATGAAGGTATGGTGGTTCACGAAAGACATGAGCGTATAGGTTTCCGCACAATAGAATTCCGCGAAAATGATGGGTTCTATCTCAACGGTACAAAATTAGTGATAAAGGGCGTCAACCGCCATTGCTTCTGGCCTGAGGGTGGACGCACCGTAACCCGGCGACAGTCACTCGACGATGTGATGCTGATAAAGCAAATGAATGCCAATGCCATACGTTCACACTATTCGCCCGACCATCATCTTCTCGACATTTGCGACTCGCTCGGTGTGCTCTATCTCGACGAATTCTGCGGATGGCACGGACGTTATGACACTGCCATTGGCGAGAAGCTGCTCCGCGAGCAAATGGCTACCGACCAGAACCACCCCTGCGTTTTCCTCTGGGCCAACGGTAATGAGGGCGGCTGGAACACACGACTCGACCATCTCTTTGCCGACCTTGACCTTCAGCAGCGTCATGTCATACATCCGTGGCAAGACTTTAATGGGGTTGACGCCCATCATTATCCTGGCTATTATACCGGTGTTGGCCGACTGCAGAATGGCTATAAAGTGTTCATGCCAACGGAGTTCCTCCACGCTCAGTACGACCGTGGAGGCGGAGCCGGACTGGAGGACTACTGGCAGCAGTGGACTGCAGCTCCTAATTTTGCAGGAGGCTTCATCTGGAGTTTCAGTGACGAGGCAGTAATGCGAACCGACTATCCTGACTCTCTCGACACCGACGGTCCGAATGGTCCAGACGGTATTGTTGGACCGCATCGTGAGAAGGAAGGCTCTTTCTTTACCATCCGCGACATCTGGAGTCCGGTTCAGATTCTTCCACTGCGTATCACCAGCAGTTTCAACGGTAGCCTAAAGATGAGCAACGACTTTCTGTTCAGTCGTCTCAGCAAATGCACTTCACAATATAAGATATTGAGCAACGGTGCGGTGATAGCCAACGGCAGTGTAACTGTTCCTGACATTGCTCCCGGTGAGACCGGTACTGCAGGTTTTTCATTGCCATCAAATTTCTTCGACGGTGACGTACTGCAAGTCGAGGTCACTGACTGGAATGGCTGTTGCATAAACACTTGGACATGGCCCATTCATTCTGCCGGTAAATACTATTCAAAGAATCACAGTTCGCCAGCCACTTCAACTCATGCCACGGTGACAGACCATTGCCTGTCTGCCAACGGTGTGAAGGTAGAATTCGACTCGCAAGGATTGATTTCATACGTAGAGAGCAACGGTAAGGTCATTCCTATTTCAGGAGGCTCTCCCGTTGGTCTGAAAGCAACGTTACTGGATTTCCATACTCGTATGGAGGGCAACGATGCACTCTTCGTCTCAAGATACAAAGGGGGAATTGACAGTATAGTATGGCGCATGACTCCTGACGGACGTTTGAGCATGGAAGCTGTGCTCGTAAACCGCAAGGGCAATTACTATGACTCCAAGATAGAGTGCCTGGGTATTACGTTCAGCTACCCAGAACAAGCTGTGAAAGGAATGCGCTGGATGGGGCGCGGACCCTATCGAGTATGGAAGAACCGTCTCCGTGGACAACAGTTCGGCATCTGGCAGAAAAACTACAACAACACGGTGACGGGAGAGCAGACCAAAAATGTCGGCCATCTTGACTACCCGGAGTTTAAAGGCTATCATGCCAATATTTATTGGGCTCAGCTTCTGAACGACAACGCACCTATTTCTATATATAGCGCGACGGATAATCTCTATCTGCGACTGTTCACTCCCGATGAACCGGAACATCGCCGTGACGGAAAAGCCACCATGCCCGACTTTCCCGACGGCGACGTGTCTTTTCTGTTCGACATACCTGCCATACAGTCGTTCCGCAGCATTTCGGAACAAGGACCTCACAGTCAACTTGGCAGCATTCGGCTAAACGGCGGCGACGAAGGACTGCATCTGAAACTGTGGTTCTGCTTCGGTGAGGATATGTAGAGTCAGGCCAGACTATTCTGATACCACTCGAATAGACGGTTTACTCCGTCTTCGATTTCCACCTTATGAGTCCAGCCGAGGCTGTGGAGCTTAGTTACGTCAATGAGCTTACGCATGGTGCCGTCGGGCTTGGATGAGTCGAACTCAACTTCACCCTCGAAACCGACAGCCTTGACAACGAGTTCCGACAAATCACGTATTGTAAGTTCCTTGCCTGTGCCTACATTGATATGGCAGTTGCGAATCTCGCCAAGTTGAGGGATAGCTCCGCCACGGCCTGCACTATGGTTGCGGTCAACGGCTCCGTCGGTAGAAGCACCGAAGTGTACGCTTGAGTATTTTTCTATTCCGATGATGTCGGCGAAATTTACGTTCAGAAGCACATGCACGCTTGCATCTGCCATGTCTTCGCTCCAGAGAAACTCACGCAGTGGAGTGCCTGTACCCCAAAGCACCACCTTATTATCATAAACCCCGTATTTCCCAAGCACAGTGAGTATCTCGTCGTGGCTACTGCTGCCGCTGACACCCTCAACGGGCCGTTTGTTCATGTCGGTGGTGATGGCATTCCAATTGCTGTCATGAATAAGCTTTGCAAGATAAATCTTGCGCATCATAGCCGGCATAACGTGGGAGTTCTCAAGATGAAAATTATCGTTAGGACCGTAGAGATTGGTTGGCATTACGGCAATGTAGTTGGTGCCGTACTGAAGGTTGTACGACTCGCACATCTTCAGTCCTGCAATTTTCGCTATAGCGTATTCCTCGTTTGTATATTCCAGCGGCGAAGTAAGCAGACAGTCTTCTTTCATTGGCTGCGGAGCGTTCTTCGGATAGATGCACGTAGAACCAAGGAAGAGAAGTTTTTTTACGCCGTGCGCATATGCCTCGCTGATGACATTACACTGTATTTTCATGTTCATCATTATAAAGTCGGCACGATAGAGCGAGTTTGCCATAATGCCACCAACGAAGGCGGCAGCAAGGACAACGGCATCAGGGCGTTCGTCGTCGAAGAAACGGCGTACGGATAGTTGATCCGTGAGATCGAGTTCACTGTGTGTTCTGCCTACAAGGTTAGTATAGCCACGCTGCAGAAGATTGTTCCAAATGGCAGAACCCACCAAACCATGGTGTCCTGCAACATATATTTTTGAGTCTTTATTCATAAGAAAGGATGGGGTGGGGTATTATTTAACAATACCTTTTTCGAGGTATTCTGCCAGGTTCGTGCGAACCTTGGCAGCAACACCTTCGGCAGCTACTTTTGCCATATCGCTGTCAACCATTATCTTCACAAGTTCCTCGAAACTGGTACGGCAGGGATTCCATCCGAGCTTTGCCTTTGCCTTTGTCGGGTCGCCCCAGAGGTTCACAACATCGGTGGGACGGTAGAAGTCGGGACTAACCTCGATGAGAACCTTACCGGTAGCCTTGTCGATGCCTTTCTCATCGGCTCCTTCGCCCTTGAACTCCAGCTCAATGCCCACATGCTTGAAAGCGTAGTAGCAAAATTCGCGTACGGAATGCTGCACACCAGTGGCAATGACAAAGTCTTCTGGTTTCTCCTGCTGCAATATGAGCCACATACATTCAACATAGTCCTTGGCATAGCCCCAGTCGCGCAGTGAACTGAGATTGCCGAGATAGAGCTTGTCCTGTAGCCCCTGCTTGATACGGGCAGCGGCAAGGGTGATTTTTCGTGTCACAAATGTTTCACCGCGCCGCTCGCTCTCATGGTTGAAAAGTATGCCCGAGCAGCAATACATATTGTATGCCTCGCGATATTCCTTTACAATCCAGAATCCGTACTGCTTTGCGACAGCATATGGAGAGTAGGGGTGAAATGGGGTGTTCTCGTTCTGTGGCACTTCCTCAACTTTGCCATATAGCTCTGATGTTGAGGCCTGATAAATACGACAACTGGAAGTAAGTCCCAACTGTCGGACGGCTTCGAGCACTCTCAAAACGCCTGTTGCGTCAACGTCGGCGGTGTACTCAGGTGAGTCGAAACTTACCTGAACGTGACTCTGTGCTGCAAGGTTATATATCTCCGTAGGACGTACTTTTCCGATAACTCCAAGCAAACTCATCGAGTCGCCCATGTCGGCGTAGTGAAGGTGGAAGTGTGGCATTCCCTCAAGATGGGCAATACGTTCGCGGTAATCAACTGATGAACGGCGAATGGTGCCATGAACGTCATAACCCTTTTCGAGCAGAAACTCAGACAAATAGGAACCATCCTGACCGGTAACTCCGGTTATTAGGGCTACTTTTCTCATATTTATAATCCTTAATTCTTAACTCCTATTTTTTATTATTAACTTCTATCCTGTCCGGAGAATTGTTTTATACGCTGTTCTTCCGAGAGCTTACATATAAGCAGTGTGTTGTTGTGCTCGGCTACTATATAACCGTCAAGTCCCTGCACTACGACCTTTTTCTCGCCTACGGTGTGAATCATGCAGTTGTGGGTATCAAAAAGATTGATGTCGTTGCCTATGCATGAGTTGCCATAAAGGTCTTTCTTGGTTTGCGAGAGCAGCGAACCCCATGTGCCGAGGTCGCTCCAACCGAAATCGGCAGGACAAACGAAAATCTCTTCTGCCTTCTCCATGATAGCATAATCTACGCTGATATTCTCGCAGTCTGGAAACAGCCGGTCTATTTCCTGCTGCTCCTTTTCTGTACCATATACAGGCAATAATTGTTCGAATATCTTGCTTATCTGAGGCGAATACATTCGGAAAGCATTTACGATGGTGTTGACATTCCAAATAAAGATTCCTGCATTCCAGAAATAATAGTTTTTCTGTATATATTGTTTCGCTGTCTCAAGGTCTGGTTTCTCGCGGAAAGAGTCAACGCGGAAGATGCTCTTGTTACGCAACGAGTTTGAAGCAAGGTCTGCCTGTATATATCCATATCCGGTCTCTGGCCGGGAGGGTTTCATCCCAAGTGTCAGGATAGCATCAGTGTCGCTTGTGAAGTCGAGACAATCTTTTATCACACGCTGAAACTCCTGAACGTTCATCACTATATGGTCGCTCGGAGTGACAACGATGTTGGCTTTCGCATCCCGCGCCTTTATCTTCCAGCTGACGTAGGCTATGCAGGGTGCGGTGTTTCTGCGGCATGGCTCACACAAAATGTTACCTGCCGGAATGGATGGCAGTTGCTCGCGTACGATGTCAACATAGTTCTTATTGGTCACAACCCATATATTCGCGTCGGGAACAAGACCCGAGAAACGCTCCACAGTGAGTTGCATTAGCGACTTTCCCACACCGAGAACATCGATAAACTGTTTTGGACGTTCAGCAGTGCTCATTGGCCAAAAGCGGCTACCTACACCACCGGCCATAATTACGAGGTGATTGTTTGTCTTTGCCATATAATCATCATTTTTAAGTTTTTCCATTGTCAGATAGCCTTGCGCTTGCGCAGGGCATACTTGACGACAAACCATACTATTGCAACAACGACAATGCCTACGATAGCAAGTTTGATATATTCTGAGTATTCTTCAATCTTGTCGTTCAACTGCGATTCGGGCACAATAGTATGCAAGTACCATCCGAGTGCAGCGAGAATGGCGTGCCAACACCCTGCACCGATGGTCGTATAGAGTAGAAATTTCCAATAGTTCATTCTTGCCAGACCAGCAGGAATTGAGATTAGATGTCGTATGCCAGGGATGAGCCGTCCTGTAAGTGTTGCCACGATGCCGTGGTCATCGAAGTATTTCTCGCTGTGCTCCACTTTTTCCTGATTCAACAGACAGGCGTGTCCCCATCGGCTGTTTGCAAACTTGTAGATGATGGGGCGTCCGAGAAAATAAGCCACAACATAGTTTATCGAGGCCCCCATGTCGGCTCCGATGGTGGCAAACAGTACGACGAGCCACACATCAAGGTTGCCTGATGCAGCATGATATGCCGCAGGTGCGACCACAAGCTCTGATGGCACAGGAATAACTGTGCTTTCGAGAAGCATTAGGAACCATATTGTTCCGTAGTTCAAATTGCTGAGCAAGCTATTGAATATATCCATTGTTGTTTACTGTCTTATTTTTATTTATCAAAGTCTTCGTCAATGTCTTCGTCAATGTTTTCGTCGAAATCGAGATTCGCCATACATTCGGCTTTTATCGCCTTTGCATTGTTATCGTTGCTGTCGATGGCAAGGGCGTAGTCGCAGCTGGTGATGGCATCGTCGATTTTTCCTGCCATCATCTGTACAGTGGCAAGTCCAAGCCAAAAGTCGATATTGAAAGCGTCGCTATCAATGAGTTCGTTCATCATACGCTCTGCCTCGTCGAAATGTTCCTGGGCTGCTTGGCAATATGCCAGAGCCATACGTACACTTGTCCTGTTCTTGTCGAAAACAAAAGAAAGCAGTAACATTGCTTCGTCGTCGAGGTCATACTCACTGTAAAGTGAGGCAAAGTCTTCGAGTAAGTCGTCGTGGTCGTTATCATCAAGCTCGCTTACTGCACTGAAAGCAAAACGGTGAGCTTCGGCATATTTATGTTCTGCCAGAAGCAATCGCATATGTAGATAGGAATAGTCGATGTCGCCGGTATCAACGATGCTCTCGTCGTACTGACGAGCCTTAACAAGGTCACCCTCTTCTATTGAATGGTGCCCCATGAACAGTTTCGGCCCGATAGCATCAGGAAAAGTCTCTGCTGCTTGGCGTATGATGTCAAGGGCTTTCTCTTTTTTCCCCAGAAATTTATAGTAGTCGGCAATGTCGGTCAGGTCATCAGAATCCATGAACACCGGTTCACCGTTGCTCTCCGCATTCTCGTATTCGTATAGAATCTCAAGAAATTCCGGACTGCTGTAGTAGTCGTTATCGCTGATTTTCAAGCTGTCTTCTCGTTTTGTTAATCCGATACTTGGAAGCGTCGCCTACTAATTCTTGGATTGCTTTGCCCATGTATCCTTCAGACCAACCGTGCGGTTGAACACCATTTTCCCGGGTGTGCTGTCCTGGTCGAGTGTGAAATAGCCTATGCGCTGGAATTGCAGGAAGTCGCCTGGTTGCTTTTCCTCAAGATATCGCTCCACATAGCAGTTTGTCAGCACGGTGAGAGATTCCGGATTGAGCAGCTCGCGGAAGTCGCGATCATCGGCTCCGGGATTCTCAACCTGAAACAGGCGGTCATAGAGACGCACCTCGGCTCCGACGCAGTGCGCACAGCTCAGCCAATGCAGTGTGCCTTTCACCTTACGGTCGGCACCTGCCATACCGCTTTTGCTCTCAGGGTCGTAGGTGGCATATATTTCCTCAACCTCGCCGTCAGCATTCTTCTTGCATCCGGTACACATTATTATATATGCGTTCTTCAATCGTACTTCCTTGCCTGGCGTAAGACGGAAGAACTTCTTCGGAGCATCTTCCATGAAGTCGTCGCGCTCTATCCACAATTCTCGCGAGAAGGTGATGGTGTGTTTGCCGTCGGACTCATTCTCTGGGTTGTTTACAGCCACAAGCTCCTCGGACTTTCCCTCGGGATAGTTGGTGAGTATTAGCTTCACTGGATTGAGCACGGCCGATACGCGCGTTGCCTTTTTATTGAGGTCGTCACGAACAGAAGCCTCAAGCAACGCGTAGTCGTTGAGAGCATCAAACTTGGTGTAGCCTATGCTGCGTATGAAGTTGCGTATGCTGTCCGATGAGTAACCTCGGCGACGCATACCGCAAATGGTGGGCATGCGAGGATCGTCCCATCCATTGACGAAATTCTCATCTACGAGTGCTTTCAGCTTGCGCTTCGACATTACCGTATAGGTGAGGTTCAGGCGGTTGAACTCTATCTGACGTGTGCGGTAGCCGTCGGTCATGTCAGCAAAACGAGTATCACCAGTCTCATTCTTGTATTCAATTAGCCAGTCAATGAAATGGTCGTAGAGGGGACGGTGAGGTACAAATTCTAACGTACAGATTGAATGTGTGACACCCTCGAAGAAATCGCTTTGACCGTGGGCAAAGTCATACATTGGGTATGCGTGCCACTTGGTACCCGTGCGGTGATGGGGAGTATGTATGATACGGTAGATTACCGGGTCGCGGAAGTGCATGTTGGGATTGGCCATGTCGATTTTTGCGCGGAGCACCATCGAGCCTTCAACAGCTTCGGCGGTGTTCATCTTCTCAAACAATGCGAGGCTCTCCTCTATCGGGCGGTAGCGGTACGGGCTGGCTGTACCGGCCTGAGTGGGTGTGCCTTTCTGTTGTGCCATCTGCTCAGAAGTCTGTTCGTCAACATATGCACGGTTTTTCTTTATCAACCATACGGCAAAGTCCCATAGCTGCTGGAAATAGTCGGAGGCATAGTAGATATTTCCCCATTTGAAACCAAGCCACTGTATGTCGCTCATGATGTTGTCAACATATTCGGTGTTCTCTTTCGATGGATTGGTGTCGTCGAACCGTAAATTGCACACGCCGCCGAATTCCTCGGCTGCACCGAAATCCATGCAGATGGCCTTGGCATGGCCGATGTGTATATATCCGTTTGGCTCTGGTGGAAAACGGGTCTGCAGTCGCCCACCGTTCTTGCCTTTCTCAAGGTCGCCCTTAACTATCTGTTCAACGAAGCTCAAGCTCTTCTTCTCTTCGTTTTCGTTGGTTGTTTTTTCTGCCATAATAAATGTTATATGAGTTTAGCTTGCAAAATTACATAAAAATGACGTATTCCCCAAACGAAATACCATTTTTTTACATTCCTATGACGTATGGCCACTGGAATTTATAGACATTGTCATTATATCCGTTTTGTACGTAATCAGAAACATTCATTGGGAAGAACATGCTCAGCCCCCCATATCGGGCATCAGTGACCTCGAAGTCGAAAATTACAGGAAGTTGCCACCCTGTCGTCCATTTCTTCACTGCATGTCTGAAGACAACGGCCTGTTCAAAAGACTTATACCATTGAGCATACACTGCTGAATCAACATTGTGCATTATCACATCATTCATGTCGTACATCAGGTTGCTTGAATAATAATGAATAAGTCCCGTCATGTTAAGTTCTTCTTTCTTGCTGATTTGTTCCATTACTGGTCGCGTAGCCTCTGCCAGCTTATCCATTTCACTGAGTTTGACAATAGTAAGCGGGACACCATTTATCCCAGTGTATCTCGCGTCGTAATATGCACAATATTTTTCTGCAATTCTCTTAAGACTATCGCATCCTTTCATCGGAAGAAGGCTTGCAATATCAGAGTAGTTTGCGCCTTCTTCGGGAATTTCAGCTGGAGATCCAAGTATATAGTCGGCAACATCACGCAATTCATATATACTTTCTACGCACATGAAATTACAGCAGTCGGCGAAGATGTTTCCAAAATGTATTCCGGTACTCTTCAATGCGCGTGCAAGAGACGGAATGTTTATGTATATTATCTTGCTGTTCTCAACGCTCTGTCCGTATGCACGCCTTGGTGCATTCACAAACAGGTTGTTCGCAATCGAATCATTCTTTATTAACCATCCATTTGCGTGCCCCCATAGCACAAGGTTCCAGTTTCTTGACGGGTATTTTGATTCAATGGCACGAATGACATTTGTTATATGTTCGGCATTGGCCGTCGAAAAAGATTCTGAAAAATCTGTAAAAGCTTTCTTCTCCACTTTGCCATTTTCGATAACTTCCACATACTTTTGTGTACTTGTTACGGCAATAGCAATAATCCTACTGTCGGCATTCATATTTTGAATGCCTTTATGCAGTTCATCCAAGTCTTCACTCACAGTGTTACTCAAGTCGTTGTTGCCTGCCATAAGAAGAATTACGCTATTTTCGACAGTGCTGATTTGTGGCTCTTTCGGAACTTCATCATTACTGCTGCAAGCCGAGAAAAAAATGGCAGTTGATACTAACACCGTTAATAAATATTTCATTTTGTCACATTTTTGTGCAAAGTTACATTTTTTTCTGCAAATAATTTGTAACTTTGCACTAAATTTACCGAAAAATGAAGAATTTATTGATATTTCTTTTATTGTCAGCGTCTGTTTCTGTCTTTTCGCAAGATGAAATGTTCGACGCAAATGAGGTGTCGGCAACTGTAGTATTAAAAGAGGTGGCAGACCGTCGGCAGATGCAATGTGAAGACACGTGCAACCATATACATGGAATCGACCTTAGTCATTATCAAGGCGAAGTGTTTTGGGAGCATATCGGAAATAATACGCGTATGACGTATGTCTATCTGAAAGCCACTGAAGGCGGTGACAACATCGATGCGCGTTATAAGCGCAACATCGATATGGCTCATCATTACGGGCTGAAGGTGGGTAGCTACCACTTCTTCCGACCGGCAACACCTGTCGGACTGCAAGTTAACAATTTCTTATCGCAATGCCGTCCGAGCGACCAGGATCTTATTCCGATGATCGACATCGAGACCACAGGACGTCTCTCTACAGAACAGTTCCTTGATTCGCTTCACAAGTTTCTATCCATAATTGAGAGTGTATATAAGCAGAAGCCGCTGCTTTATACATTCCGCAATTTCTATAACCGTCATCTGCAAGGCCAGATAGACGACTACAAACTCATGATAGCCATGTACACCGATGAGGAACCTGTGCTTGCCGATGAGCACGATATCACAATGTGGCAATACACGGGTAAAGGACGTATCAACGGTATCAACGGATATGTTGACAAAAGCCGTTTCATGGGGCATCATGGTATGCGTGAAATACAGTTCCGACATTAGTTTAATTCGAATGGTAATAAACAGTTAAGGTAAAATGGCAAAAAAAAGAATTTCAAAAGGCATTGTTGCTCTTGTCATTGTAGTGCTAGCTTTGCTGACTACAGGAGCAGTCTTTTTATACATGAAAAATGACGAACAGCAACGCAAGGAGGCTGATGCCTACGAGAATGCCATGACAAGCGAAGACCTCGCTGTTGTGCAGAACTTCCTTGATATATATACCACCGCGCCGATGGCTCACCGCGATAGTGTCAGTCTGCATCTTGAACA
>ODAI012125016.1_pt1 | contig 14958 bp, 11 predicted proteins | sample 1539321 | NCBI WGS metagenome assembly ODAI01 (sample SAMN02144231, study PRJEB22623) | gut metagenome | biome: sheep rumen | host: Ovis aries | place: New Zealand
CTTCGACCCTTTAACCTGATGCGGGTAATGCCGCCGTAGGAAGTCATACTGAGAGCTTGTTGCAGGAGATGCCTTACGGCGTCTCCTGCTTTTTCTTTGTGCTATATGGATTATGGAAAGGTGGAAATGACGTGCAAGCTTCAGAAAAGCGTACTTCCCTATGGGCAAACGGCCTGATTTGGTTTGGGGCGGCCCTTTCCCTGGCAGAGATGCAGACCGGCACTTATTTTGCCCCCTTAGGGCTGGGGCAGGGACTGGCAGCTATTTTGCTGGGACACCTTATTGGCTGCGGCCTGCTCTTTGGGGCCGGGGTCATCGGCGGGCAGACCAGGAAAAGTTCTATGGAAACGGTGAAGATGAGTTTTGGTCAAAAAGGAGGCCTTCTTTTTGCCCTGCTCAATATCCTGCAGCTTTTAGGCTGGACGGGCATCATGATCTATGAAGGAGCCCTGGCGGCAGATGGGCTTTTCGGCAGCGGCCAAAGCATCTGGTGCGGTCTCTTGGGGGCCTTGATAATCCTTTGGCTGGCCATCGGTCTGAAAAAGCTGGGGCGATTGAATGCCGTAGCCATGGGGGCTCTGCTGGTGCTGACCATGGTGCTGAGCTTCGGCCTCTGGGGGCAGGCCGGGGAACTTCAGACACCTGACGAAGCCATGAGCTTTGGCCTGGCTCTGGAACTATCCATTGCCATGCCCCTGTCCTGGCTGCCACTGATCAGCGACTATACCCGGGAGGCAGAAAAACCTGTCAGGGCCACGGCTGTTAGTGCTGTAATCTATGGCCTGGTGAGTTGCTGGATGTACATGATAGGTCTCTTGGCAGCTTTGGCCTGGGGGGAGACGAATATTGTCGTTATTATGCTGAAGTCCGGGCTGGGGATAGCAGGGCTTTTGGTAATCCTCTTTTCTACGGTCACTACCACCTTCCTTGATGCTTATTCGGCAGGGGTGTCCAGTGAGTCGTTGTTCCTTCAGGCTAAGGGGAAGATCGTTGCCATGGCCGTGACGATGCTGGGAACTGTAGGAGCCATCTTCCTGCCTCTGCTGGATTTTACGGAGTTTTTGTACTTCATCGGTTCTGTCTTTGCGCCCATGGTGGCCGTGCTGTTGACGGATTATTTTATAACTGGCAGGCGTTATGAGGAGGAAGCTTTCTGCGGCTATAATCTCCTGCTTTGGCTGGTGGGTTTTGCTGTTTACCGTTTGCTTATGTTGATGGATCTGCCTGTGGGTAGCACCCTGCCCGCCATGCTTATTACTATGCTGCTCTGTCTGGCAGTCAATGCCTTGCGCAGCAAAGAAAGTCCTAAAGAAGTGGAGGTGCATTAAAATGATTAACAATAAAACGAAAAAAATGGTTCTGGCAGGTGTGCTCTGTGCTGTAGCCGTGGTAGGCAGCCTATTTTCCATTCCTGTGCTGGGCAGCAAATGCGCTCCTGTTCAGCATATGGTGAATATACTCTGTGGTGTTCTTCTGGGACCTTGGTACGCCATAGGGGCTGCCTTCGTTGCCTCCCTGTTGCGGAATCTGCTGGGCTTGGGTAGTATACTGGCCTTTCCCGGCAGCATGTTCGGGGCTCTGCTCTGCGGTCTTTTGTACAGGAGTACACGTAGCCTGGCCGGGGCACTCATTGGTGAGGTTTTCGGCACCGGCATACTGGGGGGGCTGTGTGCGTACCCTTTGGCCATTCTTTTCCTTGGGCAAAATGCAGGCAGTATTGCCTTTTATGTCTATGTGATGCCCTTCATGATTTCCACCGTGGTTGGAGCCATTATCTCTGGTGTGCTCCTTTACAACCTGCAGAAGGCAAGGAAAATTTTGCCTTTGGGAAGCAACAGATAACCAGGTATCAAGCAATTGGACTTTGTCATAGAACTATAGACAGCAAAAGGGGTTGTTCAGACTGAACTGCCCTTTTACATAGACATTTCCTCTTGTGCTTCTCTTTCGGTTTTGTCCATAGCATCGAAATCTTTCTGGTTATCTTGATGCAGGGAGGCCGTAAGACCTCCACTAGCGTGAAATCTGGTTGGACGGAGAGAATGTGCATAATCTTCCATACGCCGACGGGCAGATGCTCCGCCGGTTTTTTCTTTACGGATTTTTACCGGCCCGGTCAGCACAAGTTCGGACTTTATGGCTTCATGCATGAGGAGGAGGTCCTGAAGTCGCTCCTGCATCTTGGGGAGGGAAGCTGCAAGTTTTTCAACCCTGGCTTGTTTAGACTGGTCTTTCTCAAGCACCTTAGTGGCAATGGCTGCAATCTGTGCCTTGGCTTCTGTAGTGTTGCACTGGGCTTCCTGTGCCAGTTGTAATTTTTGCAGGTTTGCCTGTTTGTTGGCATGCTCCTGTTGCCTCTGGGTGAGTGTAGTAGCCAGAGCTGCTACGCGGGCAGATTCGGCCTCATATTCCTTGCTGCTCTGATACCACTTGGGTTTGGGCAGAGAATCGAAGGCAGCCTTGGCTGTCTGGTATTCCTTGGCAACTGCTTCTATGCGGATGCCTTCCTTTTTCAGCTTGCCAGCTTCTGCCTGAAGCTCTTTATACTTGTCGCCAAGGTAGTTGGCCTTAGCAATGAGCATAGCCCGCTCGGGCGAGATAAGCCTTTTTTGCAGGGAGGATAGTTCTGTGGATTTCTTTTGGATGGCAGTCTTCAGGCTGTGAATCTCAATTTGTAGATACTTGCTGATGTTCTGAACAGTAAACTCATGTTCTGACTTGCCATCGTGAAGAATGTTGATATGCTTGAGAACATGCTTGTCCATTTCCTCTTTGAGCAACTGGGTGTCATCATTGAGTTTTTCCATAATCTTCCAGAGTTCGCTCTTTTGGGGCTTGTCCAGCCAGAGAATTTTTTTCGTAAGATGTTCAAGCTGTTCTTTGAATTCAGGATCATCCAGTTTGCCAGCAATGACAGTGGCTTTATGCTGGATTTTATTAAGCTGCTCTTGCTTGAGCAGGATATCTTTTGTCAGGCAGGCAGCAATATCTTCTGCGGCGGGGGAGGCTGCTTTTGTTTGCACCTGTAGACGCAGGTCTTTTAGCCCATCCAGACTCTGGGTGAGCTTTTTTTGTGTCTGCAAAAGTACGAACTGAGAGTGGGGCAGCAGTTGCTCCAAAGCCATTTCCTGTGCCTGTTCCTTAGAGATAACGACTTTTTCAATAGCGGATAGGGTCTTATAGTCAGACTCAATGACTTCTTTGAGTTTTGCAAGGACTGCGGTTTGGCCATGGATGTCCTGATCCAGGAGAACGTCCTCCGCATTGGTGCGTGCTTCCTGAGCAAAGTCGGCAGCATGCTGAAGCTTCAAATCGGTTATCATCTGCACCAGGTGGCTGCGCTGGAATTTGTAAGCGCGGTAATCCATGAGGCTTCGCACTTTGGGGTCGTTTTTGTCAGCAGCCCGGGTGGGGCCAATGTGTTCTTCGGGGAGGCGATGAAGAAGCAGAGCTGCCTCCATGTCTCCTTTTTTCAAGGCTTCCTCATACTGGTCTTTGAGGGAACGGTGGTCAACCCTGGCTTCAATATGATATTTTTCCAGCACTGCATTCTGGATTTCTGCAAAATCGCGGCGCATCTCGCAGAGGTATTCTGCCCGGTTCTTGTCGTACCATTTGGGAGCCTTGGGGCAGCCACCACGCTCGGGGTGCTTCGGGTTGGCCCGATGGAAGAACATTTCCGGGGTGCGGCATTCCTTTTTTTCTATTTCGTCAAGCTCTCGCTCACAGAACATGATATGCACGTGAGTGTTGTGCTCGCCGTTGCTCATTGCGCCAATTTTGTCGTGGATGGCATAGGCGTAGTAGTGGTCTGCCAGATGATGCTCGATGAAGGTATCGATTATTTCCCGATGGGCTGCGGTGGTGAGTTCATTGGGCAGTGCGAATTCAATCTCCCGATAGCGGGTGCCATTGGCCCTCTCGTATTCATCTGCGGCGGTGAAGAATTCTTTGGGAGTGCTGGCCCAGGTGGGCAGGTGGTGATTAGTGTAGATACATCCACCCTTGGCAGCAAAAGAATCCCGACGGTTGATGTAATCTGTGTGACGCGATGCTGGGGTGATGCCGTCAGCTTGTGCCCAGATGAGCTTGGCAGTATGGTCTATTTTTCTTCTGGCACCCCAACGGAAGTCCCATCGCATTGTATCAGGGCACTGGGTTCCTGGCTGTTCCAGGATGCTTGCATGGTCAGTCTGCAGTAGCATTCCAGCATTTTTACTGACCTCATCCATATCGCATTGAAGCAATGTGCGCATGGGAGTTCTTTTGGCGGGAGGTCTCTTGTGGGGAGTTGGTTCAAGGTGGGGGAGATGTATGGTTTCGGCAGCTCCTCTGCCAGACTCTCCTGGATGGCTTGCTCCATTTCTTCCTGGCTCATATTGAGAGGTAGCGCTTGAGTTTCCGTTTCTTCTGTCATTGTGATTCTCCTTTAAAAGCTTCTGGTAGCTGTTGTTGATGGCGGGGGTGGTGAATACTACGGGGTAATCCATGGCTTGCCCTGCACGGAGTACTGAGGCGATTTCGCTGATGGGGCCGGTGAGGCTGAGGTTTTCCCCATAGCGGCTTTTGGCTAGGGCAAGAGCTATCTGCCTTGTTTCAGTGCTGGCTCCCTGAGTGTACTCTATGCCCTGGCTTGTCTCTTTTATGCTGCCGTAGATGCTTCTGTAGAGGTATCTGCTTTGGATAGATCTGCTCTTGGCATTATGGAATCTTTTGGGCAGACGGTTTTTGTCAGCAGGGGCCAGTAGGCAGCCGGAGCGTACCTGGGTATCAAGTTCGCGTTTGAAATCAATGTTGGCAAAGGAGCCATCCCTGTTGATGTAATCGGCATGACTGGCTGCGGATATGGCAGTCTTGTCCGGTTTGCGGTCTACCTTGATTGTGAAGTGGTAGTTGGCCATGGGATAGCTCCTTTCTGGGGGGATTTAGGCTAGGGGTACTTATGGTTTTTAGCCAACTGCTGTGCAGTTCAGTGAGCGAACGCGAACGGCATGGGGCATGGGAGGGAGCGGAGCGACCGACTGTGTTTCTGCGGTCCTGGCGGAGCCTGGAACGAGAAACACCTAAGTGCACCTTTTAGATTTGGCAGCCTTCCCTGGTTCCATTATATCCTGCCTGAGGACCGAAAAATTCCCAGTTTATCCCTGTTACGGGATAGTCAACAATTGAAGCATTTGCTGTGTTAGAATCCGAGTTAGGGAGGAGATAACATGGGGTAGATGAGGTAAGGGCCAGAATTGAAGAAATAAAGGGAGAAATTCAGAGGCTTGAAAGAGAGGATAAGAGAAATCTGGTCTATATGGAGGTGACGCGCAAAAGAGATGAGGAAAGGCAAAGATTTCGGAGAATCATGGAAGCGGGCAGAGCAGTGGAGGCAGCCAGGGTTCTGGATGATTGCGACTTTAAGTTGCTGACGGCTTTGCTTGTGAAGCATAGAGAGGAAATCAGGAGGAGGAATGACTGATGGCTGAGATGGCAGATATGCTAAAGAAAATGGAGAGAGCTGCTGGGAAGCATAGCAAGACAAGAGATAAGATAGAGGCGCTGAAGAAGCAGCTGGCCGAGGAAGAGAAGGTCATGCAGAGAGAGCGGGACAGGGTCAATGGCAAGTGGATGAAGAAATTTGCCTCCCTGGCTGAAGCCAAGGGGCTAAATGTATATGAGCTTGACCCGATGAAGATTGTGGATATGGTGGCTATGGAGCCTAAGAATTTCAGACTTGGGAATCTGGCTGAGGATGGTTCTGTGGAAGAAAGTAATGGCAGGTCGGAAGAAGTGGGAAGCAAACAAGATTTGCATGTGAAGTCATCTGCTGAGGAACGGAAGGTGGAGCCATGAGCAAGAGGCTGTTTATAGCAGAGAAACCGTCATTAGCCAGAGAGATAGCCAAGGGCTTGGGCGACGGAACCAGCAAAGACGGCTATATTGAAGTAGGTAACGATGTCGTGACCTGGGAGTTTGGTCACCTGCTGGAAAACTATAAACCTGAGGATTATGACGAGAAGTATAAAATCTGGCGTAGTGAGGATTTGCCCATTGTGCCAGAGCGTTGGCTCATGAAGGTCCGTAAAGATGCCAACAAGCAGGTGAAGATAATCAGGAAGCTTCTTGATGAGGCTGAACTTGTGGTCAATGGTGGTGACCCTGACCGGGAGGGTCAGTTGCTCGTGGATGAGCTGCTGGAATTCCTGGGGAATAAGAAACCTGTGCAGAGGATATTGCTCAATGCTTTGGACGAGAAGTCGGTCAAGCAGGCCCTGGCTGATTTGCGGGATAACAAAGATTTCGCGGGGCTGAAAAATTCGGCCCGTGCCAGAAGCTATGCGGACTGGCTGGTGGGCATGAACCTTACCAGAGCATATAGCATACCTGCCCGAAATGCTGGCTTTTCCAAAGGAGTGCGGATTGGCCGGGTGAAGACTCCTACCATGGCGTTGGTAGTGCGGCGGGAAGAGGCCATAAAGAATTTTCATTCCGTGCAGTACTATGAACTGCAGGTGGACTGGCAGTATCATCAGGAGGTATTGGTGACGAACTGGCAGCCGGATGAGTCAGCCTTCGATGAAGCTTTTGATTTGGATGGTCATCTGACGAGGAAGGAAGTTGCCCAGTCGGTATTGGATAAAATCAAGGCATCCGGGGAGCCTGGGGTTGTCACTGGGCGGGAAGATAAGGAGAAGCAGGAGCTTCAGAGGCTGCCGTACTCTTTGTCGGATCTGCAGGTGGAGGCGGGCAGGAAGTTTGGCTACTCTCCGCAGTCTGTGCTGGATGCCATGCAGAAACTGTATGAGGCGAAGCTTACCACGTATCCCAGGTCGGATTGTCCATATCTGCCGGAGAATCAATTTGAGGGGGCAGAAGAAATTTTGACCAATTTGGGTGCGATTCAGGAACTGGAAGCTGGTTGCGCAGGTGTAGACAGGACTATCAGGAGTAGGGCCTGGAATGACAAGAAGATAAGTGCTCATCACGCTATAATTCCTACTGCTGTGAAGGCTGATCTGGGAAAGCTGGACGAGGTTGAGAGAAATCTGTACGTTATGGTGGCAACCGCTTATATAGCACAGTTCTATCCAATATATAAATACAGTGCGTCAAAGATTTGGCTGGAGTGTGCTGGAGAGTGCTTTACGGCAACTGGCAAGCAGGTGCTGGAGCTGGGGTGGAAGAGCCTTTATGTAAAAGATAAAAGCGAAGACGATGACAAGGAGGGCGAAAATAAGCTGTTGCCGGATATTGGTGAGGGTGAGTCTACGGTATTCCATGAAGGACGTATTAATGAGAAGACCACCAAGCCGCCTAAGAGATTTACTCCGGCAACCTTGCTGCAGGCCATGAAAGAGATTCATAAGTATGTCAGGAACAGGGAACTGGTCAAGCAGCTGAAGAGTGTTTCGGGCATTGGTACGGAGGCCACGCGGGCAGGGATTATAGATTCGCTGGTTTCAACTGGCTTGTTGAAGATTGACAATAAGCATCTGGTGCCATCGGAAGAAGCAACTGCCATGATGAAGTTCCTGCCGGAGAACCTGACCTGGCCGGATATGACAGCAGTCTGGGAAGACGGCCTGGAGCAGATACGGGATGGGAGCCTGGATGTGGATGGCTTCCTGGCTGAAAAGATACAGTCGGTCAAGTCTTGTGTGGAGGCGGCCTCTATGCTTCATATGGAAGAAGCTAATGGGGCGCATAAGTGCCCAGCTTGTGGAAAGGTGCTTGTTCGCCGTAAAGGAAGCAAAGGCTATTTCTGGGGATGCAGCGGTTATCCAGCGTGTAATCAGACGTACCCTGATAAGAAGGGGCAGCCTGACATGGAAGCACGTTCTGGCAAAAGCCATGTGACTGGTTTGGTTGAAAAATGTCCCAAGTGTGGCAAGAGCCTCCGGCAGATTGATGGAGCAAATGGGAAGTTTTGGGCTTGCGAGGATAGGGAGAAGTGCGGAGCGAAATTTGCTGACAGCACGGACAGGCCGGTGATTGTGAAGTGTCCGGAGTGCGCAGAAGGGTATATGCGTAGGATACAGGGGAAGAAAGGCTTCTTTTGGTCTTGTGACAGGTATCCTGAGTGCAAGACGATTATGGAGGATGATGGAGGGAGGCCGAAGATCTAGGTAGTGGTGCAGATTTAACAGAATATGTAAAGCGGGGCAGACAAGAGCCACAGATTGGTTCATGTCTGCCCTTTTTTGCTGTCCCTTTTTTTGGATGGCTATTTTTTTTGAAAAAAATTTCCAGGCAGGCTCAGTTTTTGCCCCACGATTCCCCACTTAGATAATGAGGGGGAGGAGAGGAAGAGGTCTCTGATGTTAATTGGGAGGTGCATCATGGATATCAAAAATCCAAGGTACTACTATGGCAAGCAGATCATCAAGAATGCCTGCAGGGATTTGTTTGACAAGGAGGCTCGCAATTACAAGGCAAGGGAGAAGGCGATACTTGAGTTAGGGAGGAGGCTGATGGAAGACAAAAAGGGGATTGTATCGGCAGATGATATCAAATGTGTATTCAATAGTCTTCCTGGTGCACAGAGAACTTTGCTTCACATGAGATACGTTGATGATATGCCTGTCAAGAAAATCGCTGTCATGGAAGGTGTCTCGGCATCGGCAGTGTCTCACAGGCTCACAAAATATCGTGAGGCTTTTCGCAAGGCATGGAGGGAGGCAGTGGAAGATGGCAGAGTGTGATATAGCTGACTGGGAAAGGTACGAGAATAACAAGGATTTACTCACAGATGAGCTGATTCAACAGTTGAAGGAAGAGAACAAGGTAGCAGAGCTGAAACTGTTGCTGATTTTTAAGGACGATATTCTGAAAGCTGGGAATAAACTGGCAAGGGACTTGAACCACAAGCTGGGACGGCCCAACAACGGGCCGGAGGTTGAGTGGCTGGAATATATCGAGAAGAGGCTGATACGGTGCTACAGGACGAATTTCAGGCTGGATTACTGGGATGAGCAGGGAATGCGTGATGATGAGGGAGGATCTTATAATGGATGAAGTGAAAAAGGAAGTTACAGGTATGGCAACTGGTAGCAAGAGGATGGAATATGCCCTTCAGAGAGCGTGGCTTATATCATTGCTTAGAAATGAGTATATAACGGAGAGTGAATTTGAAGAGGGGTGTAAAAAACTGGACATAAAGTATCACCAGACAAATAGAGTATAAATACTAGTTATGCTTTTAAAACTTTACATACAGATAATATATGATTGAGATGGAGGAAGGAGGAGAAGCTTTACAGAAAAAGGCATTCAGGGTTGATAGTTATGACTGCTCCATGTATAATAATATATACATGGAGCAGTAGAGGGGAGGGATAAAATTGGAGGTACGTTGTATTAAGGCGACTAAAAGTCTTACCCAGCAGGGGGGGACGAATGCGAACAAAAGAGTTCTGAATGTGGCTACATACTGTAGAGTTAGCACGGATGAGCCTGATCAGAAGAAAAGCTATGAGTCTCAGATAAGTTATTTTCGTCAAAAGATAAATGACCATGAAGGGTGGAGGCTGGTTGATATATATGCAGATATGGCAATGACGGGAACCAAGACCGAGAACAGACCAGCTTTACGGCGAATGATGGATGCTTGTCGCGCAGGAGAAATAGATTTAATAGAAACAAAATCGATTTCGCGTTTTTCAAGAAATACTTATGAAACCTTGAAATATGTGCGTGAGCTAAAGGAAATGAATATTGCTATTGAATTTGAAGAAGACGGAATAAACACTCTCACTATGGACGGGGAACTAATCCTGACTGTTATGTGTGCTAATTATCAACAGGAAGTAGAGAATATATCTTCCCATGTAAAAATGGGATTAAGAATGAAAATGGAAAGAGGAGAGCTTGTGGGGTATTCAGCGTGCCTTGGTTATGACTATGACAAGGAACATAAACAATTAATTGTCAATGAGGAAGAAGCGGAAATTGTAAGATATATATTTAGGAGATATCTTGAAGGGGTGGGAGCACCTAAAATCGCCAAAGAGCTTCAAGCAATGCAGGTGAAGACGAAGCGTGGAAGCAGTCAGTGGTCAGGTTCTACAGTTAATAACATAATTAAGAATGAAAAGTACGTAGGAGATACATTACAAGGGAAAACATTTATCCTAAACCCTATATCTAAGAAACGTAGAACAAATAAGGGGGAAATGGATAGATATCATAAAATGGGTACACATACGGCTATTGTAAGTCGAGAAGATTTTGAATTGGCACAGGAGATTCGAACTAATAGAGGAGTTGTTCACACATCTAAGGAAGTGGGGGCAATTACTAGATTCGGACGACAATATGCATTTTCGCATATGATTGAGTGTGGCTTTTGTGGAGAAAAGTTTGTTAGGCGTTCCTGGCATAAAGGGAAGACATATTCTAAGTGTGTTTGGCAATGTGGCAAAAGTGTACGAGAAGGGAAAAAGGCATGCTCTCATAGCATAACAGTGAGTGAGCAAGAGCTAGAGCGAATATTTATAGAAAGCTTTAATAATATTAGCGGCGATTATTACAGAGAAACAAATGAGATATTCGAAGAGTTGATGAAGGAAATCATAAGGAAACAGGAAGAAGGGGTTACACTAAATGAATTGAATGGAAAAATCAATTCGATAGAAAAGAAAATAGATAAATTAGTTAGTCTTCGCGTTGATGGAGATATTGTAGAAGAAGATTATAGGAAACAGTATAATAAACTGCGAAATCAAATTGATGATTTGGAAAAGAAAAAAAGCAGTTTGGAATTAAGGATGAGGTCGGCATTGAGTCCAATGCAACGCCTAAATAATATGAGAGAATTTATTGCAAAAAATCAGAAGTTGACAGAATTTGATCGTAAAATATTTGAAACAGTTGTTAGCAAGGTAACGATAGGAGCAGATAAGGGGGATGATATATATAATATAGCAAGAATCCACTACATCAACGGTGTCGTTGATGATGTAGCAATCAGAGGAACAGGAAAGACTGAAAATTGTTCAGGTAGAAGTATGCCAGAAGGTAGTATGCTAGTTTGTGAGAATCAAACTGAATATGCGACACGAGGCGGTTTGACAGAGGTACAGTACAAGTCGCTTGGTTCCATGCTGGCTAATGGAGCTATAGATGAAAAGATGTACGGTGAAATATCGGTAAAATTGAAGAATATAAATCGGGGGACGTCTGGTTTTGCGGGAGGGTAAAACCATGGGCGAGACAATCATTATAAAGGGAAACAATTCTATTATAAAAAATGATAAAAAACTGATACGGGTTTGTGCTTATTGTAGAGTTAGTACTGATTCAAAAGATCAGGAAAAAAGTTTTTATTCACAAAGGCAGTATTACACGGAGAAAATAAAGAATACTCCTGGCTGGATTTTAGTAGATATATATTCAGATAAAGGTATTTCAGGTACGTCTGATAAAAAGCGTAAAGACTTTCAAAGAATGATAGAGGATTGCTTGGCTGGAAAAATAGACTTAATTATAACCAAGTCGCTGTCAAGATTTACGCGAAATACTATTGACTTGTTAAAATATATTAGGCTGTTGAGAGATAGAAACATCCCTGTTATATTTGAAGAAGACAATATAAATACATGTTCACATGATGGGGAGTTGATGCTGACAATATTAGGTGCAACATGTCAGCAGGAAGTTGCTTTTGCTTCAAGTAGGGTGAAGCTAGGGCTGAAAATGAAGATGAAGCAGGGGAGGATGGTGGGATGTACTTCTGTTTATGGTTATGATTATAATAAAGAAACAAAGAGTTTGATTATAAATCCACAACAAGCAGAAGTAGTTAGGTTGATTTTTCAAAGATACATAGAGGGAAATGGTGCAAATAAAATTGCAAAGGAACTTGAGGCAAATAATATACCGGCTCCGAGATCTAAATACTGGAATAACGGCGTTATTATCAACTTAATAAAGAATGTTAAATATCGCGGTGATTTACTTCAAGGTAAATACTTCACCACTAGCCCGATAAATGGAAGACATCTAAAAAACTTTGGTGAGCAAGAGATGTACTATGCAGAGGGGCATCATGATGCTATAATAGAGCCGGAAATGTTTGATAAAGCTCAAGAGATATGGATGGAGAGATGCAAGAAGTATGGCAAAAGTGATGTTGTAGGTAAACATAGAAGCAATAAAGAAAATCTTTTCTCGAAGAGAATTTTTTGTGCAAGTTGTGGGCGTGTGTTTATCAGGAGTAGAGTGCCGTCGTATAGCAAAGATAAACATACTGTTATAAAATGGAGATGTGGTGCAAATGCCAATCATAGTAATGGATGTAAGCACAAAAAAGAATGGCACGAGGAATGGATAAAAACAGCCTTTATCGATAGTGTAAATTTACTTTGCAGGCAGGGAAGCTCTTCTTTTAAATCTCTTGTTACAATAATGGCGAAGGTCCTTGGTAAGAAACATAAAGAGCGTGAAAAGATTAAAAGACAGGTAAAATCTGAGTTGGATAAAACTCAGCAACAACTTGATTTACTTGTTGACTTAAACCTTGATGGAAATATAGAAAGTGAGTTTTTTCAGACAAGATATGAAGTCCTGAGAAATCAACTGGAAAACTATCGAAAATCCTATGAAGAAATTGAAAATAGATTATCTAAAGGAAAAAAGATTGATAGTCGATTAGAAGGGCTGGTGGATACACTTAGAGAACATGGCCCGTTAGAATCGTTTGATGCACAGTTATTTGATGCTGTGATAGACAAAGTGGTCATAGGGGACGAGGAGGATGGGAAAACTGAGTTCATCACGTTCGTATATCGTGATGGGGAGTGCAACACATTTGATGTAGACGAGATTAAGAAGGCGATTGCACTCCAAGGACAATTTAATAAGGTATCTGCTTATCGTAGGGTGAATAATGGAGAGTCCATGGATGACACGTGTTCATCAAATTCCAAACAGGGCAAAAAAAAATGCTCCATGATTCCAATAAACCAATCATCACTTGATAATATGGTTACCAATGGTAAAAGTGTTTCAGGTGTTGATATACATGGTGTTCATGGGGATAAAGAAAAGGTTAGTAAAGACCGCTCCATGTGTAAAGTAAACAGGCATAGTACACATACTTTCGGTTTCCGGCTCTCATATCAGCCTGATTGCAGCGGTGATGGCGTGGCTGGGCATGGCTTTGCGCCTTTCCAAAGGTTTGCGGGCAGTTTTGGTAATTGGAACTATAGTGGTTTATTCCTTGCTGTCCGGCTGTGTCCCGCCTGTTATACGCAGCGCCGTTATGGGCGGGCTGGCGTTCCTGGCCTTGTCGCTGGACAGGGAAAGGGATGCAAGGCGGATTCTGCTGATAACTGGGCTGGTGATGCTGACAGTTTCTCCACTGCTTCTATTTCATATCAGCTTCCAGCTGTCCTTCCTGGCTACGGCGGGGTTGTTGTACCTTGCTCCTGTGATGAGGGAGTGGCTCAAGAAACGTCGTTTGGGTGAGTTCGTTTCCGCAGGCCTTGCCATCACCATGGCGGCGCAATTGTCAACCTTGCCGATTTTAGCCTGGTATTTCAACCAGCTTTCTATTTCCTCACTGGTTGCAAATCTGACCATTGTGCCTATAGTTGAGCTGATCATTGTCGTTGGCTTGTTTGGAGGAATAATTGCCTTTCTTTTGCCTTTCCTGGGCAGGATAATCTATGTCGGGGACAGTTTGCTGTTGGGCATCGTTTACGAAATGGCAAGATGGATGTCAAAGCTGCCCGGCAGCATGATCTGGATCCCCACCTTGAACGGTTGGGCAGGGGCTGTTTATTATGCCGTACTGTGCTTTATGGTGACAGATAAGCCTTGGCAGGAAAAAGCATGGGATTTTATGAAGTCCAGGCGGCAATACCTTTTGTTGGCAGGGCTGGTCTTGCTTATGTTCCTGGGCGGCCGTTATTTTGCCCACACAGGCGAAATGACTCTGGCGGCAGTGGATGTAGGGCAGGGAGACGCGCTGGTCCTTTGCAGTCCCAAGGGTAGAGTGCTGCTTTTCGACAGTGGAGGCACGCGGGGGGACTTTGATGTGGGGGAGAAGGTCCTGGTTCCTTATTTGAGGCACTATGGCATGAACCGCGTGGAGGCGGTTTTTCTCACTCATGCCCACGATGACCATGCTGGAGGCACTGGGGCGGTACTGAAGAAACTGCCGGTAGGGAAGGTTTATACTGCCTGGGAGGGGCGGGGAGAATATGCCAGGAGCTTCCATCTGAGCCAGGCAGACCCGTTGCTGAATAAACTGGAACCGGCCAGACAGGGGGCGGCTATGGAACTGGATGGAGTGCGGGTGGAGGTGCTCTATGCCCCTGAAATTGTGGCTCCCGGCAGCGGCAATGAGGCTTCCAATGTGTATAAGATTACATACGAGGAGGCGAGCTTCCTTATTACGGGAGATTTGACCAAGGAAAATGAGGCGGTCATTCTGTCCCAGCAAGATCAGGGGGAACTTCACAGCACAGTACTGAAGGTAGGCCATCACGGTTCAGATACTTCCAGCTCAGAAGAATTTCTCAAGGCAGTTTCTCCAAATTTTGCCGTAATATGTGTAGGCGCGGACAACAGCTTCGGTCACCCAAAGGCCAAAGTGTTGGAGAGACTGCAGCAGGCAGGGGCCGAAATTCACCGTACGGATTTGGAAGGGGAAGTGGTATTCCATACCGATGGGAAGAAGATGTGGGTGGAAAGTTATGCAAAAGAATGAAGAGCTTGATTGTGTTCTAATTTATTTCATGACAAAACCATAACAATAGCGCTATAACTCGGAACAAGATGTCCTTCAATTCCATAGTTGACGATGACGAATATAATAACGGGTTATAAGCATATGTAGCCCGCCTCGTTGAAACACTAATTGGAAGATTTTGCCCACGGCAAAATTTGAACAATTGTGTTATAATATAAAAAGAAAGCTAAAGCATAAATTTCGTAAATCGGAAGGGAGAGCTAGATATACATGTTGGA
>ODAI012229540.1_pt1 | contig 14958 bp, 6 predicted proteins | sample 1539321 | NCBI WGS metagenome assembly ODAI01 (sample SAMN02144231, study PRJEB22623) | gut metagenome | biome: sheep rumen | host: Ovis aries | place: New Zealand
GTAAGGAGCGTGATGCACATTGCTTGATGAAATTTACACGGAACTCATTGCCGAACACAGCCGTTCCCGCGAAAATCGACAGCCCCTGCCGAACGCGACGATTCGCGAACGCGGGCACAATCCGTCCTGCGGCGACGACATAACGATTGAGCTTGCCGTTGCCGACGGCGTGATTGTCGACGCGTCCTTTAACGGGGCAGGTTGCGCCATTTCGCAAGCGTCCGCCGACATGATGATTGAGCTCATGCGCGGCAAACCCCTTGCCGAGGCGAAACGACTTGCCGAACTTTTTATCGCGATGATTCAAGGCACCGTCACTTCAGACGACGCTCTTGCCGACCTTGACGAGGCGGCGGCTCTGAAAAATATTTCGACGATGCCCGCCCGCGTCAAATGCGCGACGCTTGCTTGGCACGCGCTCGACAACGCCGTCAACAAACTTTAATTCGCGACGACAATTGCAACAAAAAAGAACCCGCTTCGGAGCGGGCTCTTTTAATTTGCGACGGAAAATTTATTTGGCGACTGCCTCTTTGTCGACGACGGTCAAATCGCGATAACGAGCCATGCCCGTGCCGGCGGGAATGAGCTTGCCGATAATGACGTTCTCCTTCAAGCCGATAAGCGGGTCGATTTTGCCTTTGATTGCCGCGTCGGTAAGAACGCGCGTCGTCTCTTGGAAACTTGCCGCACTAAGGAAAGAATCCGTTGCCAACGATGCCTTTGTTATGCCGAGCAGAATCGGTTTGGCGACGGCGGGAGCTCTGTCCTCTTCAATGGCTTTGGTATTTTCCTCCTCGAAGACGTTAATATCGACGAATTCGCCGGGCAAAAATTCCGTGGAGCCGCTTTCTTCAATCTTGACCTTGTGCAACATTTGACGAACCATAACTTCGATATGTTTGTCGTTGATTTCGACGCCCTGGGATTTGTAGACTTTTTGGACTTCTTTGACGAGGTAGCGGTGGGTTTCTTTCAGGCCGCAGATGCGCAGGATATCGTGGGGGTTTTTGGCGCCGTCGGTGAGGGTATCTCCGGCTTGGACTGTATCGCCGGCTTTGACGTGGAGGATTGCTCCGAAGGGGATGGTGTATTCGCGGGGCTGGCGGTTGGCGTCCGTGGGGGTGATTATCAGGGTGCGCAGGTTATTTTTATCGGGTTCGCCGAAACTGACCACACCCGATATTTCGGCGATTATGGCGGCGTTTTTGGGTTTACGGGCTTCGAACAATTCTTCGACGCGGGGCAGACCTTGGGTTATGTCGCCGCCGGCGACGCCGCCCGTATGAAATGTGCGCATAGTCAACTGAGTGCCGGGTTCGCCGATTGACTGCGCCGCTATGATTCCCACTGCCTCGCCTACTTCGACTTCGGTTTGATTGGCAAGATCGGACCCGTAACATTTTTGGCATACACCGGAGGCGGCGCGGCAAGTAAGCACGGAGCGGATTAAGACACGTTGACGCACCGAGCAGATTTTTTGAGCCAAATCGTCGTTGATGGAGGAATTGACCGGGGCGATTAAATTGCCGTTTTGGTCGTAAATATCTTCTGCCAAAACGCGTCCGGTGATGCGTTCTTGCAAAGGTTCGATGATGCCGCCTAAGTTTGCCTCTTCGCGAATGGCTTCGACTTCGATACCGCGCACGGCACCCATACGGACTTTGAGGGCAGATATGTCCTCGCGGTCAAGGAAAGATTGCAACAAATCAACAGACAAAATTTGGGATTGGGGAACAAAATTGTCGTTGCAAAAGATGCCGACCAATTCTTTGCCGCAGTATTCGGAAAAGAAAGATTGTAGTAAAGACTCGTCGGCAGAGCCCAACTGAATGGTTTGGCACCCGCCGCGTGAGCCCGCGCGCAAAGTAATAGAAGAAGTGCCCGTTTCACCGAGCTTGATAAGAGAGTCGGCGTCCAAAATGGTATCGGCGTGAAGAGCGATTTCGCCGGTTTTGGGATTAAAAATGTCCTCAGCCAAAACGGTGCCGATAAGAAAATCGTTTAAAATTTCCAACGCGTCGAAAGTATCGTCGCAACATTGAGCGCGAATAAGGATCAAATTGACGGTTTTGATGTCGCAGTCAGCTTCGCGAACAATAACATCTTGAGCAACGTCAACCAAGCGACGTGTAAGATAACCCGAATCGGCAGTGCGCAAAGCAGTGTCTGCCAAGCCTTTGCGTGCGCCGTGGCTACTGATGAAATAGTCGCTGACCGAAAGACCTTCGCGAAAATTGGCGGTTATAGGCAAGTCGATGATCTTGCCGCTGGGGTCGGCCATAAGCCCGCGCATCCCCGCCAGTTGACGCATTTGTTGCTTATTGCCGCGTGCGCCCGAATCAGCCATCATAAAAATGGGATTGAACTCATCCATATTGTCCATCATGGCGTCGGCGACGCGCTCGGTGGCAAGATTCCAAGCGGCGATGACAGCCCCGTAGCGTTCGCGCTCAGTGATTAGCCCGCGTCCGTAATTTTGCTCGACATTTTTGACCCGAGCCGAAGTCTCTTGCAATATAGCTTTTTTAAGAGGAGGCACGATACAATCGGACACGGCAACAGTCATGCCTGCCAAGCAAGCATAGTGATAGCCCAAGCGTTTGACGGAGTCTATGACTGAGGCGGTGCGAGTGGCCCCAAAAGCTTTGTAACAAGCCGCAACCAAATGTCCAAGTTCCTTTTTGTTCATGACCTTTCCTAAAATCCATGTCCCGTCATCTTGATGATAATATCGCAAATTGGTAGGCAACTGCTCATTGAAAATCATGCGTCCCAAACTGGTTTTAACAATAATCGCAGATGAGTCTGAGAGTAAAGCTGCTACGTTGTCAGGTAATTGAGAAACCCTTTGCCGCACGAATATTTCTGCTTGCAATGCCAATTCCTTGGCCTCGTATGCCATCAAAGCTTCCTCCAACCCCGTAAAATATCCCCCTGTGCCCAACGCGCCCGAACGCAATTTGGTCAGATAATAAGTACCAAGCACCATGTCTTGCGTCGGCACTATTATAGGCTTTCCGTCTTTGGGTGCCAATATGTGATTGGCCGCCAACATCAATACCCGCGCTTCCGCTTGCGCCTCCGCACTAAGCGGCAAATGTATCGCCATTTGATCCCCGTCGAAGTCCGCGTTGTACGCCGTGCACGCCAACGGATGCAACTTCAACGCCCGTCCTTCCGTCAACACCGGTTCAAATGCTTGTATTCCCAATCTGTGCAATGTCGGTGCCCTATTCAACAGCACCGGGTGTTCTTTGATCACTTCTTCTAAAACGCCCCAGACTTCTTCGGTGGCGCGGTCGACTTTCTTTTTGGCGGCTTTGATTGTCAAGTTGTTGTCCTGAGCCAATTTTTTCATGACGAACGGCTTGAAAAGTTCCAACGCCATTTCTTTGGGCAAGCCGCATTGGTGCAATTTAAGTTCGGGTCCGACGACGATAACGGAGCGACCGGAATAATCGACGCGTTTGCCGAGCAAATTTTGTCTGAAACGCCCTTGCTTACCTTTGAGCATATCGGAGAGCGATTTGAGCGGGCGATTGCCGGGCCCCGTGACGGGACGACCGCGACGACCGTTATCAATGAGGGCGTCGACAGCTTCTTGCAACATGCGCTTTTCATTGCGGACGATGATATCGGGAGCTTTGAGTTTGAGCAGGCGATTAAGGCGATTGTTGCGGTTAATGACGCGGCGATATAAGTCGTTGAGGTCACTGGTAGCGAAACGACCGCCGTCGAGTTGAACCATGGGTCGCAATTCGGGCGGAATGACGGGAATGACGTTAAGAATCATCCATTCGGGCTTATTGCCGGATTTACGGAAAGCTTCGACAACTTCAAGACGACGAATGGCGCGAATGCGTTTTTGACCATTGGAAGAGTTGAGTTCGGCGCGAAGTTCGGAGCTGAGAGAGTCAAGGTCAATGCGACGCAAAAGCTCCTGAATAGCCTCGGCACCGATGCCGACTTTAAAAGAGTCCTTGCCGAAAGCCTCACGGTGCATACGGAATTGACCTTCGGAGAGCAAATCTTTTAGATGAAGATCGGTAGAGCCCGGGTCAAGAACGATGTAAGAGGCGAAGTAAAGAACGCGTTCGAGAGAGCGAGGAGACATATCGAGAAGAAGCCCCATGCGAGAGGGAATACCTTTGAAATACCAGATGTGACTGACGGGAGCGGCAAGTTCAATGTGACCCATGCGTTCGCGGCGAACTTTAGAGCGAGTGACTTCAACGCCGCAGCGGTCGCAGATGGTGCCTTTGTAACGAACGCGTTTATATTTGCCGCAGTGACATTCCCAATCGCGAGTGGGCCCGAAAATACGTTCGCAAAAGAGGCCGTCGCGTTCGGGCTTGAGAGTGCGATAGTTAATGGTTTCGGGCTTTTTAACTTCGCCGTGAGACCAAAGGCGGATTTTATCGGGCGAGGCAAGGCCGATGCGCATGGAGTCAAAAATATTAACGTCAAGCATGAAGAAAAGGCCTCCTTTAAATGTCGTCGTGAAAAGAAACAGAGGAAGAATCGGAAAGGTCGTTGTTAATGGGAGAATTAGAGTTAAAATCGAGATGGTCGGGTTTGTTGCGAAGAGAGAAATCGTCGTCGTCGTCGTCTTTGATGGAAATTTCTTTGGAGTCGGAATTAAGAACGCGAATATCAAGAGCGATGGATTGAAGTTCCTTGATGAGAACTTTGAAAGATTCTGGTACGCCGGGAGTGGGAATGTTAAGACCTTTGACGATAGCTTCGTAAGCTTTGACGCGACCGACAACGTCGTCGGATTTGACGGTGAGAATTTCTTGTAAGGAGAAAGATGCGCCGTAAGCTTCGAGAGCCCAAACTTCCATTTCGCCGAAGCGTTGACCGCCGAATTGAGCTTTGCCGCCGAGAGGTTGTTGAGTGACGAGGCTGTAGGGCCCTGTGGAGCGAGCGTGAATTTTGTCGTCAACGAGATGGTGAAGTTTGAGCATATAAACGGAACCGACGGTGACGCGATTAAGGAAAGGAATACCGGTACGACCGTCAAAAAGAGTAGATTTGGCGTCGGAGTCCATCAAGGCGAGGTCGAAGGCGTCTTGGAGGTCAGAATCCAGAGCGCCGTCGAAAACAGGGGAGGCGATAAGAAGAGGATTAGGAATAGGGTAAGGAAGAGGGGAAGAGTTAGAGTTGGCGAAACGGTTGGCGATTTTTTTAACGGCAAAGCCGAGGTGAGTTTCAAGAACTTGCCCGATATTCATACGAGAGGGCACGCCGAGAGGATTGAGAACGATGTCAACGGGAGTGCCGTCGGGTAAGAAGGGCATATCTTCTTGGCGGAGGATTTTGGAAACGACGCCTTTGTTGCCGTGCCTGCCTGACATTTTGTCGCCGACGGAGATTTTACGTTTTTGAGCAATGAAAACGCGAACTTGACGGTTGACGCCCGGGGGAAGTTCGTCGTTATTGTCGCGGTTGAAGAGGTTGACGGCGACGACTTTACCGGAAGTGCCGTGAGGAACGCGCAGGCTTGAGTCGCGAACTTCGCGAGCTTTTTCGCCGAAGATGGCGCGGAGGAGTCGTTCTTCGGCGGAAAGTTCGGTTTCGCCCTTGGGAGTGACTTTGCCGACGAGAATATCGCCGGTTTGAACGTCGGAGCCGATGGCAATGATACCGTCGGAATCGAGATGAGCGAGAGAATCTTCGGAAACGTTGGGAATATCGCGAGAAATTTCTTCGGGGCCAAGTTTGGTATCGCGAGCGTCGCATTGATATTCCTCAATGTGAATGGAAGTGAAAATGTCGCGTTTAAGAAGATTTTCGTTAATGAGAATGGCGTCTTCGTAGTTGTAACCTTCCCAAGGCATGTAAGCGACGATGATGTTGTAACCGAGAGCGAGTTCGCCGCCTGAAGTGGCGGGCCCGTCGGCAATGGGTTGAGCGGCGTCGACGTGTTCGCCGGCATGAACGATGGGGATATGATTGAAACAGGTGCCCTGATTGGATCGGACGAATTTGTTAAGGTGGTAAACGTCGATAAGGTCGGAGTTATCGGGACGAATTTTGATGGAGTTGGCGTCGACGTAAAGAACGGTGCCCGAATGTTTGGCGAGAATCATAACGCCGGAATCGCAAGCGGCTTTGAATTCCATACCGGTGCCGACAATGGGCGCTTGAGTTTTAAGCAGAGGAACGGCTTGACGTTGCATATTGGCACCCATAAGCGCGCGATTGGCGTCGTCGTGTTCAAGGAAGGGAATAAGAGCGGTGGCGATAGAAACGACCTGTTTGGGACTGACGTCCATAAGTTGAACGTCGTCGCGGCGGAATTTGGAAGTTTGTTGTTTATGACGAGCGGTGACGCGCTCATTAATAAACCAATCGTTTTGGTCTAAAGTTTCGTTAGCTTGAGCAATAACGAAAGCTTCCTCCTCGTCGGCGGTCAGGTAAACGACGTCGTTAGAAACTTTGCGGTTGAGTGCGTCGACCTTGCGATAAGGCGTTTCGATAAAGCCGAATTGATTGACGCGAGCGAAATTGGACAAGCTGCCGATTAAGCCGATGTTGGGACCTTCGGGGGTTTCAATGGGGCACATTCTGCCGTAGTGGCTGATATGAACGTCGCGAACTTCAAAGCCTGCGCGTTCACGAGACAGCCCGCCCGGACCGAGCGCGGAAAGGCGTCGTTTATGAGTGAGTTCGGACAGGGGATTATGTTGATCCATGAATTGTGAAAGTTGTGAGGAGCCGAAAAATTCCTTCATGGCGGCGACGACGGGACGAATGTTGATTAAATTTTGCGGAGTGACGATATCGGGGTCGGTGGAAGTCATGCGTTCGCGGACAACGCGTTCCATACGGCTCATCCCGATGCGGAATTGATTGGCAAGCAGTTCGCCCACGGCGCGAACGCGTCTGTTGCCGAGGTGGTCAATGTCGTCGGTAAGCCCCGTCTGCGCGAACAGGTTAAACAGGTAATCGATAGCGGAAATAATGTCGCCGACGCACAAAATACGGTCGGATTTTATGTTTAATACGGGCGAACACAGCATGGAAAAATTGCCGAAATCGGATTTAATACGGATTTTAACGGGATTGAAAAAACCGCGACGAAGAGTATCGTTTTGAAGGTCGAAAATTTGTTGCTGACGGTCGTCGGAAATGGAATCAAGCATCTCCTTGGTAACAACGGTATCGGCGGGAATAAGCAATTCGCCCGTTGAGGAATCGAACAAATCTTCAGCCAATTCGCGCCCGACAAGCCGCCGTTTCCAACCAATTTTTTTGGTAATTTTGTAACGCCCGACTTGAGCAAGGTCGTAACGGCGCGGGTCAAAAAATTGGGAGTGCAGAAGCGAGGCAGCATTTTCGGCGGAAGGCGGTTCCCCCGGACGAAGACGATTATAAATCCCGATAAGTGCTTTCTCCTTGTTATCTTCGCCGTTTTTATGGTCAAGGTCGAGCATATCAACCAACCCTTTGTACCCGGCGGTAAGCAAATTTTTATCGTCAAGAGCGGCAAGGTAATCAAGCAGAAATTTCAAGTTGTTGAGACGATCATTTTTATTGTCGATTTGAACAAAAGCGTCGAACAAAGCGACGAAGGTATCGCGGGATTTATTATCGCGACGCAAATAAGCAATGGTGAGCGATTTACGGTTATCCGAGTTTTCGGAGTCGGCTTCAATAAAATCGGCAAGTTTATGTGCGGTAACGGATTCGTGAATTTTGGATTGAACAAAGTAATCAACGTCAAAGAGGTCGAGAATTTGATCGTTGGATTCAAAATCGAGAGCGCGCAGGAAGTAAGTCAGGGGCATTTTACGAGTCCTGTCGATGCGAACGTTAATGGCGTAATTGGAATCGGTTTCAAGTTCAATCCACGCGCCGCGATTGGGAATGACGGTTCCGGTAAAAATGGTTCTGCCCGTCTGATCGATAGCTTTTTCATAGTAAGCCCCCGGCGAACGAACCAGCTGGCTCACGATAACCCTTTCCGCGCCATTAATAATGAAAGTCCCGGTCTCCGTCATCACCGGAAAATCCCCCATAAACACTTCCTGCTCTTTAACGTCGCCTTTGGCTTTGTTGAGGAGTTTGACTTTCACGCGAACGGGCGCGGCGTAGGTACCGTCACGCCTTTTGCATTCTTCGAGCGTGTATTTGCATTCGCCAAAAGTGAAACTTTCAAAGAACAGCTCCAAATTTCCCGAAAAGTCTGCGATGGGCGATATGTCGTGAAAAATTTCTTGCAGACCTTCCTTTTTGAACCAGTCGTAGGAGTTGCGTTGGATGTCAAGCAAATGGGGCATCTCCATGACTTCTTTGATCCTTGCGTAGCTGTAGCGTGTCCGTTTGCCGACTTTAACGGGATGAAACATTGACGTCACTCCTCACTGAAAATAAATGCGCGGCGTAACCCGGAATTGCCAATGGACACGACGCGCATAATTTCTCCATCATATTGTCAATCAGTAGCTTTGAATTGTATCGCCAAATAATTTTTCTGTCAATAAAAATTTTGGCGTCGCGCAGTCGACAAGTCGCTTTCATGCGGCGGGTTGCGCGTGATAAAATTCGCTCAAAATTTTTTTGGGGAGTGACGGCTCATGACGATTGATGAACTGCTTGAGACTTATCGCGACGTGTTTGCAATGACCGAACTCGAAAAGGGCGAACGTTTCGAGCGGCTGATGAAAAATTTTTTGTTGACGTACCCCGTGTGGCGCGGCACCGTCGCTGAAGTTTGGCGGTGGAAAGATTTTCCGTTCCGTCACGAACTCGGCGGCAAAGACCTCGGCATTGACCTCGTCGCCAAAACCGTCGACGGCGATTATTGGGCGGCGCAATGCAAATTTTACGCCGACACCTCGACCGTCACGAAAGACGCCGTCGACTCGTTCATTTCCAACAGCGGCAGAACTTTCGGCGGCGGACAAAAATTTTCTCGGCGGCTGTGGATTTCGACGACCGATCTTTTCACCGACAATGCCCGTGAAATGCTCAAGAATCAGTCGCCCGAAGTCGAAGTCATCAACCTTGCAATGTTGCGCCGCGTGCAAATCAACTGGGCATTGCTCGACAACGGCTTCAGCAGGGACGACGCGCGAATCGTCCGCAAGCTCCGCGATTATCAGCAAGCCGCCGTCACCGCCGCCATCAATCATTACGCCACGAACTCGCGCGGACAACTTATCATGGCGTGCGGCACCGGTAAAACTTTCACCGCGCTCAAGATTGCCGAACAAATTGCGCCCGACGGAAAAATTTTGTTCCTCGTGCCGTCAATATCATTGCTCGCGCAGACGCTGGAAGAGTGGGCGACCTTCGCCGACAAGCCGATTAACGCCCTGTGCATTTGCTCCGACAATACCGCCGCGCAGATTGACGACGACATCATCGACGTGAACTTGCCGTTGCCCGCAATGACCGACGCCGATAAAATTTCCGCCGCGCTGAAAAATTTTCCGCCCGACAGGCTCACCGTCGTGTTCTCGACATATCAATCGATTGAAGTCGTGCACAGGCTCGGCGTCACGTTCGACCTTGTAATTTGCGACGAAGCTCACCGTACCGCCGTCGCGCTCAACGAAATTCAACGCCTCGAACAATCCGCCGCGAAGAACTCCGACCTCGGCGAAAACTCAATCTTCACCGCCGTCCACGACGAAAATTTTATCCGCGCACGCCGCCGAATGTACATGACCGCCACGCCCAAACACTTCAAGACCGACGCCAAAGATTACGCCGCCGAAAACGACCTGACGTTGTGGAGCATGGACGACGAAAATATTTTCGGCAGGGAATTTTTCACGATTACTTTTGCCGAAGCCGCCGCGCTCGGTTATCTTGCCGAATACAAAGTTTTGATTTTCACCGTCGACGAAACGCTGTTGACCGCCCGCCTCAAGCAAGCCGTCAACGATAAAAACGAATCGCTCACCGTCGACAACGCTCTGAAAATTGTCGGCTGTATCAACGCGCTGTCAAAGAAGCTCGACAAAAAATCTGCTCGGCTCGTCGCCGACGATACCAACGCCTTCATGCACACCGCCGTTGCATTTTGCAAAACCATTGCCGACGCCGAACGCTTTGCCGCTGACTTTGACTCCGTGCAGGAAAAATATTTCGCCGACATGAGCGACGACGACCGCAAAACTTTCGTGAACGTCGCGGCGGATTTTGTTTACGGCTCACGCAAAGTCGGCAGTAAGTCCGTCGCAATGTCAGCCGTCGAACGCGCCGCAAAGCTCCAACGTCTCAAGTCCACGCCGATTGACGGCAACGCCTGCACCGTCCTGCACAACGTCCGCTGTCTGTCGGAAGGTGTCGACGTGCCCGCGCTCGACGCGATAATTTTCCTCGCGTCCAAACGTTCCGAAGTCGAAATCGTTCAAGCCGTCGGACGCGTCATGCGCAACGCTCCCCATAAAAAATTCGGCTACATAATTATTCCCGTCGTCGTGCCGTTGAGCAAATCCGCCGAAGACGCCCTCGACCGCAACGCCGAATTCAAGGACGTGTGGCGAATCATCAACGCCTTGCGCACTCACGATCACGCGCTGACAATCGAAGTCGAACGCCTGCGCAGTACCGGCGAAACCGAAAAAATTATCGTCACGCCCGGCGAATCAGCCGACAATCGCGACGACGCCGAATCCGACGCCGATAAGCCCGTGCAACTGTCGCTGCTGAATTTCCTGCGCTGGGACGACTTCAAGGACAAAATTTATGCTCGCATGGTTGAACACGTCGGCGACAAACTTTATTGGATAAGCTGGGCTTACAAGGTCGCGGATATTGTTGAGCGGCACACGCGGCGCATTACCGAACTTGTCGGCGTTGACGGCGTGCATAAGCGGGCGTTCGATGAATTTTTGGACGGTCTGCGCCGAAATTTAAATCCCGCCGTCACTGCCGCCGAAGCCGTCGACATGTTGGCGCAACATCTGATAACGCGTCCCGTGTTCGAGGGGCTGTTTGAAAATTATTCGTTCGCCGCAAACAATCCCGTCAGCCAAGCCATGCAAAAAATTTTGGACGCGTTGGAGGGCGACGGACTCACCAAGGACCGCGAAATTTTTGCCCGACTGTATAAGCAGGTCCGCGACGAATGCTCCAACATGGGCGACGCCGCCAGCCGTCAACGCATCATCACGCGCCTGTATGAAAGTTTCTTCAGTTTCGCGCTCAAAAAGACTGCCGACAAGCTCGGAATCGTTTATACGCCCGTCGAAGTCGTCGATTTTATTTTGCGCAGTGTCGACGCCGTCTTGCGCAAATATTTCAATCGCGGGCTCACCGACGAAAATGTTCACGTCCTCGACCCGTTCGCAGGCACAGGGACTTTTCTCGTGCGGCTGATTCAAAGCGAACTTATCCGCGCCGACGACTTGCCCCGCAAATATCGCCGCGAACTCCACGCCAACGAAATTGTCCTGCTCGCCTACTACATTGCCGCAATCAACATCGAAAACGCCTTCGCCGCCTGCGACAAAACTTATCGACCGTTCGACGGAATTTGCTTCACCGACACGTTCCAGCTTTACGAACGCGGGCAACAGTCCCTTGCGCTTGAAGGCGTCATGAAGGTCAACAGCGAACGCGTCAACAGTCAGCAAGCCGCGCCCATTGAAGTCTTCGTCGGAAATCCTCCCTACCGCGTCGGACAAGGCTCCGCCAATGACGACGCCCAAAATCAAAAGTACGACAACCTCGAACGCCGTATCGCCGCGACATACGCCAAGGGCACCGACGCCACCAATAAGAACGCGCTTTACGACAGCTACATCAAAGCGTTTCGTTGGGCTTCCGACCGTATCAAAGGCGGCGGCGTTATCGGATTCGTCACGAACGCGGGCTGGCTCGACGGCGCGGCAATGGACGGCTTGCGCAAATGTTTTGTCAAGGAATTCAGCGCGATTTACGTTTTCAATCTTCGCGGCAACCAACGCACTCAAGGCGAAGATTCTCGGCGCGAAGGCGGCAAAATTTTCGGCAGCGGCTCACGGGCACCGATTGCCGTAACGATTTTGGTCAAGCACGCGGCTCACGTCGGCGACGCAGAAATTTTTTATCGCGACATCGGCGACTACCTTACACGCGACCAAAAGCTCGACATAATCAATCGCACGCCCAACGTCCTGCGCGACGACTTTCGACCGCTCGTGCCCAATAAGCGCGGCGACTGGATTAATCAGCGCGGCGACGACTTCGACACGTTCACGCCGCTTGCTCCCGCCAAAAAATTCGACGGCAAGTCCAAAAGTTTTTTCGTGACGTATTCAAACGGTTTGAAGACTCAGCGCGACGCGTGGGCTTACAATTTTTCGCGAGCCGAACTTGAACGTAACATGCAGACGACGATTGATTACTACAATACTCACGACGCAACCGACTTTGACGAAACTAAAATCACTTGGACGCGGGCGACCGTTCAAAATAAAAATCGCGGACGCAAATATACATTCAATGCCGCGCAGATTGTCGAAGCCAATTACCGACCGTTTTGCAAGACAAATTTTTATTACGACCTTCGATTGAACGAAATGACGTATCAAATGCCGAAACTTTTTCCGACGGGACGCGAAGAAAATCTTTTAATCTGTTTGATTTTTGGCGACAGAAAATTTTCCGTATTCATTGCGGACAAAATTACCGACGTGCAGTTTCAATTCAACGGGCAATGTTTTCCGCTGTATTGGTACGAGCGTTCGGCGCAGGCGTCATTGTTCGGCGACGAATATCAACGGCGCGACGGCGTGAGCGATTTTATACTGCAACGTGCCCGCGAACTTTACGGCGACGTTGAGCGCGAGGACGTGTTCTATTACGTGTACGGATTTTTGCACCTGCCGAGCTACCGCGAACGCTTTGCCAACGAGCTGAAAAAATCTTTGCCGCGAATCATTTTGGTTGCCGACGCGGAAAAATTTCGGCAGTTGAGACGCGCAGGTCGTCAGCTTGCCGATATTCATTTGAATTACGAATCACAGCCTTTCGCTGACGTTGAAGTTATCGGCACGGAGCACGACGACTTCCGCGTCGACAAGTTGCGCTTTGCCAAGGACGACCGCACGACGCTGATTTACAACCGCCACATCAAGATACGCAACATCCCGCCGAGAGCGTTTGATTATGTCGTCAACGGGCGCAGTCCGCTTGAATGGATAATCGACCGTTACCGCGTCAAGACCGACAAGGCGAGCGGCATTGTCAACGACGCGAACGCGTGGGGCGTCGATCACGGCAATCAGCGCTACATTTTGAACTTGATATTGAGCAGTATCACGGTCAGCTTGCGGACGCTGGACATCGTGGACAATTTGCCGAGCGTCGACTTCGGCACTTGAAAAATTTTCTTGCAAAAAATTTTACGGCGGCTTATAATGTAATCGGTTATTGCGAAGTTAATTTTTCACCGTTGTCACAAAAGCAAAAACCCCCGATAAATCTGGTGGTACAGACTATCGGGGGTTGCGCTATACTTCACGCAATGCAGGGGGCTCAGGTGTCGTCATTCTCGTCAAAAAGATAGATGTTTGAGCCAATCGTATATTGCGCGTGCTGTGACGCTCTCAACGATTCTTTTTACGGTCTTTCTAACGCACTTTTTCATGCGCTTACGGAACTTCCCCAACGTTATCACCCCCTTGCCCGTGAATACTGCATTGGGGTCGGATAACGACAGGCGTATTGTACAGCGTGGAACAAAAATTTTCAATTAAAAAGCCCCGGCACAACGTCGGGGCGATTTTTTTATAGCTTCGGGAAATTATTCGGCAACTCAAGTTTAATCGTAATCGGCGAGCTCATGTCGAGCAATTTTTTCAGGAAGCTTGGCTTGGGCGCGGTGTCGTTCACGGTAAAATCTTTTATGTCGCCGTGAAGAATTTCGGTTACCAAATAATTCAAGGCGTCGTCCTCCGTGCCGAGTCGGTCGATAAGATTGTTTTCGAGCGCGGTACGAGCGTCCAAAACTCTGCCGTCCGCCAATTCGTCGAGATTAATCGCGTTCGGGCGCGTGAGCTTGATGAAGTCGATGAATTCCGCGTGAGCACTTTTTACGAGCGTTTCAAGATAATTTTCTTCGTCGGGCGACATTTCGCGGAAGGGGTTGCCGAGGTCTTTCATCTTGCCGGCTTTGATAGTTTTGACGGACATGCCGAGCTTTTTGGACAGCTCTTGATAATTTGGCAGAAACATAATCACGCCGATTGAGCCCGTCCACGACAGCGTGTTTGCGAAAATGTAATTCGACGCGGCGGCAACCATGTATCCGCCCGAACAGGCACTGTCGCCGATTGACGTAACGACAGGCACATCTTGGCGCAAACTGAAAACCAATCGTGCAAGCTCTTCGCTGGTGGCAGCCGCGCCGCCGGGCGAATTTATTTTCAGGAGAATGCCTTTGTATTTGTCGGAATTCGTCTGCTTGACTTCGAGCAAAGTATTTTTCAATTTCGCGACGGAAGTACCCGTGCTGATTTTTGATTCGTTGGAAGTTATTTCGCCGTTCAAGTAGAGTTTCAAAATTTTTTTGCGCGAGAAAATTCCCATGTGATCAAACCGCCTTAACATGTCTGATAATTTAATAACGACGCGCGCATTGTATCACGCGGTCGGAAATTTATCAAAGTCTTGCAAATTTTTAGCGACGACATTGCCGACGCTGAACACCGTCACGAAAATTTTGCGGCAGTTGTCGACGTTCGAGGCTCCGAAATTTTTTGCAACGACATTGCCGACGCTGAACACCGTCACGGAAATTGAAACGCCCGCGCAGGACGCGTCGCTTTACATTCCCCGCACGCTCCTGTATCATACGGCGAGAATCTAATTCAAGCGTAAGGAAGGATCTTTGATGAAAGAACTCATGTTGGGCAACAAAGCACTTGCCCGCGGCTTGTGGGAGGCGGGCGTCAAATTCGTGTCGAGCTATCCCGGCACGCCGTCGACCGAAATAACCGAGGAGGCCGTCAA
>ODAI014068986.1_pt1 | contig 14956 bp, 18 predicted proteins | sample 1539321 | NCBI WGS metagenome assembly ODAI01 (sample SAMN02144231, study PRJEB22623) | gut metagenome | biome: sheep rumen | host: Ovis aries | place: New Zealand
AAACAACCATAATCATAGATAAACAACAAATGCACGGAAAGCCTTTATTTATTCGAAAAAATAAACATAGATAAACAAAGATAACCATTATTTTCTTAAGGTTTGTTTAAGGATGATTCCTTGAAAACACAGTAAAAACAAGAGGATTTTTACTAGAATGGCCCAAATATGGCCCAAACGATTGTGCAGCCAGTGAACGTAGTAAGAGCCGGGAGAGATCCCGGTTCCTTATGATTACATCAAAAACTAATCGAATATAGGATCTCCGTCTTCATCATATTCATATTTGCTTCTTTCATATTCTTTAATCATATCATTTGCAATTTGCTCGTAATTAGGTTCGGGATACTGTTTAGAGTCGCATTTTCCAACCATTGAACTTACATTACGTAGCATATCTGAAAGTAGTCCGGCGGTTGCAAATAATCTCATATCTCTTTTTTGAGAGTCGGAAGGTTTTATAGGAGTGCTTATATCCTCAACAAAATAATCCATAACACTTTTACGTAATGGAGAGGTATATTGTGCAACGATTAAAAGGATATCATACATTGTACCAGTTCTTATAAGCGCCTCAAACATTGGCTTATATTTGTCAGGATATTCTTTTATTATGCTAGCTGTCTCTGGCGAGATAGACAGTGCATTTGATGATGTCGCCTCTTTTATATTAGGTGCATCACTACGCCCTACCAAATAATCAATATCACAGTGTAGAATTGAAGCTAATCTAATCATATCAATCAATTTGGGAAGTGAGGTACCATTTCGCCACTTTCTGATATCCTGAGTCAATTTATTGTAGTCTGTTTTTGTTAATTCCCTTCCCAGTAATAGTTTCTCGCTGGTTACTTTTTCTGGATACATTTCATTGAAGAGCATGCGGTTTTCCCATGCTCGGCGCTTCCCGATGCTTGTTAGTTCATTTTCGTTAGTTGGGATGTATGTTTTCTTTAGCATTTCTGAAAAACGATCTTTAAAAATATTCCTAATATCACTATTAAAATCATCCATGTTGGTTGTAGCTTCAACACATTTTAGTTTCTCAATCAATTTAAAATACCCCGCAAAACAGTGAAATAATGGTAAAAACTAGATTGTATACAACACTAATAATATCATGTATAGTGAAGAAAAGCAAACGTTTGCACATATTTGCACCATGAAAACTAAATTGCGTTAGGAACGAAAGGAACAAAGGATATGCTTTATAAGAATCTAAAGTCCGTAGAAACGTATTGCGAGAAGGTTGCGGCTATAGAAAGTATTGACGCTGAGGCTTGTCAGAACTTAACAATGCTTGTTATGGATGCGGCAGGTTACCAGATGGTACCTCTTGATCCTGTAAATGATCCCGAAGGTGATGAACAGGGTTGCAGATGGGAAAAGCGCAATCACGATATCGGAGAAACGCTTGCAGAAATTCTGGAATACTACGAGAACAAAGTCCCCATTAAAGACAAGCAAGGTCTTATTGATGGAATTCGATATGGTGAATACGAGTCTATAGAGCAAGTACTATATGAAATCAAATACGGAGCAATAGTAATGTAAACGGCTAATGAGGGCGGCCATAGCGCCGCCCTACTACCAGAGAAAGAGAGGAATAATAAATGGTAGCAACTATAAACAATAACATGGAAAGGCGCTGGTTAACTACGGCAGAACTTTGTGCATACACTGGATTAGGCAGAAATGCAGCTACACAGTTTTCTCAAAAAGCTGGAGCACTTAAGAAGGTATCTATACGCAAAAACCTGCATGACAAAGTAAAAATTGATAAGGCTCTTGAGTCTCTGTGATGGATGCAAAAGCGAATAATACAAAATGGAGAAATGAATAGGAGAAAAGGAACTATGAAAGGCATAAATGCAACTCGACGACAAAACAGGATTTTAGGATTTTTCAAACATGAACAAATTTCAAGACAGAAACGGAATTGCCCCAGAACTTGCCGAGGAGCGGCGATTCTTTGAACTATACGGAAGTGGCAAGAGTGACACGCCGAAAAACTGGAACATTCCAGAGAATTGGTTGGATCTGGATGATATTCCCGAAAACGCATATTTCGGTTTTGCAATCGGAAACGACAGTAATTATCTGCTGATAGATGGCGATCATGTACGAGATCCGGCAAGTGGACAGCTTGTTCCGTGGGTCAATGATGTGGTAAAGCGTCTGCTGAATCTATCAGACACATATACGGAAATCAGCAAATCAGGAACTGGGTTTCACATGATAGTAGATCTGGGAGAGTATGGCGATAATTTCGAGCCGGAGACAAATGCTGATATACAAAAGATAGTTGCAATGGATCCGATGAAATACACCAAGCTGCCGGAGAAGGAAAGGGATAAAACACCAAAGATTGAATTGTTCTATCATGCTCGTGGCAGGTATGTGTACTTGACAGGAAAACACGCAAAGGGAGAGGAACCGAAGCGAGTTGCAAGGGACGAGGATGCGGCAGCAATCTTTTCGGAACTAATAAAGATCCGGGAAGAGTTCCACGCTAGATATGCGGAAGATCTTCCAGTTACCAGCGGCGAACAGAGTAAAGTTATTGTAGTTGATGATTCAACAAGAGAGAAGATCCTGCAAGCACTTCCATATATCAGCGCAACTGAAAGGGAAACATGGGTAACAGTTGGAATAGCGCTTTACAGATGCGGTTTTGATTATGAAGTCTGGGACGAGTGGAGCAAGTGGGACGATCAGAGAAACAACATCCCCTGTGATAAATACGATCCCAAGGACGCTGCAACGGTCTGGAAATCATTCAAAAATACAAAGTCACGCTGGAACGCCGGGACAATCTTTATTAAGGCAAGAGAAGCCGGATGGCGTAAATATAGTATCACTACTCAGCAAGAGCAAGACTTGCCAGCAGAACCAGACTCACAGGATGATTTTTGGAATCTCATGCAGCGCACGCAAGAGGGAGCGCTAAAGAACACGTTTTACAATTACGTGATGATACTTAAACACGATCCGTTTTTTAAAGGACACCTGCAGTTGAATGCACTAAGCGGCAGGACAGAGATAGACGGATTTAGCTGGGAAATAGCGCTACATCCGCTTAGAGAAGTGGATTTGAACAATATCCGTCTCCATATTTCTAATCAATATTATATTGACAACAAAACGCATTGCCTTGATGCAATACTAACTACTGCAGCAACTAACCGTTATCATCCTGTGGTGGACAGGCTTAATAAATTAGTGTGGGATGGCAAGCCAAGAATTGCAGAATTGTTCCCCAAGTATCTGGGAGCGCAGAGAAGCGAGTACACAACAGCGGTAACAACCCTACTCTTAAATGCTGCGATAGAGAGAGTATTCCATCCCGGTATCAAGTTTGACACCTGCATCATACTTGCCGATAAGAAGCAGGGAACGGGCAAATCATCAATGTGCAGATTCTTAGCATTAGACGATGCATGGTTTACCGACCAATTAAAGGATATGGGTAAGCTGAAAGAGGCATATGAGACAATACGTGGCAAGTGGGTTGTTGAGTTAGGTGAGATGGTAGCAGCACGAAAAACAGATACCATTGAGGAGATCAAGGGATATCTGAGTAGATTATACGATGATTATAGGGAACCGTACTCTAAAATCTCTGAGCAATACCCAAGGCAATGCGTATTTGTCGGTACTACAAACCGCCCAGCGTTTCTGCCGCAGGATCCCACAGGTAACCGCAGATTCATACCTGTTTTGTGTGATGGATCCCAAGCGGAAGTCCATCCAATGAAAGACGAACAGGAGACACGTGCATATATTATGCAGTGTTATGCAGAGGCATTGGAGCAAGGCAGAAAGAATGGTTTTTCATTGGTACTTGACGAAAAATTCAATGATGAGATAGATGCTGTTAGAAGTGAAAGCACGCCGGAAGATTCACGAATCGGGATAATTCAAGCTTGGCTGGATGATGCAATAGACAAGGAAGGTAACCAGATAGATTTCGTTTGTTCTCGCATGATATATGACAAGGCATTGGCTCCAAGTAATTATAAGAGCCCAACACAATATGAATTAACGGACATTGCAAATATTATGGCGCTAAATATAACAGGCTGGCAGAAGTGTAAAACCAAAAAGCGTTTTACTGAACTGGATGAACGAGGAAGATCATATGGAGTCCAGAGGGCATGGCAACGTGTTGCCACCAGTGTTGCCACCGATGCGGATTTTGTTGCCGCAGATGGTGCTGATATAGATAATCCGTTCTTATAACCGCCAAAATCATGCTTATACGGCAACAACGGCAACAGTAAGCGGCAACACCGAAAAGTCAGTGTTTACAAGGGTTTAAAGCCTGTTTGTTGCCATGTTGCCACTGTTGCCACTAAAATAAAACATTTTAAGAATAGGGGAAAATACACAGAAAATAGCCTCAAATAGACTTTTTAAAAAGTTTCAGCAAGTAGGCGGCAACACGGCAACATTCTATTTAACGAGGTATTTTTATATGAATCATGCTGACCTGCCGAGATGGAATCATTTACTCGATATGGTGAGAAATGGTAAATCATCCGAAAAGGTGACATCCGAAAAAGGACAAAATAAACGCAAAACTGCGTGGAAAGGAGAAGAGCATGGGAAGGAACAACTATCCGAATCAGAGCATTGATAAAGATCTGCCGAAAGAGTTCATAGCGCCAACGATTGACAGTTTATCAGCGCTGGCGGCGAAAGGCAGAATATCCGGGAATGCTGCTGATGATGAGCGATTCAGAGAACGATGTGCTGAGTTTATACAATTCTGCCGAGATCATTCATTGAGACCTGCGATTGAATCAGCTTGTCTTGCATTTGGAATCACTCGACAAACCTTACACCGCTGGAGTGTTGCAGATGGATGCGGAACACAACGCCAGCAGGATGTTTTACAGTTTAAGCAGCTTATATTCGCATTCTTAGAGCAATCAGCGCTATCAGGAAAGCTGAACCCGGTAAATTATGTTTGGTTGAGTAAGAACTGGATGAACTATCAAGACCAGATCCGAATTGATACAGATGAGCAGAGCATTCACTCATATGTTCAGCGCACGCCGGAGCAGATCCGACAGAAATATGAGAATACACCGAAACCACAACTGCCGCTGGATGATGATTAAGCAGAAAATCAGCGTCTATTGGGCCAATAATTGGGCCATATGGATTCAACAACTACGAGAAACCGCATAAATAAAGGATTTCCTAGCATTGAACACCTTAATAATAGATTAAAAATGGCCCAAAATCCTGCATTTTATCACGATTGCAACGGCTGCAGAAATACGGATCCTGAGTCAGAAAAGCACGTCTCCGGCAGGTGTAGCCGGGGTCCGATGGGTTTACAATAACATTGCAGTGAGTACGCCGGAGATATTTTCAAAGAAAAAGGCCGTATCAGGCCAGAAAGGAGCCATAGCATGGAACAATTACAATCTTACCTGAGATCACTTGATAAGACGCAACTGTTAAAGCTGCATCGTAAGCTGTCACGGCAGATCAGACGGACATTTAACACAGAGTGGAGTACATTGCTTGACCGAGTGGGTTTAATGATAACGGATCTGCTGCTGGGGATTGAGCGCTAAAATATCCAAAAATCAAAAAAGGGACAATCCGGGTATGTATGAGCGCCTGGTTCTCCCAGTGTACCAAAAACGGCCGTATAGAGGCCAGAAAGAGAGGCTAGAGGTTGAAAGCAAACAAGACAACTATTGATATCCAAACGGTGATGGCCTTGTATGAACTAGATACACCATCACAGATGCAATTATCACGATGGCTCTGCAGTGTTGCAAGCCTAAGAGCCGCAGCCAAAAAACGACAACCAAAACCAGAACCGCAAGAGGAACAAACCAATGGACAACAAGAATAACTATTACACCTGCCGACAGCTACGAGCAGATCTTACACGAATGCTTGAGTTTGTACGGCTCCAACTATCACGGACACTAAGTCCAACAGAAGAGGCATATTATCGGGGACGAAAATTTTGTCTAGAAGAGATAACCAGATTAGCGAAACATATGAGGGATCCTGAGGAGACACCGGAAAGGACAACACAATGAAGCTAATGCCAGAATTTGAACGTACACAAACGAGTGAGGCGGTTGAACGCTATTTAGCAACACAAGAAGATAGATTGACAGAGTATTATGTGGAACGTGGAATTAAGCCATCTTCCACCGATGCAGAGAAAGTACGGCGAGAGGCGATAATCAAACAATACCGATAAAGGAGACAAAAATGCCCAAGACAAATATTTATTTCACTAACATCACAGCAAATCTTGAGAGAGTCCGTCAGAGTATCCAAGGACACTATAGCGTAGTTGATGCATTATCCGAGAAGGCATCCAAACAATTGAAACAGATATCAGAAACATATCTGCCAGCGGCGGCCGAAACACAGGCTGAACTTGTTAAGCAAGCGACACGATCAGAAGCAGAAGTATCAGCAGAAGCTGCCGACAGAGATATTCAATTTGCATTTGATTGCATTGAAGATTCTCTTGCAAACTATGTGCGTGCAAAAATCCCGGAAGAGGTTACAGGTGCTATCAATCTGTTACGAACATCTAACACAGCATTATCTGCTGCAGAAATCAGGATCCTTGCGGAGACGGTACGAGGTTGCTATTTCGGAGAAAAAGCACTTGGGGAATATGCTTCGGAGCATGGAGTCGCATTTCCGTTTGTTCCTGTAGATGAGATTCTGCGTGATATTTCAACAGCTAGGAAAGAGTGTAAAAATATGCTTGAGGCATATCCGGGAAAGCTTGACGGATCCGAGACCCTTGCACCGTGGATTTCTCAAACGGACAACCTGATTATGCAAGGCAATAGTATTGCATTCTTACAGAAAGAGGATGGAGTGCTTGCGAGACTTGAGGAGAAACTGCAACAGGCAACCGATGTAACACTTTCTATTTATACGAATGAAGATACAAAAGGGATTGCCAGATTTTTTGCAGGTGCCGAGGATGAAACGACCCAGACACAAAGAATGGTGGATCTGCTGATAGCACGGCCGGATCTGGAACCAGCGTTATCTGTTTACGATGGTAAAACATTTGATGCGGCCAAGAAACGTATTGCCACCGAAAAACTGGCAGAGGCGGCAGCAGCTAAGAAAGCAGTTGAAGCGGCTCTTAAATCGGCACAGGCCGCCACACAGGCCGCCAAACAAGCAAGAACTGTGGAGATTGAGCGCAAGCTAAAACAAGAGTCCGACCTGCGGAGAACGGCGGCGGCACAAGTTAATAATAACGGCCTGAGATAAGATCCACGGCAAAAGAAAAAAAGTCCCTGCTACCACAGCAAGAACTTTTAAAAGGAAAAATCCGAAAACAAGCAAAAACAAAGACGGATAAGAATTACGCCGAGGCGTTACTTGCCCTTTCTGTTTGTTTTCATAATATTAACACCATTAAATCTCATTGTCAACATAAAAGGAAGATCCCCGGCGAGGATGTTTTTGAGTGCTGCCGAGGATCCGCCTATAGATTTTCAGTTTTAAAGATGCGAAGATGATGCCACAGGAACTATTAGGATTCTCAAAAGATATACTTTATGTTATCTATTATAGCAGATTATGCAGAAATGTCAATCTGATATATCTGAATCTGGGATGATTTCTATAATATCACTAAGCTGGCATCCGAGGAGCGAGCATATCTTGCAGGCGGTATTTAAAGAAATGTTTTCACCTTTACGGAGATGGGTAAGTGTACCTTGACTAAACATTCCGTCTTTCTTACAAGTGTAATAATTTATGCCTTTTTCATTGAGCGCCGCCAGCAAATCAATCTTGTATTTGAAATAGAGTTTTTGATCGTTCATACCCACATCATAACACAAAAGCACTTAAAACAACATCACATTATAGAGTGACAATCACACTAAAGGGTGCTATAATAAGCATAGATAAACAAACATAACAAACGATAAATGAAAGGAGTACAACGAATGGATGTTTATATGAAGTATATGCAAAAGGCTTGTGATAATCTTGCCACCAGTGAAAAAAAGTCAAATATACGATTACCAGAGGCTGCCGTGATACAGGCCGCAATGCGGTTTTGTGGATACTCATATAATACAGATCTTGAGCAGTATGAACGGATCCGAGAACCGAGAAAGTATTCGCCTGAAGAGATAGAGCAAAATTCCAATTTGCTGGACGCATATGTTGAAGTCAATAAGGCACTTTCAATTATACGCATGATATTTGACCAAAACTTTGATGATGAGAAACTGGTAGAGGATCCCCATGCTGCACATCCTGTGAATTACAGAGATTGCCATTTTGCATTGATGACGGTGATCGGTTCGCTATTTGATGCAATAAAGGCCTTTGATAAAAGTAAGGTGTTTGATTAAAAACCGCCGCCATTAGCAAATAACACTAACAGCAGCGGCGATGCAAACTGTCCCAGCGTAGGAACAGCCGCCCTAGACAAGCATAGTTTACTGCGCTGGGTCTCTAATTTCAAGAGAGGAGTCCTTGAACAATGGCAGATACAAAAAAGAAATTGCCCAAAGGTATACGTCAGCGGGGGAGCAAATATGAAGGGAGAATAATGTACCAAGGGGAGAGATATTCTGTGCATGGTTCCACTATAACGGAAACCAAGAAGCTAATGACAGAGTTGTTATATAAATTACAACATGGAAAAATTGTACCAAAACACAAAAAAACATACGGAGAGTGGTTTGATGAATGGATGAAGTGTTATAAAAAATATGAAATTAAGCAAGGAACGATGGAAACATATCAGGCATTGTATAACAGTACCATCGAACCTGCGTTTGGAAAAAAACAACTAACATCTATCAGCGGCGAACAAATACAGGCTCTCTATGTTGATATGATAAAGAAAGGAAAAAGTCACCAGACAATAACTATTGTTTCTGCGATTTTATCATCATCATTGAAGCAAGCACTAGATTGCAAACTGATTGAATCTAATCCTATGGTTGGAGCAAAGGTTCCGAAAGAAACAGAAGAGCGTGAAAAGAGAATTGCCCTGACACGAGAACAGCAAGCGGTTTTCATGACTGCTGCAAAAGACTCATATCTTTATAATCTATTTGCAATCATGTTAAAAACAGGAATGCGTAGTGGAGAGGCAAGGGCATTGCGTATTGGTGATATTGATAAAAAAAATAGGGTCATCCATATTGAGAGAACATTAAAGAAATCAAGCTTTGACGGAACGTACTATTGCAATTCTCCTAAGACCAAAACTAGCAAGCGAGAAATCCCATTAAGGCCAGATATCACAGAATTATTAGATGCTCAGAAAAATTTCTGGGGATTTAAGCATGAAAGCCTAGATCGCTTTCTTTTTTGTGATGAATCGGGAAATCCGCTTAGCATGGAGCGAGTGCAAGGAGAGTTAAACCGAATAGTAAAAAAAATAAATCAATCAAAGGATACAGGGTTGAAAGAGAAATTTCCGAGAATTACAAGTCATGTATTCCGACACACATTTGCAACACGAGCGCTTGAGGAAGGAATGAAACCAGAAGAATTGAGAGATATCTTAGGGCATAATAGTCTTGCAATGACAATGGATTTATATGCGCACATTTTGCCAAATAGAAAACAGGAAGCAATGGACAAGATAGCAGCAGCATTTTAACCAAGAGAGGCGGCGTTGACCGTCTCTTTTTATTGGCCCAGATGGCCCAAATTTTGGCCCAACTTGAATAAACAACCATAATCATAGATAAACAACAAATGCACGGAAAGCCTTTATTTATTCGAAAAAATAAACATAGATAAACAAAGATAACCATTATTTTCTTAAGGTTTGTTTAAGGCGTCATCCTTATAAACAAAGTAAAATCAAGGTGTTTTAACAAAAATGGCCCAAATATGGCCCAAATGGATTTGTATAGCCAATGAACGTAGTAAGAGCCGGAAAAGATCCCCGGCTCTTGTTTTATTTATTCGTTGACTTTATTAATAGCTTTACTGAGTTTGTCTAACCACTTAAAGTGATCGTTTATCCCGGTTGATGTATCAGGTATTTCTGGAAGAGTGTTTATCAAATCAACACTAGCACCAGCTATATTGTATAGAATAGTTGATAAATTTATTATTTTTTCATCAAATACTTTCTCTTCATCTTCAGTGAGGTTAGGAATCTCGTGTAACTTTTGAGCGGAGTCTCTCATAAAGTCAACAATCCTTTCACCGTAAAAGCTATATATCGCAAGATTGGTGAAGTGCTTTTTAACAGTTGGATCATCTCTTAGTTCTATGAACAAATCACGTATCTCTTGATCATATGTATATTGTCGTATCTTTTTTAGTTCAGTTTCTTTTACACCATTTGCATTGGGATATCCCAAGTAGTATTCACAAAAAATATCACTAATTCTTTTAGCTCGTTCATTGTCCATTAGAGCATTGATAAGTGAATGCAATTTTTCCTTTTTTAGGGTTGTAATTGCCTCATCTGATAACCCGGTCTCATCATGGATAAACTGATTTGTTTTAGTGGTGCAAGTATCCATACCGTAAAGATAGTCGTAGGAGCAACCAAACAGCTTACTATATGCCATTGCATATTCGCCAGAGAGACATTCCGCAGTGTCAGAACGGAGATGCAATTGAACTTTCTTTACTATAGCACCTACTTTTCTTTTAAAAATGTATTCCTCTGGATAATACTCATCTTTTGGCAACCGAGAACCCGGAACCACGTACCCGGAAATAGCAAGCTGTTCTGCAAGAGCGTCTTGTGTATCCAAACCGTTTTGCTCCATCAGTTTCCATAGTCTATTTTTGAATAATGTCAGATCGTCATGGTTTTCATTTTTTAGTGCCATAATCCCCCCTATTAAAAAAGATAAATAAATCTTTTTGGTGCCTATAAAACATTTTAAAAGAAACTTAAATAGATGTATATCTCTTTTTATTATGCCATAATGAGCATAAAGAAGCAAGCAGCTTGCACCTTGACAATTAAATAAACAAACAAGCAAAAGAAAGACAGAGGCAATAGCAATGACAAATATCAAGATGATAAAAAACCTATGTGAGAAGATGGCAAACGCAGATGGTTACTATGATGAAGAAATCGCCAGAATGATCATCCTGTTTGTGATGGATATGTCAGGATACCAAATGATACCGCTTGATCCTGTAAATGATCCTGACGGAAATGAGCAGGGATGCAGATGGGAAAAGCGTAACCACAAAATCGGAGAGACTCTTGCAGATATTTTGGAGTATTTCCAAAGTCAACCAGACAGATACAAACAAAATATGATTAGAGAAATCCGAAAATACAACTATCCATCAATCGAGGCTGTATATTACGACTTGGTTTACGATGCCACAGTTATATAAAGCACATCGGGGGCGGCACTCTTGCTGCTCCCAGTATTCCCCAAAGAAAGAGAGGTAAAACTAATGAAAGAGATTATTAATAATCCAACAGAAAAGCGCTGGATTTCAACAGCGGAACTTTGTAGTTATTTGGGAGTCGGTCGAAACCGGGCAGTTGCATTCTCAAAAAAGGTTGGAGCATGTAAGGCAGTTACGCAGCGCCGGAACATACACGACAGGTGCAAAATTGATGCGGCACTTGAATCTATGTAAGGGACGGACGCAACGCAGAAGGGCAGGAACAGGCAAAATGAAACTGGACAATTTAAGACTTTCAGACGAGATAGGCGGCAAGTTTATTGTCGAAAATGATTCTCCGCTACCGATAGACGTTTTAACGAGGGAGTTCAACCATTCTATACGGAATCAGACAAAGATTCTCGATATGGTACAAAAGCAGCAGGATTTTATAAGCCGTAATGCCGAAAGAATAGAAAACCTTTATCACTATCTGGATGATTGTATGAGAGCAATCGAGGATTTGGAATTTCTACATTTTGATCAAATATACGACCAATTCGGAGAACGATTGTCAGATAACGAGGATTATTCCCCAGCGGATTAAGAGAAGGGATCCGCAGAACCTAGCACATAAAAAAGGAGTAAGAACATGAAAAGCAGAGGAACTTGTAGACAATACATTATAGGATTTTCAAAATATGACAGACAAACAACTATTAGACTATGCCAGCGACCGGGAAAGCTGGACAGATGATTTTTTTGTAGAAGTAGGTGAACGGCTCGGCAATGATGCGGACGAGAGTTTTTTGTTAGATCTGCTAGGCAGATTGGAGCAAGCGGGACTAGATGCAGTTAGCTTTTCAAATCGGATATCTGCGGCAAGATCACACAAGGAGCAGGAAAGTACGGCAGAGGATACGCTGGACAAGTATCATACTATCGTTAGAGGGAAACCGTCAGGCGTGTACGATTATGCAATCATGAAAGAAATTACAGAACATGAAAACATTCTGATAATTGGCGGCATTCCGTATATCTATAAAGCAGGGGTATTTATTCCTGATAGGACAGGATCCAAGTTATACGGCTCCATACGTGCAAAGATATATCCGCAGTTTCAAAAGGCGGCCACCGAGAAACGTATCTTTGATTTAGTGGTACGGACGGACGCAATACAAACAGAGTTTGATGAAATGAACGCCCACCCGGAGCACTGGATTAATTTTAAAAATGGTTTTTGGGATCCGATAGACCAGCGAATGATAAAGCATTCTCCAAAATATAAATCTGTAAATCAGATCCCACACGAGTACCACCCGGAACAACGGCCGACCGGGGACAACATTGAGGCATGGTTAAAGTTTATTGTACCAGAGCAGGACGAGAGACAAATGTTACTTGAATACTGCGGCTATTGTATGACAACGGACACGAGGCAGCAGGTATTCCTTATATTAGTTGGCCTTGCCGGAACTGGGAAAAGTACCTTGATAAAACTGCTAGAGCATATCATAGGGGCACAAAATATTTCTCATGTAAGCCTAAAGGAACTGACACAACGATTTTCAAGTTATGGCCTTATGGGAAAGACACTTAACAGTTGTGCGGATCTGGAAGTATCAGCGCTAGAGGATGTAAGCCTATTGAAAAAGGCGCTGGGCGAGGATGCAATAAGAGTCGAGGCAAAGGGCAAGGATGCAATCAGCATACACAATTACGCCAAGCTGATATTTTCTACAAATGAGTTGCCGCTTGTATTATCCGAAAAGACAGACGGATTTTTTAGGAGATTACTTGTACTAAGTATGAACCGCAAACCGCCAGAGTTGCGGCCTGATTTCTTTACAGGATTAATGCAGGAGACGGATTATTTCATTCATATCTGTATGGATGCATTGCACGAGATGTACCAGCGAGGAAAGATAACACAATCTGCCGGAAGTCGTGAAGCTGTCGCAAACCTGCGGCGAGACTCAGACACAGTTGAGGCATGGCTTGCAGAAAAGTGTACTCTGGATGAATCAGCTAAAACGGATAGAGGACGCTTGTTCGTATCCTATGATAATTACTGTATCGACAACGAGCGAACGAGTCTCAGCAAGCAAGGATTTTTCCGAGCGCTGCGGACAAAGGGATACACCGAAAAGAAGATAAAGGGCACTCGGATGTTTGCAGGAATAGCTATCGGAAAAGGGGGCACTTTTTCAGAGGCCAAAACTGCCCCCCAGTACCAGAAAGTCGTTAATTTAGAAGATCCTGTATTCGATTAGGGGCACTTTACCGTGAAATAGGACAGCTAGGGGGCAATAAAACTGCCCCCCGATAGACCGCATAAATAAAGGATTTTTTCTTATAGGGGGCACTTTTACATACTTTTTTATAGATTGTAAATATTTATGAAAATAAGAGAAAAATACGAAAAATATAGCGGATGCGAAAACGGCCAAAAACTGCCCCCCAGACAAAATTGAGGTACATCGGGCACTTTGATAACAGTTGGCCAGATACAAGGGAGCGGGAACGAAGTCATAGCGGTCATACCTGAGGGTGGAGATTTTCCGAAGGAAAATACAACCCCGAAGCCGCTTGACGAAGTGACACGGATTACCCTTATGTCACAGAATCAGGAGAATCCTGCATTCCTGCCTTCCCGACGAGGGACAGGGTTTGGGGCAGCGCCCCATGAAGGGTCAAGGGACAAGTCCCTTGCGGGTTTTAGGGCAGCGCCCTATATGATAGTAAAGAAGGTTGAATATTATGGACAAACCACACAAACATGAGTTTCCACGCTGGCAACAGCTATTGGAACAATACAGACAGCACCGGGAACAGCAACGCCCGGAGAAAGGACAGCAAGACATTGAACACAATAAGAGCCGACAACGGCGGCGAAGTATACGAAGATCAGATAGCACTGATAGCGGATCAGTACATTAATGGCCTTGAGGATCCTGAGGATATCAGGAATGCAATGTGTTTTAGAGGTTTACTGCAAACAATATACGAAACATTATTTCGGCCAGCAACACCACAGGAGAACAACCGAGGAACCGACATAGATATTACAGACATAGACTTATTAAATACTTTATGGAGAGCATTTACTCGACTATGTTACAGGAACCGACATATTCCGACAATTAAGCGTTTTGCGCTAATGATTGGATTGTCTCCGCAAACACTTGCAAACTGGGGAAATCATACGACACGAGCAAATAGCGCACACTTTGAATCGTACAAAAGTTGGCTATCTGAGTGTGAGAGTGCGCTTGAGGATCAGACCAGCGAACATAGCAGCATCGGATGCATTTTCAATTTGAAGGCCAACTATGGATGGAGAGAGGCGGCACCATCGACAGAGGAGTACCTGCCGACAGGACAGCAAAGCACGCCAGAGCAGATCCGGCAGAAATACAGAGATGCGGAGCGACCGAAATTACCAGAGTCGGATGATGATTAAGCAGAAAATCAGCGTCTATTGGGCCAATAATTGGGCCATATGGATTCAACAACTGCGAGAAACCGCATAAAACAAGGATTTCCTAGCATTGAACACCTTAATAATAGATTAAAAATGGCCCAAAATCCT
>ODAI013334405.1_pt1 | contig 14954 bp, 15 predicted proteins | sample 1539321 | NCBI WGS metagenome assembly ODAI01 (sample SAMN02144231, study PRJEB22623) | gut metagenome | biome: sheep rumen | host: Ovis aries | place: New Zealand
GAGGTTGTCAGAAGAGGTAAGGTAAGAAGAGCTAAGCTGAACTACCTTAAGGGACTTACAGGTAAGAAGGCTAAGGTTAAGGAGCTTGTTACCAGATAATATGTTTTTAAAGGCAGTTACTGTTTCAGTAATTGCCTTTTTGCATATTATTAGACAATCCAGTCATACACATGTATGAGGTAAATATGCGTTCTAAGAAAAACACGCTTACTTTTCATCAAAAAAAGAAAATAATAACACCCAGGCTTATTCGTGAAATCTTTTCCTGGCTCTTTGTCACTGCCCTCGCCGTGGTTATAGGCATTGCGCTTGTAATATTCTTTGGCATGCAGGTCAAAGTAATTGGAGATTCCATGGAGAGCGCTCTATATAATGGCCAAACAGTTCTTGTGGATAGGGCATTATCTAAAATAGTCAGCTTAAAGCGTGGGGATATAATAGTGTTTTTACCAAATGGAAATAAAAATTCTCACTACTATGTTAAAAGAATTGTTGGAATGCCCGGTGATACACTTCAGATTGTTGATGGAGTTCTTAAGGTAAACAACATCATTATTGAGGATGATTCTGAAGACTTTGATAAAATGGAGGATGCAGGTATAGCGGCTAATCCAATAAAACTTCAAAGTGGTGAGTATTTTGTCCTTGGAGACAACAGAAACAGCAGTGAGGACTCCAGAAGTGCAAATATCGGAGTTGTTAAACAAAGTATGGTCGTTGGAAAAATCTGGTTCAAATTAAAATCAGAGGATTCTGCAGGCGGACTGGTTTTAAACCATTATTAAGAAAGGTTATCAGATGAACTATCAGTGGTATCCTGGTCACATGACCAAAGCAATCAGGATGATGCAGGAGAATATTAAACTGATTGATATAATAATAGAATTGACTGATGCAAGGATACCTGCTTCCGGCAGAAATCCTGATATTGATGAGCTTGGAAAGAATAAATTCAGGCTTATTATTCTGAATAAAGCAGATCTTGCAGATCCGGCAGTTACTTCTAAATGGCGCAGTTTTTATGAGAATGCCGGATATTTTGTAATGGAAATGAACTCCAAGACAGGTAATGAAGCGGCGAAAGTAAAGGACCTGATCCAGAAATCATGTGCTGAAAAGATTGAAAGGGATAAGAAAAGAGGTATTGTAGGGCGGCCTATACGAGCTATGGTTGCAGGAATACCGAATGTTGGTAAATCTACATTCATAAATAAGTTATCCGGAAAAGCTGCTGCAAAAACCGGCAATAAACCGGGTGTTACAAAAGGTAAACAGTGGATTGCCCTTGGTAAAAACCTTCAGCTTTTAGATACGCCGGGAATTCTATGGCCTAAATTTGAGGACGAGACAGTGGGACTACATCTGGCGCTTATAGGATCAATGAATGATGAGAATCTTGATACGACAGAGCTTGCCTGTGAACTTGTTTCACTGTTAAATAGATACTATCCCGATGCAATAAAAGAGAAGTATAATATAAGCATGGAACAAGTAGAAGAGTTTGAAAAAGAACCCTATGCTACACCACTTAGTGCTGTTCTTTCTGCAATTGCATCTAACCGAAAGCTTATTAAACAGGGGGCTGTACCGGATATTGACAGGGCAGCTGCATTACTTTTAGATGATTTTAGAAATGGAAGAATAGGCAGACTATCTTTAGAAAGGCCGGAATAAGAAAACATGAATAATGTCGTAAAAGAGATCTTAAGCACTATAGCATACCTTGCAGTTATTTTTGTACTTACATTTTTATTTATTACATTTATAGCCCAGAGAACTGAAGTTAGCGGTTCTTCTATGGAGCCTACACTGCAGGATGGAGATTCGCTGCTTGTTGATAAGCTCTCATATCGATTTACTGCTCCCCATCGCTATGACATAGTGATATTTCCATATCAGTATGGCACTAAGCAATACTTCATTAAGCGTGTTATTGCATTGCCCGGCGAAACTGTTCGCGTTGATTATGATGGAAAAATATATGTTGATGGTGCTGTCCTTGAGGAAAACTATGGCGCTGAAGTTATTATGGATCCCGGCAGGGCAGCAACAGAAATTACCCTTGGTGAGGACGAGTATTTTGTAATGGGTGATAATCGAAATCACAGTATGGATTCCAGAGATGTTTCCGTTGGAAATATTCATAAAAAAGATATTTTGGGCAGAGCTCTTATCCGTATATTCCCATTCTCCAGCTTCGGAGGAATAGACTGATGGAGTCCCTTGCACTGATAAAAGAGAATCTTAGGCTATCCGAGCTTGAAAATAATCTTGATGTTTTTATCCAAAGATATTCTTCTGATGATAGAGTTGGTGTACAAAAGCTTGTTGCAGTGGCACAGAAAAAAATAAAGGCTCTTGAAGCTGAAAAACAAAGAATCTTTGAAATGGAACGCTTTGAGAGGGAAAATGCTTCCTTTGGCCTTTTGTGTGGTATAGATGAGGTGGGAAGAGGACCTCTTGCCGGGCCTGTTTATGCTGCTGCAGTAATACTTCCGCAAAACAGTGACATTCTGTATCTTAATGATTCTAAGAAATTATCCGAAAAAAAGAGAGAAGAGCTTTATGATGTGATCATGGAAAAGGCTGTAGCTGTTGGTATTGGTCACGTGTCAGAAAAGCGTATAGATGAAATAAACATACTCAATGCAACCTATGAAGCTATGACTATGGCTGTAAACAGTCTCAAAGTAAAACCCGGAGCTCTACTGATTGATGCTGTTCATATTCCGCAGCTTGAGGAATACAAACAGATATCAATAATAAAGGGTGATGCTAAGAGTGTTTCGATTGCTGCAGCCAGCATCGTGGCTAAAGTAACCAGAGACAGAGTCATGAAAGAGTTGTCTTTGAAGTACCCTGAGTATGGTTTTGATTCCAATAAAGGTTATGGCAGTGAGAAACATATAGAAGCTATAAAGAAATATGGTCCCTGTGATATCCATAGAAGGTCTTTTATAGGAAACTTTGTATGAATATTGTAACTACTTTAAACAGCCAAAATAGCACCATGAATGTGGATGGCAGCACCCTTCGTGATGTCAGGAGCCTTGATAAGCCCCTTGAACTAAAGAGTGGATCCACAATACAGGGTACTATTGTGTCTGTTACTGATACTGAAAATGGCAAGATGGCTAATATAAATATTGGCGATTCAGTAATCAGTGCAAAGCTTTCTGATGGAATGGGACTTAGAGAGGGACAAACCCTTAATTTTGCTGTTAAGAGCAATGGCGCAAGTGGTATTAACATTACGCCCTTGTATGAGAATACTTCTGTTGACCAGAGTACTTTAAAAGCACTTACTGCTGCCGGTATTGAAATTACAAATGATACTATCCAGATGGTGAAGGATATGATGGAGGCAGGGCTTCCTATTGGGAAGAACGCTCTTCTTGAAATGAACCGAAACCTTTCTATGCACCCCAATACTTCAATTTCGACTATGGTTGAAATGAAGAGTCTTAATATTCCTGTCAATGACAACAATATAGTACAATTTCAGAGCTACAAAAATTATGAGCATCAGGTCACCAATGCCATGGAGAGTATTATGGATGAGCTTCCTAATGCTTTTTCACAGATGTTATCTGCCGGTAATACTACATCAGCTATCAATCTGTATGGAGCCGTTCTAAAACTATTTGGCGGTGAAAACGAGAATACTGAGCTGAATATAGATACCACACAGGCGGAGATGACTTCAAATCTGGAGGGCGAGGCGTCAGTACAGGGAAAAGAGGGAGTGATATCAGGAAGCGATATCCTTGAAACAGAACTTGTAAATAGCGAAAATGCTAAACCGCAGGAGCTTCTTTCAAATCAACAGCAGGTACAGGAAAACCTTAAGGAGGATGTTTCTGTAAAAGGCCAGCCATTTAACACTGAAGGTACTGCAGGAGATGGCACAGGTGCTTCAAGAAATGTTCTTTCAGACAGTTTTGTTAATTCCTTAAAGAATCTCGGAATATCGGATGAAACTATAAATAAATACCAGCAGGCACTTCTGGAGGAAGGTAAACAGACCACAGATACAGCTATGTCTTCAGCAGGTGCTTTAAAGCTTGAAACAGCACAAAAAGAATTATTAAAAGAGCTGGCAAAAAACTTTGAGAACGCAGATCTTTCAAATGTGGCAGAGAAAGCTTCCTGGAAAAATGTCTTTTCCTCAGGAGATTACAATAAGCTTTTAAAAAGTAATATGGCCTCACAGTGGACATTAAAGCCCCTGGAGGTACAGGATAAGGAGAATGTTGAGAATCTGTATCAAAGGCTGGGTAATCAGGTTAAGGGCCTTACAAATGCCATTAGCCAGAATCTGGGAACAGAGTCGAAGCTTTTTCAGCAAGCCAACAATCTTCAGAATAATCTTGATTTTATGAATCAGCTCAATCAGATGTTTCAATATGTGCAGCTGCCGCTTCAGATGGCCGGGCAGAATACTCATGGTGATCTGTATGTATACAAGAACAAAAACAGAAAGATGTCCGAGGATGGTTCTGTCAGTGCTGTTTTGCACCTTGATATGGATAATCTGGGACCTCTGGATGTATATGTGAAGATGAAGGATACCAAGGTTACAACGAACTTTTATGTGGCTGATGATAGTATTCTTGATCTTATAAATGACAATATCCATATACTCAATGAGAGGCTTGAAAAACGAGGCTATTCAATGACTGTCAATCTGGCACTTCATGAGGATATGGATGGTCAGGATGCAGCAGTTGACGAGATGCTTGATGTTACTAAAACACCCATTCTCTCGGTGAATTCTTTTGATGCGAGAGCTTAGGAGCTAAGATGGAGGATCAAAAAAACAAGAAAGTAAAAACCGCCGTTGCCCTTGCCTACGATCCGAATGAAGACGGGGCACCTAAGGTCATAGCTTCCGGTAAAGGAGCCCTGGCAGAAAAAATCATAGAGCAGGCGAAGGAAAACAAAATCCCTGTTCATGAAGATGATAAACTTGCCCAGACGCTGTCAAAGCTGGAAATTGGTGAGATGATCCCTCCTGAACTCTATGAGGTTGTGGCAGAGATCCTTGTATTTGTTGATGCCATGGATAAGATTAAAGCTAAAGATAAATCACGAAAGGGATAGAAAGGTTTTTTGATTGAATAAAAGAAGTGTAGGTAGTGATACGGAAGAACTGGCCTGTGAGTTTTTAAGGTCTCAGGGAGCCTTGATTATTGAAAAAAACTACAGGTGCAAAAATGGCGAGATTGATATAATTGCCAGGGATGGGAAATATATCTGTTTTATAGAAGTTAAGTTTAGAAAATCTGCAAAATTTGGGGAACCTGAGGAAGCGGTTTCCTGCAATAAGCAAAAACGTATTTGCAAAGTTTCAAAATTCTATTTATATTCTAAGTATCAGTCTTTAGATACATCCATCAGATATGATGTAGTAGCAATTTCCCCAAAAGAAAAAATATTGACCTTTAAATGGATAAAAAATGCCTTTGATTACAGGTAGAAAACAGGTGAGCTATGGAAAAAATAAGTTTAATAAGATATGGAAATAAAAGGACTATGGAAATAAGACAGCACAGTAACGGACTAAGCTTTCTTGTGTTTCCACAGATAGAAGAGCTTGGCATTGTGGACCATATGTTTAGTTCAAGAATTGGTGGCGTTTCTAAGGGCTACTATGCAGAATGCAATTTAAGTTATACAAGGGGTGATGATAAAGAAGCTGTTGATGAAAACTACAGACGTGTATCAGAGGCTTTAGGTCATGGCAGAACACTGGATGATTTTGTCCTCACATTTCAGACTCATACAATAAATGTGAAGCTGGTTACAGAAGAAGACAGAGGAAAAGGACCTGCAAGAGCCAGGGACTATACGGATATAGATGGCCTAATAACAAATGTACCCGGAATTATTCTTGGAACCTTCCATGCTGATTGCCCTCCGGTATACTTTATAGATCCTGTTCACAGGGCTATAGGTCTGTCACACTCTGGCTGGAAGGGAACACAGGGAAAGATTTCGCAGGTCACCATAGAAAAAATGACTGAGATTTTTGGAACTGACCCTAAGGATCTTATATGTGCCATTGGCCCTTCTATATGTGGTAAGTGCTATGAGATTGGTGAGGATGTTGCCACAGAGTTTTCAAAAGCATTTACGAAAGAAGAACTGAATAGTGAACATATTCTTGTTCCATACCCAAATAACAAGTACAGGCTGTATCTGTGGAACGCTATCAGCTATACATTACAGAAAAGTGGAGTTTTAAAGGAAAACATTATTGTTACGGATATTTGCACAAGGTGTAATCCGGATTATCTCTTTTCCCACAGAATTCATGGTGAAAAAAGGGGCAATTTATGCGCTTTTTTGTCACTCCGTAAATAAATTGACGAATATAAGTTAAATTCTTAAGAAATCTTAAGAAATTTCGATGGTAAATCTTAAGAATTTTTTGATTTAATGAATATATAGATAAATGTGAGGTTGCTATGGAAAACATTTTAGTATGTGATGACGACAAAGAAATAGTAGACGCAATAGAAATCTATCTGGAACAGGAAGGCTATAAGGTATTCAAGGCCTATGATGGAGAGGAGGGGCTTTCCATCTTAAGGAGAAACGATATCCATTTGGCACTGGTTGATATCATGATGCCTAAGCTTGATGGCATTCATCTTGTGAGGGACCTGCGCAAGTTCAGCACAATTCCTGTTATTTTTCTCTCAGCAAAATCAGAGGATACAGACAAGATTTTAGGGCTCAATATAGGGGCAGATGACTATGTCACAAAGCCCTTTAATCCCCTCGAGCTGATTGCAAGGATCAAATCAAATATCAGAAGATACAAAGGATTAAAAACAGTCATTCAGAAAGAAAATGTATATACCTCAGGTGGACTTGTAGTTGATGACAATGCAAAAGTTGTCACTGTTTTTGATGAACAGATAAGACTTACCCCTATAGAGTACAGGATACTTGCGTTTCTTGCTCAGCATAAGGGCAAAGTCTATTCCATAGAGCAGATCTATGAAAATATCTGGGGGGATAATACCGGCAGAACCGACAATACCATAGCAGTCCACATAAGGCACATTAGGGAAAAGATTGAAGTTGATCCAAGAGAGCCTAAATACCTTAAGGTGGTATGGGGAATTGGATACATGATTGAGGATGACACTAAATGAAAAAGTTAAACGCAAAAAGTACCACGATAAGGTTTATTCAACATATTCTTGCTGCTGCAATTGCCTTTGTTCTATGCTATGTGGTTACAGGAACAAACGTAATGGTGCAGGGAATAAACGGGTACTATTCCTATGATCTTTATGAATCAGACATAAACAGAAATTATGAGGATTCATATCTTTTTAACAACATTCTTGGCAACAATGTTTCCGATGTACTTAGGCTTGTGGCTGTTAAGACACAACTTGAAACCAAGGGCACATATGATGACAAGAAAAAGATAGATGTCACTGCCTACGTAAATAGGCAGGCAGCCCTTTCCGGGGATTATATCACTGCTGTTTATTATCTTTCTGATCTTCTTAAGTGGGCTCACAGTGGATTTTCTTATGAGACAAGGAACTTTACTCAGGAGGAGAGCAGTAACTTTTTAAGCAGTGCTACAACTTACACTCATCTAAATAACAATGTTCACTCCGGCGGCATGAATACCTATCTGAATTCACAGATAGATGGAAACAGTATGACCTTTACTGTTAATGGAAATTCTACAAACGGCGAAGGACAGCACACATATCTGATTTCAAGGTATCAGACTGTTGATGGAAAAAATATCGAAGACATTGTATCTTCCTGGGAGGAATATAATCTCATCTGTTCCTATGTGGAGGAGGCTGCAAAAGATCTTTTAGAAAATTATGACGAGTATGTTAAGGCGCAGCAGTACTATGATTATACAAATTCAAATTTAAGATATTATATCTCCAGATCCATCAATGGAAAGACTGATATTTACACCAATGTGTCTGAACTGTCCAGGGAGACTACAGGAAAAGACATTAAGGAGATATTTATGGGGTATGGCAAATACATTTATTATTGCCCCTATGACCTGACCTATGAGACCAATACACTCATAAAGGAAAATGTCTTAAGGAAGATCATAAAGAATTACAGCTACGCATATCCCGATCAGATCAAGCTCTACATCGCTGTGGATACAAAGAGCTATGGAGCAACAGATTCTTTCACTGAGGGAAAAGAGAGCTTTGTCAGATTTATGCCCTATAGGAATGAGCTGTATATTCTATGTGTGGTTTCGGTCATTCTTTACCTGGCGTTGATGGTTCTTTATATAAGGCGTATTCCTGTGACAAAGGATGAAACGTCCGCGGATACGGCTTCTTATGTGGCTTCAGGTAAAAAGATATATACAGAAGCATTAGTGCTTCTCGGTATTCTGATAATGGCACTTCCGGTACTGTGTCTTTTGGCTTATTCAGCACTTAATGGAAACATATCAGAGCTGATACGTGAACCTTTCTTTACTTATATTTGCGCTTTGTCAGGTTTTATCTTTAGCATTGGATTTCTGTACACGGTATATGGCATTGCTGCAAAAGCAAGATCAGGTCAATTGTGGAAAGAAAGCTTCCTCAAGGCATCTGTAACAGCAGCAAAGAATTTTATATCAGCAACAACAGACAATGGCAATGTGATAATAAGAACCTGGATTCCTTATGTGTGCTTCGTGGGACTTAATCTTGTGCTGTTTAATATGGGGCTCACCGGTATATGTATTGCAATACTGCTGGATATACTTGTAGGTATTTATATCTATAGACAGAATCTTGACAGAGACAGGATAATCCATGTTATAGACAGCATAAAAAATGGTGATGTCAAAGCAAAGGTGGACACAACTGAGCTTCATTCTGACAATATAACCCTGGCTGAGGCAGTAAACTCCATAGGAGAGGGTATTGATAAGGCTGTAAATACAAGCATGAAAGACGAGAAGCTAAAAGCTGATCTCATTACCAATGTGTCACATGATATCAAAACTCCTTTAACTTCTATCATTAACTATGTTGACCTGATAAAGAGGGAGGATATTCAGAACGAGAGGGTAAAAGAGTATATCGGAATACTTGATAGCAAGTCACAAAAGCTGAAGCAACTGACAGAAGACCTTGTGGAGGCTTCAAAGATTAGCTCCGGGAATATCAGTATTGAACTTACAAAGATAAATTTTGTAGAACTTGTAAATCAGACTATTGGTGAATTCTTTGAGAAGTTTGAGATGAATCATCTTCAGATCATCTTCAAGAGTCAGGAACAGAGTATGATGATCATGGCTGATGCAAGGCACTTGTGGAGGGTAATTGAGAATCTTTTAAACAATGTGTGCAAATATGCACTTTCAGGTACAAGAGTCTATCTTGAGATGCACTCAGAGATGAGAGAAGATAAGGAAAAGGTTGTATTTTCGGTTAAAAATATATCTGCTTCAGAATTGAATGTTGATGCCAATGAACTTACAGAGCGATTTATAAGAGGTGATGTATCGAGAACAACCGAAGGCTCAGGACTTGGACTTTCAATTGCCAGAAATCTCACTGTGGCTCAGGGTGGAGTATTTGAGATAAAACTTGATGGTGATCTCTTTAAAGTAATCCTTACCTTTGATGCTGCTAAGTAACTAGGAAATCTGCATAATAATATACCTCCGGGTGTTAAAAAACATTCCGGAGGTTTTTTCTATTAATTGTCAATATATTGTATTACAAAATTACTCGTAAAGCTCAGGAGCAATAAGACCCTTGTTATATTTGTCCACAATCTCATGGATTTTGTCTGTGGGCATATTAACTGTGCTCATGGATGCATCATGATTTAAGAAATCAATGATGGTAGCAAGGAATTTACCCATATCAGCAATAAAGATATATTCTTTTGACTTGACCTCATCATTCATGTAGGTGAGGTTAGTGGTAATAACAGCATCAAAATATTTATTTGCATAACCTTCGTCAAATTTTTTCATTCCATCGGTAAAGAGACCGAAGGTAGTGCAGATGAATACTCTTTTTGCACCCATGCTCTTAAGCTGCTTGGCTGTGTCAATCATGCTGGCACCTGAGGAGATCATGTCATCTATGATGATAACATCTCTTCCTGAGATATCTGAGCCAAGGAATTCATGGGCTACGATAGGATTAGTACCATTTACAACGTGGGCATAGTCACGTCTCTTGTAGAACATACCTGTGTCTGCACCAATAACGTTTGCAAAGTACACGGCTCTGTCAAGGGCGCCCTCATCAGGAGATATTACTGTGAGGTGATCCTTATCAACAGTCAGGTCATCAATATGTGATAAAAGAGCCTTCATAAACTGATAGGATGCCAGGAAGTTATCAAAACCGCCAAGGGGCTTTGCGTTGGAAATCCTTGGGTCATGGGCATCAAAAGTGATGAAATTGGATATTCCCATGTCGTGAAGTTCTTTAAACATCTGAGCTGCGTCAAGAGATTCCATGCCGCTTCTTTTGTGCTGTCTTCCTTCATAAAGGAAGGGCATGATTACATTTATTCTCTTGGCCTTACCTGTAATAGCCCCGATAACTCTTTTCAGATCCTGATAATGATCGTCAGGAGATTTGTGATTAACATAGTTATACATCTTGTATGTGATGCTGTAGTTACATACATCAGTAAGAATGTAAACATCGTTTCCTCTGACACTCTCATTGATGGTTGCCTTGGCTTCTCCACTGGCAAAACGGTCAAGAGAGTAGGAAATCTTAAAGGAATCCTTTACATATCCGTGAAATGCAGGATCCTGTTCAGGCATTTTATAAAGATTGTGTCTAAATTGAGAAATATAGGAATCTACGCTGTCCCCAAGCTCTTTTGCAGATTCCATGACAATAAGGTTCAGGGGAGCAACAGGAATTAAAGATTCAAGCTGATGAAAATCAGGCATAGTAGTCCCTTTCGTGATAGATTATCTCATGTTATTATTCCACTTACTGTTTTACCATCCATGTTACTGACACGTCAAGAAAATTAAGGTATAATATTTGATGGATTTGTGTAAAAGGAAGTGTTTATGACTAAGAAAAAGAGCCACATCATCAGTAAAGTATATGATGACAGCATAGGTATGGAACTGGGAATAGAGCCCGGGGACGAGCTGCTGAAAATCAATGATAATGAGCTGGAAGATATTTTTGACTATCAATATATGGTTCAGGATGAACATCTTGATGTTCTGATAAAAAAAGCCAATGGTGAGGAATGGCTTCTGGACATCGACAAGGATTTTGATGAGGACCTGGGGCTGGAGTTTGAAAATGGTCTTATGGACGACTATAGATCATGTAGTAATAAGTGTATTTTTTGCTTTATCGATCAGATGCCAAAGGGTATGAGACCAACTCTGTATTTTAAGGATGATGACTCAAGACTGTCTTTTTTGCAGGGAAATTACGTGACTCTTACCAATATGTCAGATAAGGACATCGACAGGATATTGAAGTACCATCTTTCGCCTATCAATGTTTCTTTTCAGACAACAAATCCGTTTCTTAGGTGCAAAATGCTTGGAAACCGCTTCGCGGGAGAGGCCCTTAAAAAAGTTGACAGGTTGTGTGCCGAAGGAACAGGCATTGAGCTCAATGGACAGATCGTGCTATGTAAAGGCGTTAATGATGGAAAAGAGCTGGAGAGATCCATAAGTGATCTGGTAAAGTATATTCCTAATCTTCAGAGTGTATCAGTTGTTCCCGTCGGGCTGTCGAAGTTCAGGGATGGTTTGTATCCCTTAGAGCCTTTTGATGGCAAGGATGCAGGAGAAGTTATTGATCTGATAGAGAGTTGGCAGAAAAAGATATATGCAAAGCATGGAATCCATTTCATTCATGCCAGCGACGAGTGGTATTTTCTTGCTGGAAGGGACTTTCCTGAAGCAGAGAGGTACGATGGATATATTCAGCTGGAAAATGGCGTCGGCATGATGCGTCTTCTAATAGATGAGTTTGAGGAAGCTTTGCATGAAGTCCAAAAGGAGCAGGCATCAAAGCTTCCTAAGATTGAAAGACACATATCCATGGCAACGGGAAGACTTGTATATCCATGTATAAAAGAAATGGCTGACAGGGCTATGAGCATTTGCTCTGGACTAAAAGTACATGTTTATGAGATAATCAATGAGTTTTTTGGTGAGAGGATTACAGTTTCAGGACTTCTCACAGGACAGGATATAATAAAACAGCTAAAAGATAAGGATCTTGGTGATATTTTATATCTTCCTGAAAATCTCCTTAGAAGTGGCGAGGACTATCTTCTCGATGATGTAACCATTTCTGACATTGAAAAAGAGCTTGGTGTCAGGGTAGGCATAACAGGATGCAATGGTTCAGATCTGGTTTACAATCTGTTTGGACTGTAGGTGCTGTATGCTTTTTGGTGCAATTGCCGCAAAAAAGGTTTTTAAAAGTTTAACAACAGTAACATAATTTTATAAATAAGGAAACACATATGAGCAGAAAGAATATTGTGGCGGTTGTAGGCCGTCCAAATGTAGGAAAATCAACGCTATTCAATGCGCTGGCAGGTTCGAGGATCGCCATTGTTCAGGACACTCCGGGTGTTACAAGAGACAGGATCTATCAGGATGTTGAGTGGCTGAATCACAGCTTTACTCTTATTGATACCGGCGGAATTGAACCGGATTCGAAGGATGTTATTCTTTCTCAGATGAGAGAACAGGCACAGATTGCCATTGATACTGCAGATGTCATCATTTTTATGGTGGATGTAAAACAGGGCCTTACGGATGCGGATTCAAAGGTAGCAGACATGCTTCGCCGCTCCGGTAAACCGGTTGTTCTTTGTGTGAACAAGGTTGACAACTATAACAGGGATTCATTGGATGTTTACGAATTTTATAATCTGGGAATTGGTGATCCATTCCCGATTTCTGCAGTCAATAAGCAGGGCATAGGCGATCTTCTTGAAGAGGTTGTAAGTCACTTTAAAAAGGACTCAACAACTGAGGAAGAAGATGATTCCATTAAGGTGGCTATTATAGGTAAGCCCAATGTTGGTAAGTCATCTATAATTAACAGACTGATTGGAGAGAACAGACTTATTGTTTCTGATATTGCCGGAACAACAAGAGATGCTATTGATACAGAGGTTAAGCACGACGGCAAGAAGTACGTCTTTATCGATACTGCAGGACTTAGAAGAAAGAATAAAGTCAAGGATGCTCTTGAACACTACATGATCGTCAGGACTGTGGGGGCAGTGGAAAGAGCAGATATAGCCATTCTGGTTATCAACGCTGAGGAAGGTGTAACTGAGCAGGATGCAAAGATAGCAGGTATTGCCCATGAGAGCGGAAAGGCTGTTATCATTGCGGTAAACAAATGGGATCTTATTGAGAAAGATAATCATTCAGTAAAAGAGTTTACAAAGAATATAAGAAATACTCTTGCTTTCATGAACTATGCAGAGATCATGTTTATCTCTGCTGAAACCGGTCAGAGACTTGTGAAGCTCTACGATATGATTGACATGGTAAGTGAAAATCATGCGCTCAGAGTTGCAACGGGTGTATTAAATGAGATCATGACTCAGGCTGTGGTAATGCAGCAGCCACCAAGTGACAAAGGAAAAATCTTAAAGCTTTATTACATCACTCAGGTATCAGTTAAACCACCAACATTCGTTATTTTTGTAAATGATAAGAACCTGATGCATTTTAGTTACACCAGATATATTGAGAATCAGATAAGGGAGGCCTTTGGTTTCAAAGGCACACCACTGCGATTTATTATAAGGGAGAGAAAAGAGGAAAAGTAGGATGGAGAGAGTAGCTTGTTTACTGATTGGGTATGTATTTGGACTCTTTCAGACGGCGGTTTTGTACGGAAAGCTTAAGGGGGTAGATATCAGGAAGGTTGGAAGCGGAAACGCGGGGACAACCAACACATTAAGAGTAATGGGGCCAAAGGCCGGTGCAGTTGTACTACTTGGAGATATGCTAAAATGCATGGCAGCTATTTTTGTTACGTATCTTCTTTTTGGTCAGAAGCATCCTGAACTTCAGATTCTTTATATGACTTATACTGCTGCAGGAGCAGTTCTTGGACATGATTTCCCGGTGCAGCTTAAGTTCAAAGGCGGAAAGGGTATCGCGTGTACCGCCGGTTATACAATTCATTTGGGAATTGTGTTCCATTGGAGTTTTATCCTGATGGGAGTTATATCATTTTTCCTTCCGCTGAATATTTTCCACATCGTATCTATCTGCAGTTTATGCTACTATACTGCACTTCTTCTCATGGTGATAATCTGTGGACAGAATGGCTTTTTCCTGGCAAAATTCGGAGCTGTACCACAGGGTGCGCTTATTGAAGTGTATATTATTCTTGCACTTCTTACTGCTTTGGCTTTTTATCAGCACAGAGGCAACATAAAAAAACTCATTGCAGGTAAAGAGAGAAAGACATATATCTTTAAGAAAAATAAAGTTGACTGATGGAGGATACCTTGAGTAATAAAATCGGTGTTATAGGTGCAGGAAGCTGGGGCATAGCTCTTTCCTACGTACTATTAAACAATGGACATGAAGTTACAGTCTGGTCCAGAAGTGAGTCATCTGTAGAAAAACTTAGAGCCTATGGCGGTAATGAGGATAAGCTGCCGGGTGTAAAACTGAGCGGCAATATACAGTTTACCTGCAATAGGGAAGAAGCGGTTAAGGGAAAAGATATTATCCTTATTTTGTGCCTTCAGCTCACATGAGAGAAACAGTAAGGCAAATGGCCCCATTTGTGGAACAGAATCCTGAAAAACAGCAGATCATTGTTAATTGCACAAAAGGAATCGAAGAGTCAACCCTCATGGTAATGTCTGATGTTATTCTCGACGAACTTCCAGGGAGTCAGGTATGCGTACTTTCAGGCCCATCACATGCAGAGGAAGTGGGTAAA
>ODAI012341519.1_pt1 | contig 14952 bp, 13 predicted proteins | sample 1539321 | NCBI WGS metagenome assembly ODAI01 (sample SAMN02144231, study PRJEB22623) | gut metagenome | biome: sheep rumen | host: Ovis aries | place: New Zealand
ATCACCGCTGACAGGGATGCTTTCCCTATTACTCCTCCCAGTGACTTCGTACCGCCGGAGCTTTTATAGATCAGATAACAGAACGCTGCGTAGATGCAGGCCGCAAGGAGCAGTATGATCGCATAGTATCTTCCTCCCGCTATAGAAACCTCCGTCTCAGCCGCAGATACGATAGCGCCCTCTTCCGTTACCGCTATCGCAAATGTCCCCTCCGCGATCGCACTGCCGAACACCCTGACGCTCAAGCTATGATCTTTCGAATACTTTACAACGCCATCCGTCATGAACATCTGATAGGCTGTATCTTTTATCTCCCGCGCAGGCTTAACCCACGATCCGACAGTTCTGCCGTTATCGAGGAGTTCTACCTGTATCTCGCCGTTTTCGTCATTGGCATATGATGTGAATAGAATGGAAAGTGTGCGGACTTTGCCGCTTTTATACAGATCCGATCCTTCGAAGATAAGCGGATACTCCGCGGACTCTTCGGATACAACGACCATATCGTGAGCTTCAGCGCTTTCAGCATGTATGATCGCCCTTAATCCAAAGGCACAGAAAATAAGCACAAAAAATACGATGCATAATGTCAGATATAGGATTTCTCTTCTTTTCTCTTTCATTGATCTCTCCGCGCCCTTAACTGTATATTATACATTATCAAAGTTCTAAAATATATATAAATTCAAGGTTTTTCCTTTACAAAGCCCGTTTTTTTATGATATTTTCGAAAGGCAGCGAGTGCTAACGGAGAAGAGAATATGAGTGAACGATTTGATATCGCGATAATCGGCACCGGTCCCGCAGGTCTCGAAGCCGCCATAACGGCCTCGGTCAGAGGTAAGAAGGTCCTCCTTTTGGGGGAAGCTGATCTATCGTCCAAATTATCCAAAGCGCACGAGATAAATAATTATCTTGGTTTCCCCCACATTTCGGGCGCCGACCTCGCAAATAGATTTTCCGAGCATCTAAAGTCACTTAACTTAAGTATCACCCCCGATCGTATCGCAGCCGTTTATCCCATGGGAGACTATTATGCACTCCAGGGTAAACAGGAAAACTACGAGACGACCTGTATCATACTGGCCACCGGCATGATAGCGGAAAAGCCTCTCCCCGGAGAGCTTGAGAATCTCGGCAGAGGAGTCAGCTACTGCGCGACTTGCGACGCGGCTTTCTACAGAGGCAAGACAGCGATCATAGCAGCATACACTCCGTCCGAGGAGGATGAAGCCATATTCCTCGCAGAGGTTGCAGACAAGGTCACTTATCTCCCTGTATATGAAAGCAGAGAATCTCTGAGCAGACTTAAAAGCAACGAAAAGATCGAAGTCATAGAAAATGAAAAGCCCATATCTCTTTCAAGGGCTGACAATAAAACCACCGTAACATGTGCATCCGGAGCATCTGTTACCGCCGACGGTGCCTTCATACTGAGAGACTCCATCGCACCGGGAACACTCCTTGGCGGACTCGAGACCGATGGTCCTCATATCAATTGCGACCGCACGATGTCGACCAATCTTCCCGGAGTTTTCGCCTGCGGAGATGTAACGGGACTCCCATATCAGTACATCAAAGCCGCCGGAGAAGGCAATGTCGCTGCTCTGTCAGCGGTCCGGTACCTGGCTTCATCAGCCTCCAAAAGTAAATAACCGAATTAGCATAATTCTCTCTTAAAGAAACGCCGTCACATGATATCAGTGTGACGGCGTTTCTGATTCTTTACTTATATGGACTGATCCTTCTATATCACTCCGAGAGAAGTATCCTGTCGTTATCGAGATCCTTTCCCGCTCCCTCTTTAAATCTCGCGAGGAGATCATTGACAGTAAGATTCTTTCTCTCTTCTCCCTTTACATCGGCTACGATATTTCCCTCCGACATAAGGAGAGTACGGTTGCCTATCTCAAGTGCCTGTCTCATATTATGGGTGATCATAAGGCAGGTGATATGATTCTCATCCACTATCCTTCTCGTGAGCTCTATGACCTTGTCCGCGGTTCCGGGATCGAGAGCTGCGGTATGCTCATCAAGGAGCAGTATCTTGGGTGTGACCATAGTAGACATGAGAAGCGTAAGCGCCTGTCTCTGTCCGCCTGACAATAGTCCCACGGTATCCTTCATCCTATCCTCAAGTCCCATTCCGAGAAGAGCTAACTTCTCCCTGAAAAAGTCCTTGTCCCTCTTTGATACTCTCGAGAGAGGTGATGTGCCCTCCGATGAACGAAGGTATGCGAGCGCGAGGTTTTCCTCTATCGTCATGGAAGGTGCGGTTCCCTTAAGGGGATCCTGGAACATCCTTCCTATAACGCGGCTCCTCTTATGCTCCTCGAGGAATGTGATATCCTGGCCTCCCAGGATGATCTTTCCATCATCCACAATAAAGCTTCCCGCTATCGCATTAAAGAGCGTTGACTTGCCCGCGCCGTTCGATCCGATGATCGTTATGAAATCCGCATCGTCCACAGTTAATGAGAGATGGCTGACCGCCGTCTTTTCATTGACCGTTCCGGGATTGAAAGTCTTGGAAATGTCTCTTATCTCAAGCATTCTTTCTCTTCCTCCTCCTGAAAGCAGCCGAGGACTTGATCGTCGGGAATGCTATCGCAAGTGCAACCACTATTGCCGTGATGAGTTTAAGGCCCTGCACGGGTACTATACCGGTATAGAGAACGACAGCGTAGATCACACGATATATTATCGATCCGATGATCGCCGCTATGACACCCTTTACAACGGTCCTTCTGCCCAGCACAGTCTCGCCTATGATGAGACATGCGAGACCAATTACGACTATGCCGGTTCCTCCGTTGATATCAACGGTATTCTGGTACTGTCCTACCATCGCTCCCGAGAGTGCCGTAAGTGAATTGGCAACACACAGTCCGACAGTTATGGTAAATACCGGATTGACGCTGGATGCACGGACCATGTCTATATTGTCACCCGTTGCTCTGATGGAGAGTCCAAGACGCGTATTTAAGAACCATACAAGGAGTATCGCAGGGATGACTACACTCACTCCTGCAAGGATCGTTGCATAACTCTGCCCGCCAAATCCCGTGGATTTAAGCATGGAGAAAAGCGTTGCAACTTTCAGAAGGCTGACATTTGCCTTCCATCCCATGACCATGAGATTGATCGTATATAATCCTGTATTGGTGATGATACCTGCGAGTATGGAGGGGACTCCAAGTCTCGTCTGAAGAAATGCCGTGACATATCCCGCACATACTCCCGCTATCATCGCAAGGAAGACCCCTAATATGGGATGTCCCGCTACAGTACAAACGACCGATACGGCTGCTCCCAGAACGAAGCAGCCGTCGGTTGTAAGATCCGCTATATCAAGCACTCTGTAGCTTAAGAAGAGCGCCATCGGCACGGGAGCATAAAGAAGACCAAGCTCCAGAGCCGTTTTTAAAATGCTGAGAACTACGGACAAGTATTATTCCTCCGTGGTAGTAACCTCTACGATCTCACCCATTCCGTTGAACTTGGAGATATCTGCGCCGATCTTTGCGGCAGTCTCGGTATTGACGGTGATGATCCCGCCGTCCATGAGGTAGTAATCCTCCATACCTTCCATGCCTTCTCTTGCAGCCTTAAACGCAAGGTCAGCGGTCTTCTTGCCAAGCTCGGTGTAGTTGACACCGCAGGTGGCGAATGCGCCGTTCCTTACAAAGGAATCTGCACCTGCATAGTGAGGAATGCCTGCATCTGCAAAGGTCTCATATATAGCAAGCTCTGCTGCCATGATGACATTGTCGGTCGGGGTAAATACGGCATCTACTTCAGAATCAACAAAAAGCGCCGCAGACATAACTGCTTCTTCATTGTTATTTGCGAAGTAAGCAACAGTCTCTATGTTCTTGTCGGCAAGATATGCCTTAGCCTCCTCAATAGGAGTCTGGGAGTTTACCTCAGAAGTCGAATAGAGAAGTCCGACTTTCTTGATATCAGGATTCTGGGTGAACATCATATCCATGATAAAATTGGTATTAAGTCCGTCGCTGGTACCGGTTACATACTCAAATCCGGTAAGATCAGCTGCCTTGGGATCTGATACAGCCGCAAAGATTACGGGAGTCTTGGAATCCTGTGCGCTTCCCGCTGCAACCTGAGCTGCCATGGTAGCGATGGGCACGATAGCATCGACCTTCTGCGCGATAGCCTGGTCGCAGATCTGCTTGATAGTGCTCTGATCGTTCTGTCCGGAATATATGGTCACCTTGACCTCTACACCGTTCTGAGTTCCGAGCTCATTAAGCTGGGCCTCGATAGCACTGGCGATCTCATCAAGTGAAGCATGATCGAGCTGCTTTACTATCGCAATGTTTAAGGTTTTATTTCCGGCCTGTCCACAGCTGCAAAGTCCTACTGTCATTACTGCGGCAAGACAAACTGCCATTGCCTTCTTGAATAATTTTTTCATATTTCCTCCCCGGGGCGTCGCCCCAAATCACAAAACATAACTATTTTATTTATGTACGGCCCCGTATGTCAAGTGAGATATTTGCCTATTCACCCCTTGGCCGCCCTGTATGCAAGGATAAGTCTGACCACCCTGCTGTAGCTTATCTTGCCGTCGGATACGCCGTTTGCCTTCAGATTCCCGTCTATAAAGGCATCAGCGGCTTCACTGACTGTCTCCGTCGGGATCACGGCTTCCTCCTCTATCCTGTCCCAGTCCTCGCCGAGAACAAAGACATCATCCTGTGTGATCCTGGGATCCGGCTCCTCAAGGCCTATGCTCTCTATGATGGCGATATACTTATCGGGATCTGCGTCAATCTGCTTATTGATATCCGCTGCGATATAACCGAGCACGCTGAGGTCCCCGCTGTATCTGAACACATCATCATCCGACTGCACGCAGGCGAGGTATCCGAGGAAATTGGCCTCATCCTCAAATATATATCCTCTCAGATGGCTGAGCTCATGGCACATGGTCGACGGAAGATTCATTATATATGCGACATTATTGTAATTGGCCTCGAGGGAAAAAGGAAAATAATACCCCAGCATATACTGCTGACACATGAAGTCCGATGAAAGCAGCGCCTTCGGTCTGGAATAATACCCCTTAAGTCTCGGGAACTCCTTCTCGAGATCATGCACCGCTTCAACAGCCTTATCCTGCATGTCACAGGCAGTGCCGTCATGAAGCACGGAACCCGAGTAGATGATCCGGCCTCTCTCATCTCTCTCCATGATATCGCAGAGCTCATTGCACTCTCTTACCATATCGTTGTACAGATATATAAGATTCTCAAAGCTGTCATACTCTGCGCCCGAGTCTGTCTGCTCGCATTTGCTAACGGCTTCCTCTATCAGGTCATTACCGAACGGTGATGCCTGGTACAGTATGAAGCAGTTAAGCGTCATCAGCCAGGCTGCAAATATCAGCTCGTTTCCCAGAAATCTCCAAAATCCTCTAAAGGGAAACCTCTTCCTTCCCTTTGCAAACCATGCGATGAGTGCGACCACAAGCAGCAGCGCCGCAAGGCCCATCAGACAGCCCTGTGCACCGAGAAGCCACTCTCCCACAGAGAAAGGAAAAAGGCCCGTAACTCTTCCGTACGAGCCCACCCAAAGCGGAAATATCTTATTCACATAGAAGTCACTGAAGGGGCGTGATAGTCTGGCGATCAGATTAAGTAAAAGTACGCCCGCGATCAGTGCGGTGTATATTACCTTCTTTTTCATCATTCGTATTCGAGGAGATTCTTGTGAGCATCCCAGAGGAGGCAGATCCAGGTCTTTCCCTGATTCAAGACTATCTCCTCACCGTCCTCGTCGTAATAGTACACGGGATCGTATCTGTCGAAGCCCTTGGACCAGCTTGCTTTTATCATCTTACCCTCGGTAAATACATATGCCTCGTTGGCAGGGCTGGTGGAGTATACATCAAATACGAGATATCCGTTATCATCAAGGAAATGTCCGGATACTATCTGCACGATGACATTCTTCACTGCAACCGGCTCGTCATTCATCTCGTCGGTCATCTCGGTTGCTTCGCCGTCCTTGATAAAATTGTATCTGTGATAGAGTCCGTCCTCTTCGTTGTACTCAAAGTAGGGAGTGAGATGTCCGTATCCGGAATTATTGTCACCGTGACCTCCGAGCCTTATGATCTTGGCATCCGGGTTGTCATCATATGTAACGGGCTTTCCGTCCTTGGCGAAGAGGAAGTCCTGCTTGAAATTCTCACTGTACTCTGTGCGATATCCGAGTTCCTTGACAGCCTGCTCATAGCTCTCTCTGCCGCTGACCATCATTGCTCCGGTATACTCTGTGGAGTATCCGTCCTGCTGACGCTCCTTGGATCTGAAGAATGCATTGTCCCAAGGTCTTTCGACTCCCTCAACGGCTGCACTTACATTGTCGATATCGTCACTGTTGATAAGCGATCCTACATAAGCAACCGAGAGTCCCCAGTGGCATAGTATGCTGTCGTAGGGCATGGAATCTACCGCAAAATAGTGTCTTACGCTTCTGACGGGGCAGAAGTAATCTACATCATCATAATCCTCCACTATGGCAAGGAGTCTCGTATTGAGTCCACCCTCCATGGGAGCTTCTATTATAACTGAAGCCTTGGATACACCTCTCTGAGGAAATGCCGGCTTATTGTTTGCGATCGTGATGGCAAGAGGTCTGCGGTTTGCTACCTTCTCATCCTTCCACTCTCCAGTAAGTTTACTTCTGGCCTGACCGGGGTGGTTTGCAGCATCATCGTCTCCGCTTCCTGATCCGCCGTTTCCGCCGTTGTCCCCACCGTCATCCACAGTCGACTGACCCTGACCGTCTCCGTTTCCGCTGTCGGGATCTTTCCGCCCGCATCCCGACAATACACTGACGGAAAGCATTGTGAGCACAAGTATAAGAGATATCTTTTTGCTTATCTTATTAATCTTCATAGCACTTCATCTATCCTTATGATGCATATTTTCAAACAATAAAACATTGCGGGTAGCCGGACTTGAACCGGCACGGTGTCGCCACCGAGGGATTTTAAGTCCCTTGCGTCTACCTATTCCGCCATACCCGCAAAGCCAAATAACTGTATCACAGCGGCCTGAAAAAATCAAGGAACATGGATCATGATAGTCGCGGATGTAGCCGGCAGCGTGATCTGCATAACACCTGCACACAAGGGTATGGTCTTTCCTCCCATCTCATATCCGTCAGCGGTCGACTGCATAAGTATCTGCATGCTGCCGCTCCTGTGCGTACCTATTTCCCACACGGTTAATTCCTTGGTGACCTCATGATTATTGTTGTTGATGATCACGAGCATCTGCTCATCTCTCGTAAATCTGCCGTATGAGAGGAAATTATATCCGCTATCCAATGGCTTGAGCGATCCTGTACGGAATACGGGATGCTGTTTTCTGAGAGCTATTATATCCCTATGGAACTGTATGAGTTTCTCATCCTCTCTGCCCCAGGGGTATGTGCGTCTGTTGTCGGGATCGGTAAATCCGCAAACTCCCGCTTCATCACCGTAGTATATGGTAGGCGCACCGAACCATGTCATCTGAATCGTGACCGCCTCGCGGAATACCGCCTTGCTGATACCTTCCTCCGCTGCTCTGGGTCCGAGCGTACCCGTCCTTCCGACCTTGTGATTGGTCCTGGTGAGGAATCTCGAGTGGTCGTGATTGGAAAGTTCGTTCATCGCAACGAGCATACTGGGCGCGGTGAAGCTTGCATTGTGATGCTTCATCGCACCCCAGAAGCTGTCTGCATTTCCGAGCAGATCCTCCCTAAAGTCGTCGCTGTGCTTCTCCATACCTGTAAGGAACCAGGTTACGGGCTCCATGAACGCGTCGTAGTTCATTACAGTATCCCACTCATCTCCCTGAAGCCAATCTCTCGTATTGCCGTAGTGCTCCGCGAGTATGATGGCATTGGGATTGGCCGACTTGACCGCACGTCTGAAATCCTTCCAGAACTTATGGTTAAACTCCTGAGATCTGCCGAGGTCCGCAGCAACATCGAGTCTCCATCCGTCAGCGTTGAACGGAGGGGATACCCATTTCTTTCCTATACCGAGAACATAGTCATACAGATCTCTTGATCCCTCGTAGTTAAGTTTCGGTAGCGTATCGTGTCCCCACCATCCGTCGTAGCTGTTATTGTACGGCCATCCCGGTCTGTGGAACAGGAAGTAATTGTGATAGGGACTTCCCTCGCTCACATACGCACCCTTTTCGTATCCGGGTGCATTCTCATATATCCTCTCGCGGTCCATCCATTTATTGAACGATCCGCAGTGATTGAACACTCCGTCCAGTATGACTCTGATCCCGCGTCTGTGCGCTTCCTCTACCACCTTGCAGAAAAGCTCGTCCGATGCGGTAAGATTGGCGTGCTCCGTCACACGGCTGATGTATCTGGTCGCATTCTTATTGTCTTTGTCGCCGGGTGAGAGCAGGTCTCCCCACTCGGTGACGATCTTTCCGAAATGAGGGTCTATATGATCGTAGTCCTGTATGTCATATTTGTGATTGGAAGGTGATACAAAGAGCGGATTGAAATAGATGACCTCGACTCCGAGGCTCTCTATATAATCCATCTTGTCGAGTACACCCTGCAGGTCGCCGCCGTAAAAGCTTCGCACATCCATTGATGCGGGATAAGCATCCCACTCGTCGACATGTCTTACGGGCTCGCCGATATAGCAGTATTCATTTGTCTGAACATCATTGGAAGGATCGCCGTTACAGAATCTGTCGACATATATCTGATACATGACAGCGCCCTTTGCCCACTGGGGAGTGTGAAATCCCGGGATAAGGACAAAGTCGTAATAGTCATTTGCTTCATTGACAGCACCTCTCACATCAAAAAAGCATGTGAGACGTCCGGACTCTATTTCGAAATGATATTGGAATTTCTCGGAACCGATGGACACACCGGTCTCATAATAGTCGAAATGCACCGCAGACTCGACCTTCTGCATGGGATATCTCCTCCCGCGCCATACGAGATAGACATAGTCCACATTGTTCTTGGCGGTGCGAAAGCGAACTTTAACCCAGTCTCCTTCATTCGGCTCCGAAGGGGAAACAAATCCTTCCGTCGTATCGGAGTAGAGAGCGCGCATGTTAAATACAGGGCGCATGTTGGAGATATACTGTTTCGTTTTCTTGAGTTTGTTACGCTTCTCTATGTCAAGCATATCACCAAATATTGTACCATAAATAGAATAAACCGCAAGACAAGCGAAAAGCGCCTTGGGGAAGGCGCTTTCCATAGAGAAGGTATTTCTTGGGGTATGACAAAAAACGAAATGTATTGGGGGTACGGTTATATACTAGCACCCACCCGGGTATCAGACTATACCCAAACTTCACAAATTTAACAATGAAAGTCCTTCGTTTTTGTCTATTCTGCACAAGGTTCCGGTTCTTTTTCTCCAAACAGAGCTTCGAACTCAGCGCGAGAGATCTTTTCCTTCTCAAGGAGCAGATCGGCACATTTGTGGAGAATATCCTCGTGCTGCTTGATTATATCTTTTGCCTTTGCATAGCATTCGTCGATTATCGCCTTGACCTCGTGGTCTATCTCTGCGGCGACAGCCTCGCTGTGAGACTTGGCATGGGCGAGATCTCTTCCTATGAAGACATTGTCATCATCATTGTCATAGCAGATGACACCGATATTGTCGCTGAATCCGTACTTTGTGACCATATCCCTCGCATGCTTCGTCGCATGCTTGATATCGCTCGACGCTCCTGTGGTGATATCTCCGAAGATGATCTCTTCCGCTATGCGACCTCCGAGTGAGACCATGATATCCTGCAGCATCTCCCCCTTGGTCCTGAACATATTGTCGCGATCAGGCAGAGGCATCGTATATCCTGCGGCTCCAACACCGGTCGGTATGATGGATACCGAATAAACAGGTCCTACATCGGGCAGTACATGGAAGAGGATCGCATGTCCCGCTTCATGATATGCAGTGATCCTTCTCTCCTTGTCGGAAACGATACGGCTCTTTTTCTCCGTTCCCATTCCAACCTTTACGAAAGCCTTTTTGATATCTTCCATCGAGATGAAGGCTTTGTTATTCTTTGCCGCTCCTATGGCCGATTCATTCATGAGGTTCTCAAGGTCCGCACCTGTGAATCCTGCTGTGGTCCTGGCGATCTGCTCGAGGTCGACATCATCGCCGAGGGGTTTCTTTCTGGAATGAACTCCAAGTATCTCCTCGCGACCTCTGACATCGGGGTTCTGCACAGTCACCTTTCTGTCGAAACGTCCGGGACGAAGGATCGCCGGATCAAGTATGTCGACTCTGTTCGTCGCAGCCATGACTATGATACCGGAGTTCTCCGAGAAACCGTCCATCTCTACGAGGAGCTGATTAAGTGTCTGCTCCCTCTCATCGTGTCCGCCCCCCATTCCGGTACCGCGGCGTCTTGCAACTGCGTCGATCTCATCTATGAATACGATACAGGGTGCGTTGTGCTTTGCCTTATCAAAGAGGTCTCTTACTCTTGATGCACCGACACCGACAAACATCTCTACAAAGTCGGATCCCGAGATGCTTAAGAAAGGAACTTTAGCCTCTCCCGCAACTGCTTTGGCAAGGAGTGTCTTACCTGTTCCGGGATTTCCCTCAAGCAATACTCCCTTGGGGATCCTCGCACCCAATGCGGTATATTTGGAAGGATTCTTGAGGAAATCAACTATCTCTTCGAGTTCTTCTTTTTCTTCCTTCATGCCGGCGACATCGGCAAATCCTGTCTTGGTGTCACCCATCGAGAGAACTGCGGGACTCTTGCCGAAGTTCATCATATGGCTGCTGCCGCCGCCGCCCGCTCCGGAGAACAGTGCGGATATGAGAAGTACCAGAGCGAACACTATAACCACAAGAGGAATGAGAGTATTAAATATCCAGGTCTCCCAGGACTTATCCGTGATGATGGGATCGTACGAATATCCCCTTATCTCCTTCTCGGCATCCGATACCGACGTGACATAGAGCTTGTCTTCCGTACCGTCCTTGTGTGTCACATACACATATCCCGTGGTGCTTCCGGCATCGGGTGTAATGCGTACCGCTACGACATTACCGGCCTCTAAATCTGCCACCATCGAGTCATATGAATAAGTACGGCTTCTGTTCCTTGCATTGTAAGTGAAAAAAATGATAACGAGCAAAACCATCATCACAAAGAAATATGATCTGAACGGTCTGCTCTGCGGAGTCTTGGTATTCAATCTTTTACCTCATCAAATCTGACCACTCCGATATAGGGAAGATTCCTGTATCTCTGGTCGTAATCAAGTCCGTATCCGACAACGAATTCATCGGGGATCTCAAAACCTGTATAGTTTACATTAACGGGAACGACTCTCCTCGAAGGCTTATCGAGAAGCGTGCAGAGTGCGAGGCTCTTCGGCTTGCGATCATTTAAGAGCTCAAGGAGATAGCTGAGAGTGCGTCCGCTGTCCACGATGTCCTCTACTACTATGACATCCTTATCCTTGATGGGATCGTCGAGATCCTTGATGATCCTTACCACGCCGCTTGATTTGGTATCTCCTCCGTAGCTCGATACTGACATGAAATCAAGTGAAACAGGAAGGTCTATTCTCTTTGCCAGTTCACACATAAAGAAGCTTCCGCCCTTGAGTACGCATACCAGATGAACTGATTTTCCTGCATAATCTCTGGTGATTGCTTCACCGATCTCCTGGATCCTTCTGTCAACATCAGCCTCGCTGATCATTGTTTCAACTCTCTCAGTCATAATCCATCTCCATTTCCCAGTTGCCGCCTGTATTTACGATATGCAATCTCGCTTCACATCCCGTGCCGTCCGGCTTATATGCGTCGCTCAGCCTCTCTCCCGCGATCCATATCACTTCGTCATCCATTACGGCCAGCGGTATGTCGTCTCTTAGACTTGCGGGGATCTTGCTGTCGATCATGTAAGCTTTGACACTCTTTGAGAAAAATCCTCCATTGCCGTCCGATAAGCGGATACTGTCTCCCTCTTTCCTCGTCCTGATCCGGAGAGCATTTTCGACTATTTTATCACATTTGATAAACACCGTATACTCATTTTCAATGCTGTCCGGCGCATCACATGTGCCTATCGTGATATCGTCATAACTTCTCGCAGCTGTTATCCCGAAGGGAAGTGACACCTTCCTGTTGCCGTCCCTCTCTGCGAGCTGCATCACTATATCGATATGCTTGGAAGTGATATCCCTGGCATGGGGTGAAAGAGTGAAAAGTATATCATAAAGTATCGCTTCTCTTACTGCGATGTGTTCTTTCGTCAGATCATCAGCTTTTATAATGTACAGACTTCCGGCTTCGTTTGTCTTAACGATACGCGAGGATACTTCCTTTGCATATGCTGTCACAAAATCATCTATTCTGCGAAGACGCTTTGCAGTATCACTCATGCGCTCTATACTGCCCGGCGATATGGCGAGCGCTTCGGGAATGATGCGATGCCTGATGATATTTCTGGTGTATTCGTCTACGCTGTTGGTCTCATCCTCCATCCATGCGATGCCGTTATCCTTAAGGTACTCCTCAATCTCATCACGCGATACTTCAAGGAGCGGTCTTATTACTTTTCCTCTTACGGGCGCGATACCGCTTATGCCTTTGATACCGGTGCCTCGTACGAGATTAAAGAGCATGGTCTCCGCATTGTCACTCATATTATGTGCAACAGCTATCCGGTCTGTACCTGCTTTTCCAAAAGCTTCGTATCTGACCTTGCGGCCCGCTTCCTCCTCCGTAAGTCCCCGGTGCTTTGCAAGTGCGGGTACATCTTCTCTTACTATCGTTATATCCAGTCCGAGATTACCGGCAAGCTTCTCTACATACTCCGCGTCTCTGTCCGCAGTCTCTCTGATACCGTGATGAACATGTATCACTTTGAGATCTAAACTGATTTCTTTTTTTATCTCATTAAGCAAAAATAAGAGGCAAACCGAGTCTGCCCCTCCTGATACACCTACCGCAACGCTGTCGCCGCTCTTAAGCATATCGAATTTATATATTTGATTTTTTACTTTGGTAAGCAGTGAATTATTTTTCAACTTTGAATATGATCTCGTCCTCTTTGACAAGTCCGAGTTTTTCGTGCGCCTGATCCTCCGCGTAAGCTTTGGTCTGAGAATATTTTTCAAACTCCGTTATCTCAAGTGCACGTGCCTCTTCGCTTTCTATCTTCTCATTGATGAGTTCTTCCTGTTCGGAATAATTGCGAAGCTTGGAACGTGTGTCCAGACTCTGGATATTGATGAGGAACGCTATCACGAGGATCATGACAGCGAGGATCATATATCCCATCGCACCTGAGCGCGCTCTTTTTTTGTTGATAACGGTTTTTGCCATAACAACTGTATTTTACCAAGTGCATAAATTTATGTCAACCGATAAGCGAATATTTGATCATTCGCTATCGCGGCATCAGAGCAGTCTGTAGAGTTCAGCAGCGCCGTCCTTCTTAACGGTTTCCTGGACATCCAGAACTTCTGCCCGCACTTCCTTGTCTCCGAATCCTATCGCGATTATGTCACCCTTCTTTACTTCGGTACCTGCCTTCGCGACCTTGTCATTTATCTTAACGCGTCCGGCATCACATGCTTCGTTTGCGATCGTTCTTCTCTTTATCAGTCTGGATACTTTTAAATATTTATCGAGTCTCATTTTTTTCTCCGATAAAAACTGGGTGCGACATGATTGCCGCACCCAATCTTGTTTGCTTTTCAGCTAAGCCGGAATCGCTATTACTTGTTAACAGCGTCCTTAAGAGCCTTACCAGCCTTGAACTTGGGAGCCTTTGAAGCCTTGATCTTCATAGCCTTGCCGGTCTGAGGATTGCGGCCCTCACGAGCAGCTCTCTTAACAACTTCGAAAGTTCCGAATCCAACGAGCTGGATCTTGTCACCCTTCTTAAGCTGCTTGGTTACAGTGTCGGTGAAAGCCTTAAGTGCGCCTTCAGCGTCCTTCTTGGAAAGACCGGTCTCTTTTGCGATTGCAGCAACCAATTCACCTTTGTTCATTTTAATACTCCTCCTATTAAATGAAAGATTTGCTAGTCGCGGTTTTTCAAAACCACTATAGACATTTATATAGTTTTTATGCGGATTTGTCAAGATTTTTTAGCAGAAAATCCACATTTTTCAGTCACTTTCTTCGAGTGCGATAAAGGAAAACGTGACATCCCGGTCCTCTCCGTCGACTGTCACCGTGTAAGACCTCGTAGAATAGCCTGTTTTACTGAGGGTAATGACATGCGATCCTTCCGACTTTTTAAACGAACACGGCGCAACTCCCACATACGCACCGTCGAAATATACTTCAACTCCTTCAGGAGAATCAACAAATATCTTGTAATAAGAAGTGGATGTCGTACTCGTCGTATCCGTTTGCTGCTGCGTATTCTCGGTGCTTGATGAAGTATCGGTCGATGTTTCTTTTTCGTTTTCTTCCATCTTCTCAAGTTCGATATCGAGTCCCGCAGTTCCCTGTCCTACCGTGATGTATCTGGTCACGGTGCGGTATCCTTCCTTCCTGCACATGATCTGATGGATACCGTAAGTAAGCTCTATTGCAGCGGATGCATCCGCCTCCTCGCCGTCGATAAAAAGCTGCGCTCCCGCAGGCGATATCGAGAAGAGCACTGTTCCTTTTTTAGGAGCTTCTATCTTTACATCACTCAGATCGAGCAGACTTTCTCTTCCTCTCTTGATCGTCATCTCGCGCGTGACATTTGCAACGGGAGAACTGACAACAATGTCATATGTTCCTTCCGGTACAGTGAGCAGCATATCTTCGGTGATCTTTAGGATGACTTTATTCCCGACTTCTATCCATCCTCCGACGAATGGTTCCTGTCCTGCCACGCGTAAGTATCCGTGTCCCTTGCTCACGATGACGCTGTAAACTGTATTTCC
>ODAI010095672.1_pt1 | contig 14951 bp, 15 predicted proteins | sample 1539321 | NCBI WGS metagenome assembly ODAI01 (sample SAMN02144231, study PRJEB22623) | gut metagenome | biome: sheep rumen | host: Ovis aries | place: New Zealand
ATCCGCATGAACGGCCGCAAGGGCGACTACACCGACTACATCATAAAATAACTGACAAAAGAAACCAAAGCAAATCCCCGCCCATTCCTGAGCGGGGATTTTTGTTCCCTCTAGGGCCAGGCCCCAAATTGGAACCCGCAGTCCTCGGGTCAGGCGCCAAAGAACAGTCGCCTGCGACTGTACTTTGGCGCCTGACCCCAGCACACATGACCCCAGCACACACGAGCAAAGCGATAACTACTTAACTTCTTAACTACAAAGAAGTTGAGCGACTGCGAAACTTGAAAACAGAATAAACACCTGCATTTATTTGCGGAGAGTACCTCTGTGAGAAACACATTAAAATTTCTTAAATTTTATTCTGTCACCTGTACTGGTGTTTCGCGCGCGGGAAAGAGCTAATTTTCGAATGCCGATATTTGCCTCGTGTTTTAACAAATTAAATTATTCCAAAAAAAATGACAGAACAACAGTTTTACGGTGAGATCGCCAAAATGATCATGGAGGCATTGAAGAGAGTAGAGCACGACCTTAACCTTGCAGTGGGCGAGATGAAGATCACGCTGGAGTTGATTTGCGCCCCGTGGTGGTCGCCTATCTGCCAGAAGGATGAGCTACCCCCTCTATACATGCCCCTTTTTATGTAAATAAAAGGGGCTATAGTATGAGGGGTGCTCTTCCGAGGACATGATTGGCGCGGCAAAGTCTAGGGCGTTTGGAGCCTCCAAACGGGGTGAATGGAGGCTCCAAACGACCCTTTTGGAGGCTCCAAACACCCCGAATGGAACAACCATTCATTAACAACAAGAAGTAACAATGAACAATCAGAGCTGGCAGAAGAAGAGCTTTCGACAGTGAAGAAACACGTAAAAATTCACGTGATGTTGGTCAATGTTGGTCAATGTTGGTCAACGGGTTTTCTGAATATCGTACCTTTGCATTGTCGGAGAAAATCTCCGGTGAGCGGGCCAAGCGCGCTGTCCCCACTCTTAACTTTTCACTTTTCACTTCTAAATTATGCCAGTATTGATTAAAGTATCTCAGAACCAGATCAAGGAAGCTAAGTCGTTTGGTAAGTTCTATGCAACTTGGGGCCTGGCCCCAGCAATCACTGGGCGCCATTGCATTTTCTTTAGAATATGTTTGGGCGGACGGTTTTTTTTATGTATCTTTGCACGCTGAAATAGGAAACCATCAATATTTTAGAGAATGAAATACGCTTTAATAACGGGAGCTTCCCGAGGAATAGGCAAGGCCATCGCCATACAGCTGGCAGCAAAGGGAATGCCCGTCATCATCAACTATCTGAGTAATCATGAGGCCGCCCAGGCGGTGGCTGATGAGATCACCGCTAACGGAGGCACAGCCGAGCTGATGCCATTCGACACATCAGACCCCAAGCAGATTGAGGCTGCACTCGACAAGTGGGAGGAACAGCACCCCGAGGACTACGTATCGGTATTGGTTAACAACGCAGGCATCCGCAGGGACAACGTGATGTTCATGATGTCGGACGAGGAATGGCACAGCGTGCTCGACACGACGCTGAACGGCTACTTCTACGTGACGCGCCACCTGCTGAAGCACATGATGCCTCGCAAGCGCGGCGGCCGCATCATCAACATGGCATCGCTCTCGGGCCTGAAAGGTCTGCCCGGACAGACGAACTACAGTGCCGCCAAGGCTGCCATCATCGGTGCGACAAAGGCACTGGCACAGGAGGTGGCCGCGAGGAATATCACAGTGAACGCCGTGGCTCCCGGATTCATCGAGACCGACATGACGAAGGACCTGCCTCAGGACGAGCTGAAGAAGACGATTCCTGCAGGGCGCTTCGGCAAGCCCGAGGAGGTGGCTGCCGCCGTGGCCTTCCTGGCTTCTGACGAAGCTGCCTACATCACTGGCGAGGTAATCAGCATCAACGGCGGTCTCTACACTTGAGAAACTGAGGAATGAAGACCCTGTCGCCTGCCTTGATGAAGGCATATACCGAGGAACGGCTGTCGGCCCTCGACGCACAGAGGAAGGCGGAGTTCATCGCCTGGGGGCCAGTGGTATTCCAGGTGTCGCGGCTGATGCTGAAATGGGGCATACTCGACATGCTCCGCGATGCCAGCAAAGGACTGACGCGCGAGGAGATATGCCAGAAGACCGGGCTGTCGGACTACGCCGTGAAATGCCTCACTGAAGCCTCGCTCTGCATCGGCACCATCCTCGTGGACACAGACACCGACCGCTACACGCTGTCGAAGACGGGCTGGTTTCTGCTGAACAATCCCTCAACGCGGGTGAACATCGGCTTTAACCACGACGTGAACTACGAAGGATGGTTCCATCTGGAGGAATCGCTGAAGAACGGACGGCCCGAGGGCCTGAAGCACTTCGGCCCGTGGCCCACGGTCTACGAGGGGCTTTCGAGTCTGCCCCCACAGGTGCAGAAAAGCTGGTTCAGCTTCGACCACTTCTACAGCGACACCGCGTTCCCCGAGGCCCTGAAGATCATCTTCGACGAGCATCACGTGAGGTCGCTCTACGACGTGGGCGGCAACACAGGCAAGTGGGCGCTGCAGTGTGTCGGCTACAATCCAGAGGTGGAGGTAACCATCCTCGACCTGCCGCAGCAAATCGACATGATGCAGGCGAACGTGAAGGGCAAGGAAGGGGCTGAGCGCATCAGCGGCCACGCCATCAACCTGCTCGACGGACAGGCACACTTTCCTATAAGGGAGGACGGTCTCGACGCTATCTGGATGAGCCAGTTCCTCGACTGCTTCTCGATGGAGCAGATCGTGAGCATCCTGGAACGTGCCAAGGAGGCGATGACGAGCGACACGCGCATCTACATCATGGAGACGCTATGGGACCGCCAGCAATTCGAGACGGCGGCCTTCTGCCTGACGATGACGAGTCTCTACTTCACCGCCATCGCCAACGGCAACTCGAAGATGTACGACACGGAGGACATGGAGGCCTGCATCCGCGAGGCCGGACTGGAGATTGAACAGATACACGACCACCTGGGATTAGGACATTCCATCCTGGTGGTGAGAAAAAACAGAAACAAGAGCAAAATTGGATAAGGCTTGGACTGGCACGACCTACGGCAACGGATGGATGCACAGGTGGCTCATCAAGATGCTGAGATGGACAGACGTCAGGCTGATCTACGCTTTCAGCGATATCTTCATCGTGCCTGTATGTCTGGTGCTCTGCAAGAGCCGGGGCATCATCTACCGCTACTTCCGCGAGCGATTTGGCTACAGCCCCCTGAAGGCGGCCTGGTGGACCTACAAGAACCATTGTCGGTTCAGCGAGGCCGTGATCGACAAGTTCGCCATGTATGCCGGCAAGAAGTTCGACATCGACGTGGAGGGCTACGAGCATTTCCTCCATCTGGCAGAACAGCCCGATGGTTTCGTCATGCTGAGTGCGCACGTCGGCAACTACGAGATTGCTGGCTACACGCTGGTTGCCAAGAAGAAGCCCATCAATGCACTGGTGTACTTCGGCGAGAAGCAGACAGTGATGCAGAACCGCGAGATGATGTTCGCCAGCACAAACATCAGGATGATATCCGTGAAGAGCGACATGAGCCACCTCTTCGAGATAGACCACATTCTGCAGAACGGCGAGACGCTAAGCATGCCTGCCGACCGCATCCTCGGGTCGCCAAAGGCCATCGAGGCCGAGTTCCTCGGAGCGAAGGCACGATTCCCGCAAGGCCCGTTCAGCGTGACCGCGATGAGAGGACTCGACGTGCTGGCCGTGAACGTGATGAAAACCTCGTGGAAGCACTACCGTGTCTACGTCACCCCGCTTGTCTATGACAAGGGAGCTCCCAGGAAGGCACAGACTGCCGAGCTGTCGCGGGCCTACGTCGGGGAACTGGAGCGGATCGTCAGGCTATATCCCGAACAATGGTACAACTACTATGCTTTTTGGAATTGACATGAGTGATACAAAACTACCCACAGAGGCGTTTCTCAGAAGCATCGACATCCACGAGCTGCTGCCACAGCAGGAACCGTTTGTGATGATCGGCTGTCTGACGTATTTCGACATGGCGCGAACCGTCACCGAGACAGAGATCAGCCCGCAGAACATCTTCGTGGAGGATGGCCGCTTCACAGCCTCGGGACTCATAGAGAACATCGCACAGACCTGTGCCGCACACATCGGCTTCCTGAACAAGTACTACTATCAGAAAGACATCCAGATAGGTTTCATCGCAGCCGTGCGACACATGGAGATCACGGGGCTGCCGAAAGTAGGCGACACCATCGCCACCACGGTCGACGTGAAGAACGAGGTCTTCGGCATGACCCTGGCGGAGGCAACGGTCAGCTGTGACGGCAAGACGCTGGCGACAACTGAGATCAAGATTGCGAAAAGAGGATGATTTACCGGATAGCAGACAATATCATATCGCCGTTGGGAGAGTCTACCCAGGAGAACTATCAGGCCGTGAAGGCTGGTGCCTCGGGGGTACGCCGCTACGACCACTACCAGCACATACCAGGATCCTTCACCGCATCGCTCTTCTCTGAAAAGCAGAACGAGCTGCTAAGGACAGAGGGGCTGACACGGTTCGAGGCGATGGCATATACCTCCATCAGCAAGGCCCTCCTGCAGGCCACCATCGACCTAGGGGCAGCCAACGTGGTGCTCATCCTCAGTACCACCAAGGGCAACATCAGCCTGCTGGCCGATCATCCCGAAGACCGAAGCCGCCTCTACCCTGGCACCTCAGCCCAGAAGATAGCCGACAAGCTCGGCATGACCACCACACCCATCACCGTCTGCAACGCTTGTATCTCGGGCGTGTCGGCCATCATCCTCGCCCTGCGGCTCCTGGAGGCAGGCTGCTACGACTACGCCATCGTCTGCGGTGCCGACACGCAGAGCCCCTTCACTATCTCGGGCTTCCAGTCGCTGAAGTCTGTATCCGAAGCGCCCTGCCGCCCGTTCGACCTGGAGCGCACGGGGCTGAACCTTGGTGAGGCAGCGGCGACAATCGTGTTTTCGAGGAAGGTGGAAGGGGAAAGGTGGTGTGTGGAGCGAGGGGCCGTCAGGAATGATGCCTTCCATATCAGTTCACCATCGAAGAATGGCGAAGGTGCCAGACTGGCGCTGACGGCTGTGGCCGAAGGTGCTGGCGAACTGGCCTTCATCAATGCCCACGGCACCGCGACGATGTTCAACGACCAGATGGAATCTGTGGCTATAGAACGCGCCGGACTCAGCTCCACACCCGTGAATGCCTATAAAGGCTACTTCGGCCATACCCTCGGCACAGCCGGACTGATAGAGACCATCCTCTCAATGGCTGCTGCCGACGATCATACCATCCTCGCTACTAAAGGCTATGAGGAGCGGGGAGTCTCGGGCAAGATCTGGCTCTCAGCAGTGCACACTGATACCGACAAGACACAGTTCGTCAAGATGATCTCTGGATTCGGTGGCTGCAATGCGGCGATTCTGGTCACTCGGGAATCACGAGAACCAGCCTGTCCCCATGGTCCTCGCCATAATCTGCGCAAGACGCACACCATCAGGATAACGCCCACCTCGCTGACCCTCGACGGAGAAGAGAAAGCGTGCGAAGGCGAAGGGAAGGCAAGGCTGACGGATATATACAAGCGCTATATCGACGACTATCCGAGATTCTACAAGATGGATGCCCTCTGCCGTCTCGGCTTCGTTGCATCAGAACTGCTGCTACAGGCAGAGAACGACCGCAGGGAAACACCCCGCGACGACAGGGCCGTCATCCTCTTCAACCGCAGTTCGTCGATTCTCGCCGACGAAGTCTATCAGGCCTCCATACAGGATGCAGAGAACTACTACCCCAGTCCGGCAGCCTTCGTCTACACCCTGCCGAATATCGTGACGGGCGAGATAGCCATCCGCAACCACTATCAGGGCGAGACGTCATTCTACATCCTGCCGGAGCATAGCGACGCACTCATACAGCAGACACTCGAAGCCTCGTTTGGCGACCCGACGACAAAGAGCATCCTCGGCGGATGGATCGACTATGCCGACGACGAGCACTACGAGGCAGAACTATACATAGAAGTGAAGAAATCATCAAAAGAGAAATGAACATGGAAGAACTGATATTAGAACTGAAGGAAGAAATCATCAAGGCCCTGAACCTGGAAGAGATGACACCAGAAGACATCGACACCGATGCCCCGCTCTTCGGACAAGGTCTGGGACTGGACTCTATCGACGCCCTGGAACTGATCGTGCTGCTGGAGAAGAAGTACGGCATCAAGCTGGCCAACCCCGCAGAAGGCAAGGCCATCTTCACCAGTGTGGGCCACATGGCAGACTATGTAAGCAAGAACAGGAAGAAGTGACCAACGAAGCGCCAACAGTGAGCAACAAGATTGTCATAACAGGTGAGGGCATCGTCTCGGCGATAGGCAACGACAAGGTCGAAGTGCTACAGGCACTGCTCGACGGCAGGAGTGGCATCGGGGAGATGAAGCACCTGAAGTCGATGCACCACGAACTACCCGTAGGCGAGGTCAAGCTCTCCAACGACGAGATGAAGACAATGCTCGGGCTGTCTGTCGACAAGACCATCAGCCGCACCTCCCTGATGGGCATGCTCGCCGTGAGACAGGCACTGCAAGAGGCAGAAGTTGACGTGGCAGACCCGAAGCGCCGCATCGTGCTGATAACGGGCACAACTGTTGGCGGCATGGATATCACGGAGCAGCATTTCGACACCTTTGCCACCTCCGACGAGTTCATTGGCTGCCTGAAGAAACACGACTGCGGCAGTTGCACGGAGGAGATAGCCTCGACATTCGGCATCACGACATGCACCACCATCTCCACAGCCTGTTCGTCAGCCGCAAATGCCATCATCCTGGGGGCTAACCTCCTGAAGACGGAACAGGCCGACCTCGTGATAGCTGGCGGCACAGAGGCACTGACCCGATTCCACCTGAACGGCTTCAACTCGCTGATGATCCTCGACCACGAGCCATGCCGGCCCTTCGACGCAGAGCGGGCAGGACTGAATCTGGGCGAGGGCGCCGCCTTCGTGGTGATGGAGACTGAAGAGTCAGCACGCCAGCGAGATATCGGCATCCACGCCTGGCTGACGGGCTACGGCAATGCCTGCGACGCCTTCCACCAGACCGCCTCATCCGACGAAGGTGAGGGTGCATACCGGGCTATGAAAGAGGCACTGGAGATGGCGCGACTCGCACCAGAGGACATAGACTACGTGAATGCCCACGGTACGGGCACACCCAACAACGACGCCAGCGAGAGCGTAGCCCTGAAACGCATCTTCATCCAGCGGATGCCATACATCTCAAGCACCAAGGCCTTTACGGGTCACACCACCAGTGCCTCAGGCGGCATCGAGACAGTCATCTGCCTGTTGGCCATGCAGCACGGTTTCATACCTGCGAACCTGCGCTGGGAGCACCAGATGCCAGACGGCATCACGCCATCGCAGGGCATCAAGGACTGCGAACTGAAGCACGTCATCTGCAATTCCTTCGGATTCGGGGGGAACGATTCGTCGCTGATCTTCTCAGCAGAATCATGGGCTGAATCTGAATCATGGGGACAGGTTCATGATTCCATCGCCGTGGCCTCGAAGGTGGAGATCACCAGCGAAGATGAGTTGGCAGAGATCCGCAACTACGTGAAGCCCATAGAGGCCCGACGCATGGGAAAGATTATGAAGAGCGCGCTGCTGTCGTCGCTGAAGGCCATAGAACAGGCTGGCACTGGCAAGCCCGACGCCATCGTCACCGCAACGGCATGGGGCTGCCTGGAGAACAGCGAGAGACTGCTGGTACAGCTGCAGGAGGAAGGAGAAGTGATGCTGAAGCCCACCTGCTTCATGCAGAGCACGCACAACACCATCAGCAGCGCCATCGCCATCTTCACGAAGTGCCACGGATACAACGTGACCTATACGCACGGCAAGGACTCCCTGCAATGGGCACTGCGCGACGCAGAGATGCTGCTCAGGAGCGGCAAGGCGAGAAACGTGCTGGTGGGACTGCACGACGAGTCCACCCCACTCTTCCGCTCACTGATAAAGAAGGTAACCGGCACTGACCTGCCGCCTATTCACTCGATAGCAATGATACTGACATGTGGAGAATAATACCATACGCCGTCGTCCAAGGCCTGCTGCTCTGCGGAGGGCAGGTGCTGCTGAAGCTTGCCCTGATGCGCATGCCCCACTTTGAGTGGACAAGAGCATTTTGGGCGGGTATGCTCACGAACTGGCAGCTTGCCGCCTGCGGTGCCTGCTTCGCCCTGGCGTCGCTGCTGTGGATGTGGATCGTGAAGGCGTTCCCCCTCAGCACGGCCTACCCGATGGTGAGCCTCAGCTACGTGTTCGGCATACTCGCTGCCATCCTCTTTTTCCACGAAGAGGTGTCGATGATGAAATGGACAGGCGTCGTACTGATCATCATAGGTTGTTTTTTAATTGCCAAGTAAATGAAGAGAATCCTGACCCTCATAGCCTTCTGCTGCGTCGTGCTGGTCCTCTCGGCACAGAGCGATGCCCTGGTGAGGCAGAAGATCAACGAAGCGGCATCGGCCATGATGACGATGCAGTGCGACTTCGTCCAGACCAAGCAGCTGAAGATGCTCAGCGACAACATCGTGTCGAAAGGCAAGATATACTACCAGAAGAGCGACAAGCTGCGCTGTGAATACACCTCGCCCACCAGCTACATCTTCGTGATGAATGGCGACAAGGTACTGCTGAAGAGCAAGAACCGCAACCGTGTGATCGACGTGAAGAAGAACAAGCGGTTCAGAGGAATCGCCCGCATCATGATGGGCAGTGTGGCGGGCAACAGTCTCTCGGACGAGAAGAACTTCCAGACCACCATCGCCACCACGCCAAAGGAATGGATAGCCACGATGCAGCCCCTCAAGAAGGACATGAAGCAGATGTTCCAGAAGATCATCCTCCACTTCAACAGGCAAAAGGCCATAGTATGCGCCATAGAACTGATAGAGAAGAACGGCGACAAGACCCATATCGAACTCAAGAACATACGAGCCAACGAAACTATCAGTGAGAATCAGTTTACTGTTAACAAATAAGCTCATGGAACTAAAGAACAGTTTTTATCAGATAACCGCCAAGGAAGTTGAAAGCTCTGCCGTCAGCTATGAAATACAGTTAGATACGAACCATACCATCTACAAGGCGCATTTCCCCGGGGAACCTGTCACCCCGGGAGTCTGCATCATCCAGATAGCCAAGGAGCTGACAGAAGACCACACAGGCCACAGCTACGAGATCAGCGGCGTGAAGAACGTAAAGTTCCTCGCCGTCATCTCACCCCTCGAGTCACCCTGCGTCAGGTATGTCTTCGAGAAGATCACGCCAGCAGAAGACGGTAGCGGACTGAAGGCACAGGTCAGGGTGGAAAGTATTGACCAGGCGACCCAGTTTGCCAAGCTGTCGCTCTCGTGCACGACAAAACCGTAAGAAGTGGAGAATACAGGCCAGAAGAGACTGCTACACGACAGAGGCATCTGCATCGTGATACCGACATACAACAATGGCGGCACGATAGCCGCTGTGGTGAACAGCACGCTGGAAGAATGCCAAGACGTCATTGTCGTCAACGATGGCTCCACCGACGATACCAGCCTACAGCTGAAGGCTATAGCAGGCATCACCATCGTAGAGTATGCCCGTAACAGAGGCAAGGGATATGCCCTGAAACAAGGTTTCAAGAAGGCACTTGAGATGGGGTTCGCCTACGTCATCACGCTCGACGGCGACGGGCAGCATTATCCGGAGGACATCCGGCGCTTCCTCCAGGCGAACATCGACCACCCAGGGGCACTGATCATCGGCAGCCGCGACCTCACAAACGCAGACCGTCCGAAGGGCAGCAGCTTTGCCAACAAGTTCTCCAACTTCTGGTTCTGCATCCAGACAGGCCGTAAACTCGACGACACACAGACGGGCTACAGGCTCTACCCCGTCAGGAAGCTCAACTTCATCCGGCTGCTCACCTCGCGCTATGAGGCCGAGCTCGAACTGCTCGTCTTCGCTTCCTGGCATGGCGTAAAGCTGGTGTCCATCCCCATCAACGTGTACTATCCCCCGCGCGAGAAACGCGTCAGCCATTTTCGTCCGATCATGGATTTCACGCGCATCAGCGTGCTCAATACTGTACTCTGCGTGCTGGCGGTGGCCTACGGCCTCCCACTGAGAATCGGGCGTTTCCTGATGAAATACCTCCGCACGTGGTATTCCTTCCTCGTGTTCCTCATCCTCACCATGCTCATCATCAACCCAGCCTGCTGGCTCTACATCAGACTGGGCAAGATGACCGAGCAGAAGCGCTACCGCCTGCATCAGATATTGCAGTGGACGGCACGCTTCATCATGCTCCGTCATGGCATCCCCGGCACCACCTTCTCCTATAAGGTGGCACCCGGCGTCGACTTTGACCGTCCACACATCATCATCTGCAACCACCAGTCGATGATCGACCTAATGTGCATTCTGATATTCACGCCGAAGATAATCTTCCTCACCAACGACTGGGTGTGGAACAACCCCAACTATGGTTTCCTCATCCGCCACGCCGAGTACTATCCCGTGAGCGAGGGTATCGAGGCACTACTGCCCAAGCTGCGCTCTGTCGCTGAGCGCGGCTACAGCATCGCCGTATTCCCAGAGGGTACCCGTTCCAAGGACTGCCGCATCGGGCGTTTCCACCAGGGAGCTTTCTACCTCTCTGAAAAGCTGGGACTCGACATCCTGCCCATGTGCCTCTATGGCCCGGGGAAGGTACTACCCAAGAATACTTACATGCTCCACAAAAGTCCCATATATATCCAGGTGGACAGTCCTGTGAGCAGAGCCGAGCTGGTGCTGAAGGGCAAGCTCAAGTATCAGACCTCAGCGATGCGGAAACGCTACCTGAAGGAATATGAAGACATCGCCAACCAAATAGAACAGAACGTATGAAAAAGACCATCCTGATACTCGTCGCACTATTCCTATCTCTATTCGCCCCAGCAGAGACGGTGAACATCTGGGAAGGTACATCCTGCGGCAAGAACGTACAGCTGACACCCTACCCCGCTGACGGCGGCAATGGTGTATCCATCATCGTCTGCCCCGGCGGCAGCTATTTCTGGCACGCCACCAAGACCGAAGGTCACGATGTGGCCCGATGGCTGCAGGCCAATGGCATCACTGCCTTCGTGCTCAACTACCGAACTGCCTACGTGCCTGCCTTCATCACCCGCTACCGATACATTTTCCGAGGCAACCGATACCCCGATCCCCAGGACGATTTGCGACAGGCCATCCGCTACGTCAGGAAGCATGCTGCCGACTTCGGCATCCTGCCCGAAAAGCTGGGGGCTATGGGATTCTCAGCAGGCGGCCATCTCGTCATGTCGGCGGCAGAACTTTTCCAGCCAGAAGACTGGCCAGCCTTTATCGTGCCCGTCTACCCCGTCGTGACCATGACCGAGAAGTGTGTCCACAAGCGGTCACGTCGCGGGCTCCTAGGCGACTCGAGGAAAGGCAATCAGGACCTGCGGGACAAGCTCTCACTAGAGAAACACGTGCCAGACGGTTGTCCACCTGTGTTTCTTGTCAATTGCACCGACGATCCCATCGTAGACTACCACAACTCCGAGCTGCTCGACTCCGCACTGACAGCCAAGGCCGTTCCCCACCGCTATATCCAATACAAGACCGGCGGTCATGGATTCGGCGCCAGCGACACCAAGGGCTCGCCCGAGAGCCGCCAGTGGAAACAGCAGTTCCTGGAATGGCTTAAAACGATTATCCGATAAGGAAGAACAGGCTATGTCAGAGACCATCGTACGGATATACGACTACATCAGGCACCACAAGGCTATGTCGGCCGTGTTGTTTTTGCTTGTCACCATCGCCCTGATAGCGACTGTGTCGCAGCAGACATACAAGGAAGACATTTCCGACTTCCTGCCGCTCAATAACAAATACCACAAGGCGATGCGCGTGTATCAAGACATCTCTGGAGCCGACCGTGTAGTGGCCATCTTCCAGTACAAGGACTCTACACAGACCGATCCCGACACCATCTGTACTGCCATCGACACATTCGTCAGCAAGGTGGGACAAGCCTCATTCCAAGCACCTCTTTCCAGCATCATCGCCCGGATAGACATGGAGCGCATGGACGAGGTGACAGACTTTGTCTACTCGAACATACCCTACTTCCTGACTCCCCACGACTATGCACGGATGGACAGCCTGCTACAGACCGACGACTATGTCAGCCGCCAGTTGGCTGCAGGCAAACAGATGCTGATGTTTCCCGTGGCGGGATTGTTCTCAGAGAATTTCCAGCGCGACCCGCTGAACCTTTTCACCCCCGTCGTGGCACAGTTGCAGCAGCGTCAGGCCAGTGCCGGCTACGAGGACTATGACGGCTACATCTTTTCTCCCGACATGCAGCGCGGACTGGTGATCATGACCTCTCCATTCGGTTCTAGCGAGACGGAGAAGAACGCCCTTCTGCTCCAGCAACTGGAGGCATGTGCCGACGCGACTGAAAGCCAGCATCCCGCCGTGAGCATCCGCTTCACGGGAGGACCTGTCATCGCAGTAGGAAATTCCAGCCAAATTAAGACTGATAGTCTCGTGGCCGTTCTCCTGGCCATCGTACTGATCGTAGCCTTACTGTTTTTCGTTTTCAGGAACGTCTGGAACCTGTTGCTCATCGTACTCTCCATTGCCTGGGGCTGGCTCTTCGCGATGGGAGCCCTTGCCCTTATCCACGACCAGGTATCTGTGATTGTCATCGGCATCTCTTCGGTCATTCTCGGCATCGCCGTCAATTACCCTCTTCACCTCATTGCCCATCTGCAGCATACCCCCGACATCAAGTCGGCCCTGAAGGAGATTGTCATGCCATTGGTGGTGGGCAACATCACCACTGTAGGTGCTTTTCTTGCCCTTGTGCCACTCAAATCCGTGGCCCTGCGCGATCTCGGCCTTTTCAGCTCCTTGCTACTCATTGGCACCATTCTGTTTGTATTGCTTTATCTGCCTCATCTGATAGCATCTGGAAGGACTCAAAAAACACATAACATCTTCAGTCGCATCAGCGATTTCTCTTTAGAAAACAAGCGATGGATTGTCTATACCACCATCCTGCTCACCATCGTCTTTGGCTATTTCAGTTTCCAGACAGATTTCGATGCCAACATGAGCCATATCAACTACATGACTGATGCACAGAAGGCTGATATGGCTTATTTCGCATCAGCATCGAATGCTAATCAGGTCTACGTCGTATCGTCTGATACACTGATGGATGGTGCACTCGACAAGAGTCTACAGCTCCAGCCTTTCCTCAGCGACTTGCAACGACAAGGCTTTGTTGCCGACATTCAGAGTTGCAGTCAGTTCCTCTGTTCTAAAGCTGAACAGGCGCAGCGTCTCGCCCTTTGGCATTCGTTCATTGAGAAATACGCTAATACACTCGGGGCATCCGTCAAAGATGCTGCCCGCCATGAAGGATTCGCCCCTGATACCTTTGACGATTTCTTCCGTCTGCTCCATGCGCCTTATGAGCCAGAAGCGACTGACTACTTTACACCACTGGCATCCACCATTTTCACGTCATATCTTACGGCTGACAGTATCCATCGCAAATACGATGTTATCTCAGTGCTCAAGGTAGCCCCTGAACATATCAACGATGTCGTCAGCAAAATTGACAACGCTTCACTCGGAAGTTACGCTTTCGATGTGAAGAGCATGAACTCGTCTATCGCCACACGCCTCTCCGATGATTTCAACTATATCGGCTGGGCCTGCGGACTCATTGTATTCTTTTTCCTTTGGTTCTCCTTGGGCTCGTTTGAATTAGCCCTGCTATCCTTCCTCCCGATGGCAGTGAGCTGGATATGGATCCTCGGCATCATGGCGCTGTTGGGTATTCAGTTCAACGTGGTGAATGTCATCCTCGCCACCTTCATCTTCGGACAAGGCGATGACTACACTATCTTCATGACTGAGGGATGCCAGTATGAATATGCTTACCGCCGGAAGATGCTCGCTTCCTACAAGAACAGCATCATCATCTCTGCTATCATCATGTTCATCGGCATCGGTACACTTATCTTTGCCAAGCACCCCGCCCTCCACTCGCTGGCTCAGGTCACCATTATCGGCATGTTCTCTGTAGTGTTCATGGCATACCTCTTCCCACCTCTCATCTTCAATTGGCTGGTGAAAGATCAACACGGCTACCGCCTGCGCCCCCTCACCTTGAAAACGCTGCTCGGTATCAAACCCGATGACGATCCTATCAGCATCGTCAGAGACCGCTATCGCTACAAAGGCGTCGAGATATTCACTGCTGTCAAGAAGAACCTCGCCCACGTCAAAGAGCCACTCTCAATCCCAGAACTTACTGAAGGGACACAAGAAGTAACAGTCATTCATCTCACTGACGACAGTTGGGGCGAAATATCCCTTCTCATCGCCCTCGAGCACCCCGATATGACCTTTATTGCCACCATGTCTGATGAAGATCGTCTCACCGTAGCCACTCACAGTGCCTCTCCCCTCGCATCCAACCTCTCCTTCAGGCTCGGATAAAACCCTAAGTTAAATTTGGAAGATTGGAAGAAAGTTCGTACCTTTGCAGCCGATTATTATAAATAAGGTACGCACGATGAAAGAAAAGATAAGGACTATGCTAGAGGATGCACTGCCACTGGTGGACTTCGATTCAGACTTCCTGTTCAGTGAGCTCGACTCTTTGGGTGTAACTACCATCCTGATGATGCTCTCCGATGTATTCGGTATCATGCTGGAGGCACAGGACGCTACACCCAATAACTTGTTGACGCTTGATAGCCTCGACGCTAAGTTCATGGAGAAAATCAGCTAAAAAGGATCAACCGTGATG
>ODAI010754096.1_pt1 | contig 14950 bp, 15 predicted proteins | sample 1539321 | NCBI WGS metagenome assembly ODAI01 (sample SAMN02144231, study PRJEB22623) | gut metagenome | biome: sheep rumen | host: Ovis aries | place: New Zealand
GACGCAGTCTGTGCTGGTGTTGCTTGGCGTCTATACGGATATTTTAGTGGGCTTGCGGATAGGCGGATGTAAAGGATTTTGCGTCGCTGTTTTGGGAGCCTTATTGCCTTCATTTGTAATCATTTTAGCCATCGCGATGGTCTTCTCCGAATGGAAAGAACTGCCGGCGGTAGAAGCGGCTTTCAAGGGAATTCGTCCTGCTGTGGTAGCGCTCATTGCGGCTCCGTTATTCAAGATGGCTAAATCAGCCATCGGCAAGCCGGATTCCGGTTCGTCCAAAAAAGGACGCAACGCTCTGCCGCTACTGATCTCTTTAGCCGCAGCCCTGTTGATTTGGCTCGGAGGAGTTAACCCTGTCTGGGTCATTCTCGCTACCATCGTCTTCACCCTGTCAGCGCTATGGTTAAATGAGAAAATCACCCGATAAATCGTCAATCGTCAAATCGTCAATCATATGTTGCTTTATCTTCAGTTGTTTTTGAGTTTCTTCAAGATAGGTCTCTTCGGTTTCGGAGGAGGCTTGGCTATCTTGTCGCTCATACAGATGGAAGTGGAGCAAAACGGATGGATGAGTCAGCAGGAGTTCATTGATATTGTGGCGGTTAGCCAAGTCACACCGGGACCGATCGGTATTAACTGCGCAACATATGTGGGCTATACCGCTACCGGCAGTGTGTGGGGCAGTCTGTTAACAACTTTTGCTATTATTTTGCCGAGTCTCATTATTATGCTTTCCATATGCAAGGTCTATTTCTGGCTCAGCCGGCGTTTTCAAGGGAATGTTTATTTCGAACAAACGCTGCGTATGATGCGTTTTACGGTAATCGGTCTCATCGCTTCGGCGGCTTTGATGCTGATCAAGCCCACTAATTTTATTGATCCTATCAGCTGGATCATTTTCGGTGCGGTTGCTTTCTTTACCGTGCTACCGAATTTCGTCAAGAAAAAAGAGGAGAACAAACTCTCAACTCTCAACTCTCAACTCTCCACTATATTAAGCCACCCTATCCTTCTTATCCTCCTTGCCGGCATCGCCGGGTATTGGATTTATCGGTAGTTCGCTCTATAAATGAAGTATTTAGAGGGCAAAATAAAGAAAAAACGCATTTTTTTGCCCGAAAATTTGCGCAATTCAAAAAAATATTGTAATTTTGCGGGCTTTTTCGAGTAAAAAGCACGTCATTTTATTATTAACCCGGGCGAAGAACTCGCGAAGTTCAAGACCCACAAAACAACAAAACCACAATGGCAACAAAAATTCGTTTGGCTCGTCATGGTCACAAAGACTATGCATTCTACCACATCGTAGTAGCCGACAGCCGTTCCCCGCGTGACGGCAAGTACATCGAGCGTATCGGTTCTTTCAACCCGAACACTAATCCTGCTGCAGTAATCCTGAACTTTGAGCGTGCTCTTTATTGGGTAAACTGCGGTGCACAACCGACTGACACAGTACGTACTATCCTCTCCAACGAGGGCGTATTGCTCTGCAAACACTTGCAAGGCGGTGTAGCTAAGGGTGCATTCAGCCAGGAAGAGGCTCAGAAGCGTTTCGATGCTTGGAAGGCTCAGAAAGATGCTAAGGCTGGTAAAATCAGTCAGGCAGAGGCAGACAAGAAAGCTGCTGCTGCAAAGGCATTACTTGCACAAGAGGTAGAGACCAACAAAGCTATCGCTGCTAAAGTAGCAGAGAAGCGTGCCGCTGCTGCTGCAGAGCTCGCTGCTGCTGCACAAGAGGCTGCTCAAGAGGCTGCTGCCGCTGAGGCAGAGGCTAAAGAGGCTGAAGCTTAATCGGAATAACGATATCTCGAAATACCGACATATCGGAACACCGAAAGAGAAAAAGAAGTCCGAAACGAAAGTTTTGGGCTTTTTTTGTGCGTATTTAGTCGTTTATTTAAGAAAGTTTTTACTTTTATTTGCATATATGCAAAAAAAGTTGTAAATTTGCAGACTTTTTATGTTCAAACGCATAAGATATAGCAATGTGTTCGTGCGCAGATGAAGCGGATTGTGAAAAATATGACGGCATTGGGGGTACTTCAGATAGCGAATTATCTGATACCGCTTTTGGTGTTGCCGGTTGTGAGCCGTGTGCTGGGCGTAACGCTTTTCGGTACTGTCGGGTACGCGCAGAACATCATTTCATACCTTACGCTGTTGGTCAATTTCGGATTTGAGTATTCAGCAACCCGACAGATTGCTTTGGCGGGCGATGACAAAGAGAAGAAGCGTCAGCTTTTCTGGGCAGTTATAACAGCGAAGACAGGTCTGTTGGTGTTGTCGTTTATCATTTTGGCGTTTTTGCCGCTTTTTGTAGAGCGTGTGGCATGTGATCCGCGGCTGTATATCTATACGGCGCTGACGAATATCGGTATTGTGTTCTTCCCAACATGGTATTTGCAAGGCGAGCAACAGATGGACAAGATGGCTTGGGCGAATTTCTTCACGAAACTGCTGGGCGCACTGCTGGTTATTGCAATCGTTCGGGAGGCTTCGATGTACCGATGGTATCCTCTTTTGTTGTCCGTATCAAGTATCTTCGTGGGAATAGGCGCCATGATTTATGTAGTGCGTCGTTTTGAGATAGGCAGGTATGTTTGTACGCGCGAAGCGATGAAAGAGGTACTGCAGGCTGGTGCGCCGATATTCATCAACAATGTGTTTATCAGTTTGTACACAACGGTTAATATGACGCTGTTGGGCGGTTTCGCGACGGATGAGATGATCGGTTATTTCTCCGCGGCGCAGCGATTGATTATCGCGTTGAATATGGTAGTTGTATTGCCGGTTAGTACCGCTGTTTATCCGGAGATGAGCCGCCGTTTTGAGGCTTCACGAGCCGAAGGAATGCAGTTTTTCAAACGCGTGCTGGTCTATGCGGGTTTGGCAGCGGCAGTCGTATCGTTGGGTACTTTTGTGGTAGCTCCGATGGCTATTCCGATCATTTACGGAGCGGGCTACGAAACGGCGATAGAGGTATTACGATGGCTGTCTCCACTTCCTTTCCTGGTTATGGTTGCAACATTGTTAACGGTTCAGGGACTGTACGGAATGGGGTTACAGAAATGGGCTCCGTGGGTAGGAATGATGTTAGCGGCGTTGTGTATTTCGCTGAACCTGTGGTTATTGCCGCATTTAGGTGTCCGTGCGGTTTGCATCGGATGGAATGCGGCAGAGTTGGCTGAGTGCCTGATTGTTGGAATGATTTTATTGTTACATAAACGCAAAGTATGTTCTATCTGATTTGTTTTGGCATATTATGCGTGTTGGCAGTACTGAATGTACAGATGCACGACAAACTCAGTTCGCAGCTCCTCAACGGTCTGGCGGCTGTTATGCTGATTTGCATAGCAGGGTTGCGGTACGAGACAGGCGGAGATTGGGATACCTATACATTGTTATTCAATAAATTCCCGCCTTTCAGCCGACTGATCGGAAGGCCGGCGGAGTTTGCAGATATATCGGTGGAAGAAGGTTTCGTGCTGCTATGCGCATTTGTAAAGTCCTTAGGCGGCACGGTGCAGCATTTGTTCTTTGTGGTGACTTTTATCAATATCACCCTTATCGCTTGCGCGGCGGACAAATATACCAAATATCCGGTAGTAGCTTTGCTCTGTTATTACGGTATTTTGTATTTTAATTTGGAGATGATTTATATCCGTCAGGCGATGGCAGTAGCGCTATGTTTCTTTGCGTTGCAGTATATCCCGTCGAAGCGGATTATCCCTTATATGGTGATTGTGCTGTTGGCATGCACGTTCCACCGCGTAGCGGCGCTGATGATTCCGCTGTATTTCCTGCTGAATATCAAATTGCCCTCGTGGGTGTATTTGGCGGTTGTTGGCGTCGGAGCTGTGATGATGTTAGCCAATATTCCTTGGATACAAACTATCTTCCTTACGATAGCCGGTTGGCTCGGCGAGAACTATGCGGATAAGGCGGAGACATACACGGAGAATGCGATGTTCGCTGTGAACCGCGGACTGAGTCTCGGTTTTATACTGAACTTAGCGATCTTTGTAGTCATCATTTTCTTCAAAGACAAACTCGATGCACTGCCATACGGCACGATTATGCTGAATATGTTCTTCGGCAGTCTGGTGCTGTATTACTATTGTTTCGAGTTGGTGGAGGTAAGTAACCGTGTGCGTTTGTTCTTCCTCATCGGTATTATCGCTTTACTACCGATGGTTTTGGAGGTCTTACCGCTGTTCTTGGAGCGTTTAGCGGGTTTATTGGTAGTGATGCTCTATTGTTTCAGTTTCTCGCGCGGAATCTTCTTAGAGTCCCCGCAAGCGGCAGCGTACAACCCATATCAGAACTATATCGAGTATAAAATCCATCCGCGTCCGAGTACAGGCAAGCAGCGATTGGAGCAGAGTAAGAAAGCATTCCAAAACGAACGAAAACACTAATGGCACATATTCTTTTCATATCTCACGCCCGTGGAATTCATGGCGCCGAAGCGGTGATGGTTCGCGCTATACATGCGTGTGCGGCTGCCGGTGCACGGACTACGGTAGTAGTGCCATCGTTGGTGGAGGATGCAGGATTGAATCAAGCACTATGCACTATACCGGGGGTACAAGTACTCGCATTGCCTTACCGCGCAGCAGGCGAAAGCATGCTACGGACAAAACTCGTCAAATGGTATAATATGTTTGCCTGCGCTCAGTTGAAACGGTTTGTAGAGCACGAGCAAGTAACCGCCATCTATTCCAACACATCGATCACCATTTTGGGTGCAGAGTTAGCGAAGCGAACGGGAATTCGGCATGTATGGCATTGGCACGAGCCCGTGGACAAACGATACGGATGGCATTTCACGATGAGGAATTATTACCGTTCATTGGCAAAAGCAACGGATACCATTGTGTGCATCTCACAACAGCAATTAGCGGAATGGAAGCAGACACTGGATATGCCCTTGCCGCAAGCGCAGATTATTTATAATCCGATCAAGGCGATCTCTGTTCCTGCCGTGCAGAATACGTCCAACCGCGAGATAAGAATCGGTTTTATCGGACATTTCGAGGAGCGTAAGAACCTGCCCTTGTTAGTACAAACGTTTGTGCGTGTTCACAACCAAGTACCGTGCACTACTTTGCGTCTCTGCGGCGCCGCAGACAAAGGCGACACGGAATATATCGGGCAAATGACGGACCTGCGCGAGCCCGTGCTGACGGTATTGCCGCAAACCAAAGACGTAGAAAAATTTTACAGCAATATAGATATCCTCGTATTGCCTTCTTGGCGGGAGACGATGCCATTAGTAGTATTGGAGGCAATGCAGGCAGGCGTCTGCGTCCTGCAGACCAACCGCTCGGGCATGAGCGAGTTGTTGGAGGACGGCAAAGAGACACTCTTCTTCTCGCCGGACAAACCGGAAGAATTAGAGCAGTTACTGATGAACTGTATGGATGCCGAATATCGGCTGTCCATCGCACAAGCAGGACAGGAGAAGGCACTCTATTTAGTAAAGAACCAACAGTTTGACAAGCAAATACAAACCCTTTTATGCGAGTTATAGCGTATTATCTACCTCAGTTTCATGCTATCCCCGAGAACGATGAGTGGTGGGGAAAAGGCTTCACAGAATGGACCAGCGTGCGAAACGGAAAGCCCTTGTTCAAGGGGCATCAGCAACCCGTTGTGCCCGGTGAATTGGGGTATTATAATCTTTTGGAGGCGGATATCAAAGAGCGTCAGGCGCAACTGGCGCGTGAGGCAGGCGTGGAAGGATTTTGCTACTGGCATTACTGGTTCGGAGGCAAACAACTTTTGGAGAAACCGCTGCAACAGGTGATGGAAAGCGGCAAACCCGATTTTCCGTTTTGCCTCGGATGGGCAAACGAGAGTTGGAAAGCCAAGACTTGGCTTGACCAGCAAACGGCGCCGGATAAGATGCTCATTGAGCAGACTTATTCGCCCGAAGACGACCAAGCCCATTTTGAAGCGATACTCCCCATGTTGCAGGACAAACGCTATATTCAAGTGGACGGCAAACCGCTGCTGATGGTCTATCGCCCTTTCGACCTGCCGGACGGAAAAGCATGGACAGCGCGATGGCAGGAAATGGCGAAAAACGCCGGTTTCAACGGGCTGTATCTGTTAGGCCACGTAGCGTATCAATGGCAAGTGGACGATGTGATGACGATGGGTTTTGATGCGGTGAACTTAGTGCCGCTTGGAGACACCAAACGGAATAAATGTCTCGCGCTACGCCATTTGCCGACTCTGATCAAGCATTTACGGGGCAAATCGCCCTTAGTATATGATTATGCGAAAGCAATCAAGGTCTTTGCAGGGTCAACGATGCAACGCGAAGAAGTAGTGCCGACCATCTTACCCGGCTGGGACCACTCGCCCCGCAGCCGCATGAGGGCGTTTGTGATGAATAACTCCACCCCCGAGGCATTCAAGACACACGTGCAGGCTATCAAGCAGATAGTAGATAAGAAACAAAACAAACTGGTAATGCTCAAGTCATGGAATGAGTGGGGCGAAGGTAATTATATGGAACCGGATGCTCGATGGGGCAAACAATATATAGAAGCAATGGGAAATATAATACATCAATGATAATAATCAATGGTCGTTTCTTGAGTCAACGCCTCACCGGAATACAGCGGTTTGCGTATGAGATCTGTTGCGCGTTGCATCAGATTGGGGTGCCGTGTATTATTTTGGCTCCGACTGACATCTGCGATGAATATGACTTGGCGGATTTGCCGGTGACGGTTATTGGCGGCAAAGGATCGCATTTCTGGGAGCAAGTTACACTGCCGATATATATGAAACGCCATCATAACGGGCAACTCTTGTTAAGTTTGAGTGGGTTAAGCCCGCTGTGGTATCATCGGAATATACTCACCATTCACGATATATCCTATCTCTTGAAACCGCGCGCCTATAGCCGCATCTATTGTCTTTACTATCGCCTCATGACGCCGTTGGCAGCAAAGCGCGCACAGAAAATTATAACGGTCAGCCGTTTCTCCAAAGGGGAGATTATGCAATATTTGGGTGTACCGGAGAATAAGATTGCGGTAATCTACAATGCAGTGCGTCAGACTACTTTGTTGCCTCGAGAAAAAACAGATCGATATATCCTGACGGTTGGTAGTTTGATGCCTCGTAAGAACATCAAAAGATTGCTGGAAGCATATTGCGCAATGGAGCAACCGGATTTTGATCTATATATCGCAGGAGGTATGCATGCTGCCTTTGCTGATGCTGAATGGAGTAAATACACCGATAGGAAAGGGGTGCGTTTCCTGGGGTACGTAAGCGGAGATGTATTAACACACCTATACAGGAACGCAACTGCATATATATCGCCCTCTCTATATGAAGGATTCGGTATTCCTTTAGTGGAAGCCATGACGCAAGAATGTCCGTTGGTGGTATCCGACATCCCTGTTTTTCACGAGGTTTGCGGTAAGGCTGCCGTCTATTTTAATCCGTTGGACATAACGGATATACAAGAGAAAATGAACGCCGTCATGCATGACGAACCCTTACGTCGGCAACTCCTCGAAGATGGTATACACCAAGCTGCCCGCTTCAGTTGGGAACAATCGGCAAAAGAAATAGCGAAGCTAATAAACGAATTATGAAAAAAATACTACATATCAGTAAATTTTATCATCCTTACTTTGGAGGAATAGAGGACGTAGCATATAATATCGTTACGGAAATGAGTAGTGGCTATGACCAACGCGTTATTTGTTTTAACCATGAGAAGGGTACGGTTCGAACACGTGAAAATGGCATTGAGGTGATTCGTATCAATGCTCCTATCACCATTTCTTCTCAGCCACTTTCGTTCTCATATTTCTGGTATTTACGCAACGAGATTATGGCTTTTCAGCCGGATATTATCCATGTTCATCTACCAAACCCACTTGTAGCTACTTATTTGATGCGCATACCAACAGGAAAAGCAAAGATAGTACTGCATTGGCACTCAGACATCATCGACAAGAGCTTGCTGTACCACCTCTATCGTTCGCAAGAACGCAAACTTCTGGAGCGCGCCGACACGATTATTGCAACCAGTTTGCAGTATGTAGAGTTGTCAGAACCGCTACAGGATTTCAAACAAAAGATAGCTATTCTGCCTAATATCGTGAATGAAGAGAAACTACAGCCTATGCCCGGCGATGAACAAGAAATAGCAGAGATTAAAAAATTATATCAAGGTAAGAGAATTGTTCTTTCTGTTGGGCGTCATGTGGCGTATAAAGGTTTGAATATACTGATAGAGGCCGCGCGTTATTTACCCGACAATTGTGTCGTGCTGATAGGAGGAACCGGAGAATTAACAGAACAATTACAACATTTAGCGCAGCCTCAAGGGAATAAAATACAATTTATTGGGCGATTGTCAGAGAAACAAATGCGTTGCTACTTATCCATAGCAGATGTGTATGCATTCCCTTCTATTGATCGCCGTGAAGCATTTGGAGTAGCTCTCGCTGAGGCACTTTACTGTGGTGTACCAGCTGTTTCTTTCCAGATTAATGGATCAGGTTCTACATGGGTGAATCAAAATGGACAAACGGGAATAGTAGTCTCCACATTTGATGCGCAGAAATATGCAGAAGCTATCCGAACATTACTCGATGATGAGGCCCTTCGTACACAATATGCTGAAGGTGCAAGAAAGTGGGTAAGTGCTCATTTTTTAAAGGAACAGATACAAATGCTGACAACTATTTACGGCTAATGCTCAATACTATTCATCGTCTTATATGGTACTCAAGAGCCTCGAACCATGTTAAATATCTCCATTGTTTTATATAAACCGAAGTGGGAGGAAGAAGTACTGCCGCTTGTTCGGGAACTGCTGCGGGTGAAGAGCCTGCGCAAGATCTATTTGTTGGATAACACCGAATCAACCTTCCGCAAAGCGGAGACGGCGGCGCAGAAAGAGACGCTTGCCAAACAGTTCGGCACGGAGAAACTGCGGTATATGGCGATGGAGGCGAACTTGGGTTACGGGAAAGCGCATAATGTAGCTTTGCGCGAGAGCGCGTACTATCGGACAGACCTTCATCTGGTGATGAACAGCGATATTCAGGTCAAAGCAGAAGATATAGACGAAATGCACGATTGGATGATCGTACACCCCGAAGTGGGACAACTCATGCCGAAAGTCATCAACCCCGACGGTTCGCAGCAGTTTCTTGCCAAACGTCTTCCTGCGCCGATAGATGTCTTCGGGCGTCGTTTTCTGCCGGCATGGATGATCGCTAAACGCAACAAACGGTACGAAATGAGGGACTTGGATCTGAACCGGCCTGTCAACGCGCCCTATCTCAGCGGCTGTTTCATGCTCCTGCGCACTACCGCGGCGGTGGAAGCGGGACTCTTCGATGAACGCTTCTTCATGTATCCCGAGGATATTGACCTCACGCGCCGCATTCACCGCAACTATCTCACCCTCTATTACCCACAATGGACCATCGTCCACGCGCATGAAAAAGCCTCCTTCAAAAACAAACACATGCTTCGGATTCATATCCAAAACATGTGCCGTTACTTCAACAAATGGGGTTGGCTTTTTGACCCCGAACGCCGCCTCTTTAACGACCTATAACCATTTCAAACTACTTCAAACCATTTCAAACTATTTCAAACCACTTCAAACACTCATCAACCTATACGTCAAGTATCCAGCATAAACGAGCAGCAGTATTGCACCACCCCACCGTTTGATCTCGCGCTCATGGTTCGTTTTGACGAACAGCCACACCAACATACTGCCAACCGCAGCAGCCCATGCGTCCAACTCAATGCCGTCATAGGCCGGCAGCGGACGCAGCACTGCGCTGGTTCCCAACACAAAGAACACATTGAAGATATTCGAACCCACGACGTTGCCCAAAGCAATATCGCAGTTCTTCTTCGCCGCCGCCATAACCGAGGTCGCCAACTCCGGCAGAGAAGTACCTAAAGCCACGATGGTCAGACCAATAATCGCCTCGCTGACACCCATACGGGTTGCCAGATCCACCGCGCTCTTCACGATCAGTTCGCCGCCGACTACCAATCCCACTAATCCGCCAAGCACCAGACAAATCGCCCTGCGGACACTAATCTCCCTGGTACCTTGTACCTCGTCCCCTTGTCCTTCATCCGGATGGTCTTTGGCATGCCGGAACGTGTTATAGAGGAAGTACGCGAACAGCACCAGAAGCATAATACCGCCCATGCGGCTGATACCCTTGCACTCTTCGCCGAAAGGCGAGTTCACCGCTACCAAAGCGAAAACGAACACACCGGCGATGATGGACATCGGAATGTCAAAATCGCGGCTGCGTTTCTGCGAAGCAATAGGATAAACGAGTGCCGTAAGACCCAAGATTACAAAGGTATTGATGATATTCGAACCCAAGATATTGGTAATGGCGAGATCCGTCGTGCCTTCTGCCACCGACACCATGTTCACCACGAACTCCGGCATACTCGTACCGAAAGCCACCACGGTCAGACCGATCACCAAATCGCTGATACCGAACCGTTTAGCGATAGCCGATGCACCATCTACCAAGTAATCCGCGCCTTTAACCAGCGCCACAAATCCCAATACGATCAGAATAATGGCTACATACCAGCCGTATGATAAGAGATTTTCAATCATAATTTTCAATTATTGTTTGATACTTCGCGTTTGAAGTTGTTTGATGCTTCGCGTTTGAAATAGTTAATGCACAAAATATCTCAAAAAAATTACTCAGCATCTTTTTCTTTGTTTTTATTTCCTGTAATTTGAGTTTGTTTGAGGTAGTTGATCATATTAGCAATCTTTGTTCCGAGAGTTTTTGTCTTGTGTATGAGACTTTCAAATTGTTCTTTTGAAATATATTCTACATCAAAAGAACGATATAATTGACTCCTAACTTCTCCGCATGAACCTTTTGCAATATATAAGAATTGAATAAATTCCTTTTTACCTTCTCTTTCGAATCCCTCGGCTATATTATCCATAATAGAACCTGCAGATGCGCGTATTTGGGAACAAAAACGTATGTCTTTATTAAATTCTTTTGTTTTAGTAATTTGATAAATGGTACGACTTAACTCGCGTGCCAATTTCCAAATCTCCAAATCTTCAAAATCACTAATCGTCATAACTATTTCAAACTATGTCAAACAATTTCAAACTATGTCAAACAATTTCAAACAATTTCAAACTACTTCAAACTACTTCAAACTATTTCAAACAATTTCAAACTATTTCAAACTATTTCAAACAATTTCAAACAATTTCAAACAATTTCAAACTACTTCAAACTATTTCAAACAATTTCAAACTACGTCAAACTATTTCAAACAATTTCAAACTATGTCATTAGTTACACATTGAAAAGGAAGTGCATTATATCTCCGTCCTGCACGAGGTAGTCTTTTCCCTCGATACCGAGTTTGCCGGCTGCACGGCATTGCGCTTCGCCACCAAGGGTCACGAAATCCTCGTATTTGATCACTTCAGCACGAATGAATCCACGTTCAAAATCCGTATGAATAACACCGGCGCACTGCGGTGCTTTCATTCCCTCGCGGAACGTCCATGCGCGCACTTCGTCCGAGCCTGCGGTCAGGAACGTACGCAGTTTGAGCAACGCATAAGCGGCCTTGATCAGCCTGTTCACACCGCTCTCCTCCAGACCTAACTCGCCGAGGAACATCTGGCGCTCTTCATACGTCTCCAATTCGGCGATCTCGCTCTCGATCTTCGCGGCCAGAACAAGCACTTGTGCATCTTCGTCCTTCACCGCCTCGCGCACTTGCTCCACATACGCATTGCCGTTCACCGCCGACGCCTCATCTACGTTGCAGACGTACATCACCGGCTTGTTGGTCAGCAGGAACAAGTCCTTCGCCGCCAGCTCCTGGTCTTTGTTTTCCAACTCCACCGTGCGGGCGTTCTTACCCTGCGACAGTGCCTCGCGGTACTTAACCAGCACCTCCAGTTGCAACTTGGCGAACTTGTCACCGCCGGCTTTGGCGGCCTTCTCGCATTTCTGAATACGGCTCTCAACGGTCTCCAAATCCTTGAGTTGCAACTCTGCGTCGATGATCTCTTTGTCGCGCACCGGGTTCACAGAACCATCGACATGAACCACGTTCTCATCGTCGAAACAGCGCAACACATGAATGATCGCATCAGTCTCGCGGATGTTGGCGAGGAACTTGTTTCCGAGGCCTTCACCTTTGCTGGCACCCTTGACGAGGCCGGCTATATCTACTATCTCCACGGTCGTCGGAATAACGCCGCGTTCGGGGTGACAGATCTCACCGAGTTTGATCAAACGCTCATCGGGCACGGTGATCACACCCACGTTCGGCTCGATGGTGCAGAAAGGAAAATTGGCGCTTTGCGCTTTCGCATTGCTTAAACAGTTAAAGAGGGTACTTTTGCCCACATTCGGCAAACCCACTATTCCACATTGTAAAGACATTTTCTATTTTGGTATTTTTGTAAACTTACTTTTTCATTTGGAACGGGAAAGAGCCCACTAAGTTTCCGTCGATAAAGAAATCAATGGTAAAGTATCCCTTGCCGATTTTGTACCCCTCGGGCAGGGTGAAATAACAGGTTCCCTCATATGCCTCGCCGGTGTATTCGATCGGCTGCATCAGGCTGTACGGTATCTCGCCGCTCTCGAAGGGGAACAGGTGCTCTTCGCTCTCGCCTAACAGCGTGCCTTCGGGGTCTATGATACGCGCATACACCTCTTTCATGCCCGGCGGACAGGTGATGTTCTTCGCTACCACAAAGTCGAATTGCAGTTTGCGTATATGTCCGGCCATCTTGGTCTTATGGTCGTTTTTGTTGAGCGTGGTGATCGTGCAGGAGGTTATCTCGAGCATCGATGCCCGGGTCACGGTCTCCGTCAACTGCGTGTTCAAACTTGCCAACTGCGAGTTCTGCTCCTTGACTTGCTTGTTCTCAGCGCGGTACTGCTTGTTCTCCGCCGTCAGACGCTGGTTAGTCGCATTGAGGCTGTCTATCTGACGCACATAATCTTTCATCACCGAACGAACGGTAGCTAACTCTTTCTTGAGTTCGGCTATCTTCCGTGCGTTCGACGCCTTGGTCTGACGCAACTCCTCCAACAGATCCTGCACGCGTTGTTGCTCACGGCTCAGCAGGTCCTGCAAACTGTCATTACGGATGTCCATAGACTGATAGCCGTCGAACTGAATCGCCAGATCCTCATATTCCTCTTGCAGTTCTTCTTTCTCGATCTGCATCTGTTCCACTAACTCTGTCAGCTCGTTGTGCTGACTCAAGTTCCAATACACTAATCCCCCGATCACCGCGAGACAGAGTATCAAAATCACCCAAAATACTTTCTTATTCATTTGTTATAACGATTTACTAAAAAACTCTCAACTAGACGACTTCTCTCAACTCTCAACTCTCAACTCTCAACTAAAGAGCACCTATCGCCTTCTCCAACCGGTTACTCCGGCTGCCTTTGAGCAGGATCCGATACCCTACCAGCGGCTCTTTCTCCAGTGCCTCGCAAAGCGCCTCTACATTCTCGTAGATGGGGTAAGGAGCTGTTGTCTCGCGGTATTCCGGTCCGACCAACAGCACTTTGTCCGCCTTGCGCTCCAACAGCATATTCACGATGTTCTGATGCTCCAGATGGCTGTATTCGCCCAGTTCCCGCATCGCGCCTAATATATACGCCTCCTTTACACCTTCCTCGTCCCTTTTTCCTTTCCCAAAGGCTTCAATCGCCGCCTGCATGGATGTCGGGTTCGCGTTATAGGCATCGATCACCACCGTGTTCCGCGCTGTCTGCATCAGCTGCGAGCGGTTATTGGAAGGCACATAAGCCCTAATAGCCGCCAAAGCCGCCTCTTCGCTCACACCAAAATACGTTCCCACACAAATCGCCGCAGACACATTCTCCGCGTTATAGCCTCCGACCAGGTGCGTGCCCTCGGGCATGGTACCCGTGTGGTAATGGATAACTGACAATTGGCCATTAGCATTTGCCTTTTGCGCGTCCTCAAGCATCTTCTCCAAATGGGGGTTATCGGCATTGCGGAAGATCACTCCGTTGTGCGCAATAATAAAATCGTACAGCTCTTCTTTGGTACGCATGACGCCTTCGAACGACCCGAAACCCTGCAAGTGCGCCTTGCCCACATTCGTGATCAGACCATAGTTCGGCTCGGCTATATCCACCAGCTCCTTTATGTCCCCGGGATGCGAAGCACCCATCTCCACAATCGCCATCTCATGTGCACGCGTGATAGATAATAAGGTGAGAGGCACGCCCAACTGGTTATTGAGGTTGCCCTGCGTGTAATAGAGATTATACTTGGTTCGCAATACCGCCGCACAGAGTTCCTTGGTCGTCGTCTTGCCGTTTGTACCGGTTATACCGAGTATCGGCAACCCCAAGTAACGCCTCCATGCGCGCGCTAAGTCCTGCAATTCAGCCAAAGCGTTCTCGCCCGAAATAATATACTCCGCTCCTGCCTCTTTGGCTTGTTCCACAAAATCATTGCCGTCAAAATGTTCACCTTTGAGCGCCACGAACACGCATCCCGGACACACCTTGCGGCTGTCCGTAGTCACGTTCATTGCCTCTTTGCCTTCTATCAAGAAACTCCAATCCATACCTGTTTTTCGAAATTGGCTACAAAGTTACTACAAAATTCGCACATACGCAAATATAAACGTATTTTTTTCAAAAAAAGCACACAAGAAACCGCCCATACGAGCGGTTTCTTGTTATTTTTGCCTACTTTTTGGACGAATTTACAGCACAGCTGCTACGCGTGGAATTTTAGCAAGCAAGTCATTTAATTTCGAGACATCTCGCTGGACCTGAGGGGAAATCTCGACTTGAAATCGTTTCATCTCGCCTCACGAATATCATTTAGTCCATAACGTTTTCCTAAATCTCTCGCC
>ODAI013965315.1_pt1 | contig 14950 bp, 11 predicted proteins | sample 1539321 | NCBI WGS metagenome assembly ODAI01 (sample SAMN02144231, study PRJEB22623) | gut metagenome | biome: sheep rumen | host: Ovis aries | place: New Zealand
CACCACCGCAGCCTTATCTGGAATGCAGACGATGCTCTCCTTATTTTTCATGTGATGCGAAAGACTCCCGAAGGTCTCACCTGCGGTCTTTGCAGAACTCAACGCGGCCGGGAGACTTTGGAGCAGTATGCATCCACTTTGGGAGATATGGACCGCCCGATGCTTGGCAATTTAATGGAAGGGAATGTGTTTGCCCCGGGAATGATCAGAGCTAATGCAGGATTTTTTGGCGATGTTGTTTTTGACAGGATTTTTTTTCGTGATCCCTTTGCCGCAATGTCGGATATTTCGAATGCCGCATCTTCAATCGGTGAATTGTTTTCCGGCACATCCTCTGACAAAAGAGACATAGCATTTGATGACTCAACGGTTCCTGAAAAAGACAGGCTCCCGCTTTTGGAAAAAAATGCAAGAATCATTATTTCGCAGCGCATACCGAAAAAGGCCCAGCACATAAGCCGCTTGATTTCCGAGCAGATTTTCAAAGACACGAAGACAGATGTGGAAATGGAAATGCTTTTGAAAAAAATGGATGAGGCGGAAACTGATTTTTTTGCGGACAAATCAAACCGTCTGTTTGCATGGGATGAAAATGACATCGTGTCAATATTCCGCGCCTCTGGATTTTCTGTAAATCTTCAGACTGAAGTGTTGGCAGAGCAAAGAAGAATCACATCTTCCGAAATAGACAGATGGCTTAATCCTGACACTTCCGCATACGGGGCATTTTTGTGCAGGTCATTGGGAAAAGAAAATCTTTTGCAGATAAGGGGAGTGCTGGAATCTTCAGCACCCAAACAACTTTTCGTGTGGCACACGGAAAATTCTTTTATTGCTGTGTCGCACTGAATTTTTTTGAGGAAACATTATGACATATTTTTTTGAAACATACGGTTGCGAAATGAATCATGCAGAATCTGCATCTCTGGAGCAAATGCTCATCTCAAGAGGATGGACTGCTGCGGAAGACTGCTTCGTTGCGGATATGGTGATTATCAATACATGCTCTGTGCGTGCGTCTGCGGAAACCAGAATCTACGGCCGCCTTGGATTTTATTCCGGCTTGAAAAAAGTCCGCCACAAAGAACCTGATGCAAAGACCCGTTCACTGGAAAAAGCTGCAGAATATGTAAAAGACGGACCTGTGACTCTCACTGTCGTTGTCATGGGTTGTATGGCAGAACGTCTGCTTCACACTTTCAAAACCCAATGGCCTGTGATTGATTACGTTGTGGGCACGTATTCAAAAAATAAATTCGGTGACATAATCACAGCAGTTGAAAACGGAGATGAGCCGATTGACGTTGATGAAGAACCTGTTTACACTTTTGCAGAATCTTCTTACGAGCAGGGTGCATTCTCGACTTTCGTTCCGATTATGAACGGCTGCAACAATTTCTGTACGTTCTGCATTGTGCCCCATGTGCGTGGAAGAGAAATTTCCCGGCCTGTAGAAAGCATAATACACGAACTTGATGTGCTGTCTCCCCGCGGTGTAAAGGAAATCACTCTCCTTGGTCAAAATGTGAACTCCTATCACGACAGCGACGGAACGGATTTCCCAGGTCTTCTTAGAAAAATAATCTCTCACATCGAGGAAACAAAATCTCCAATTGAATGGATTCGTTTCGAGTCTCCGCATCCGAAAGATTTTTCAGATGATTTGATTGATCTTATGGCAAGTGACCGTCATCTCTGCCGTGGAATACATCTTCCTGTGCAGCATGGCTCGTCAAGAATTCTTCGTGTGATGAACCGTCGTTATACCAGAGAAGATTATTTGAATCTTGTTGAAAAGCTTTACAGCAAAGTCCCGGATTTGTGTCTCTCCACGGATATTATGCTCGGTTTTCCCGGTGAGACAGAAGAGGATTTTGATGAAGTCGTGAGCCTGATGAAGACCGTGAAGTACGAGTCGGCGTTTATGTACTATTACAATCCACGGGAAGGAACACCGGCTGCAAAATTCAAAGACCAAATTCCTGTTGATTTGAAAAAGGAGCGTCTTCAGCGCATAATCGATATGCAGCTTGAAATTACGAATGAGGTTATGTCCGCGCGTGTAGGAAAAACAATCAAAGTGCTTGCCGACATAATCAGCCGCGACAACAAAGAAGAGCTTCTTGGAAAGACAGAGCAGAATGAGCGTGTTGCATTTAAAGCTCCGCCGTCATTGATTGGGCATTTTGTCACAGTGCATTTGGATTCACTCAACGGAAACACTTTCAAGGGCACTTTGATTAAATAAGAATCGCTTTGATTTATTCCTGCGGAGAGGGCAATGCCGCATGCTGCTTGAAACTTTGCTTTGGATCTGCATCGAGTGCTGCTTATTCGCGGTAGGGCTTCGTGTATTTGTAAAATTTTGGAGCGCGGTAATCGATGTGCCATCCTCCGGTGTAAAATCCGTTTTGATTTGCGGTGGGGCTCACGAAAATCACATGAGGCTGGTTTTCAGTGTTGAACACAAAAGTGTTTGAAGTCCATTCATTTCTGTTGTCAGGCACAAGATTGTTCTGACTTTCAGGAGGCGTGTGGACCGTGATATGGTATACTCCGCTCTTCATATGCAGATGGATTACAGTTCCTCCTGTCATGCATCCGTTGTAATGTCTGTGGAGCCACTGCATTTCGTAATACCAGGAAAAAGAAATCGAGATGATTTTGTCTGAAGCATCGTTTCCGTCTTCGTCTGTAACGGAAAGCATGCAGGGCACATCATTCATTGCACCGAAATTTTCAGGACGGTAAATTTCAAGTGCTCCGGCGAAAGTGCAGAGCAGGGAAGTGAGAAGCAATAAGAATTTTTTTTTCAGATGCAAAGACCTCATCGCTTCTTTGTCGGCATTTTATCAATCTGACTTGAGGATTTGTTGCCAGTGAAATTTATTTCATTCTTTACCATATAAAGATGTGAATGTGTGATGAATAATTGCCGATACTACAGAAGAAGAGGCCTCCGAAAAAAAATGGTACACGCGGATTATTCCTCTTTTATTTAACAATGGGGTTGGAATATGGCTAACGATTCTACATTCAATGAACTTGTAACCGAGATTAGTACCGATGAGCGCGAACGCATGCTGAGCAGAATGCGAAAGGGAAAGACCGTTGTCGGTAATGTCGGAAAATCTTCGGCTGAACAGAATTCAGAGGATGAAGCAAGTGATTTAAGTTCTCAGTTGAAGCGCCAGTCTATTTTTCTGCAGATTTGGTATTGGATTAAAGCCGCTTTTTCAAATTCCTCAGTTGAGGATGTTTTCAATAAAGCCCTCGTAAATGGTATGGCCCGTGATATTGAGCGTACCTGTCCCGGACTCATTGACTATAGAAAGAAACTTTTGTGTACTGCTTTTTACGAACGGTTTTCAATGCTGAAAAAAGCCGCCGATTTTTTTGCTCCATATCTCGATAAATACGATGCAAATCAAGGTGCGTTTTATACCTTGCTTGGATACCTGGTGGCTCCTGAAGTTGGAACGGAAATTGAGCATCAGGCTGATCCGTATCAATATGCATTGGATAAAACTGTCACAAATGAAATGAAGGCTCTGCTTGTTCAGAAAATGGACAGGATAATTGATGACATCAGCAATCAGAAAAAATCAGAACTTTATGCGGCAGTGCGCGGTGTTGAGTGGTTGAAGCAGTTTGTAAAACTTCCGTTCTCCAGAGTGATTTCAAAATTTATTCCGTCTTCCGAAAGCGGCCGCGATTGTTCTTTCGCTCAGGTAAAAAGTGATTTTAGTGAATTTGCGAGAATTCTTTCAAACTATGTTCCGTTGACAGACGAAGCCGTTCAGGCCCTTTATCTTTTTTCACAACGAGGCAATAAGGTCAGCGGATTTGATGATGCAAACGAAGAAAACTCGAAAATCGCAACTGAATTCGTAAACAATGCCGCGAATCAGAACGGTGTGATAAAAATGTTCGTGCAGACTGTTCCGATGTACAAAATGGCGAAAGTGGTTTTTGAAAATTCCATGTTTATGCCTGATGCATACAGTGGCGGCGAGAGCTGGTTTTTGAAATATCGAAATCAGTGGAAATTGAATTTTGAACGCAGATGGAATAACTGGGAGCGTGACTGCAAAAAAGAAAAACTCAAAGTCAAGTTGCTTCAGTATTTCCATTTAACGAATTTCCCTCTGCTCACTTTCCGTCCTTGGGATATGGATCCTAATCCTGTTGTGTTTCATTACGAACTTACCATGGGATTCATTAATTATTTCTTCAAATCCGAGTTTGTTCTATTTAGCCAGACTCTTGCGATGACGGCAGTGGAAGGTGAGTTTGCCCTGCGCGACAACCGCTTTGAATTCTCAGACACAATAAACGGTCTGACAAAACTGACGGACGAAATGGAACTTCTTTCCAATCAGCTTTCTGCAGGCGGAGAATACGGACAATTCTTTGCAAAAATCGAATCGAAGTCAGAACGGTCAAATGTTGATGAGGTTAAGATTGACGGCACGATGACTGAGATTGAGGAAAAATGCACTGAGATAATCAACGGCTTCGGAAAGTATTGCCGAAGTTTGAAAAAACTTTTGGGTGGAATTCTTTCTGAAAAAATCACAGCGTATTATGGACCTCTGATCAACTTCATGAAAATCAACGGAAAGGAAAACAAAACTTACCGGGAGAAAATGAGCCGTGCAAAATTTTCTATTGATCATGCATACGAATTGCTTCAGGAAATAGAGCCTTTGGATTTGTCCATCGAAAGTTGATAACATCTCTTAATAAAATACCGTAATGCTGTCTTGTTGGAGGAACGCGATTATGGAAGAAAACGGTTATTTCACAGGGGAATTTTATTTTCATTCCAAGCCGGTTCAAAATGGTCCTCGTTTCGGCATGACAATGAAATCAGCCGGGTCAATGCGTTTCAGATGGAATGAGACAAATCCCAACCGCAGCTTTTTTCTTTCGAATCTTTCGGGAAATAATCACGATATTTGTGCTGTTGAACTGATTCATTCACATACGGTTTTTGCTGTTGATAGTGCTGAAGAACTTGATGGAATGCAGGGCGATGGAATAATCACTCAAAATAAAAGACTTATTCCTGTGGTTACAGTTGCAGATTGTATGCCGATTTTTTTGTATGAACCTGAGTCTGGAGTTTTTGGAATGCTTCATTCTGGATGGAAGGGAACAGGCATTGTGAGAACTGCGATTGAACTTGCGGAAAAAAAATATGGGGCAAAACGAAATAGATTCTGCGTTGTGATGGGACCTCATATTCACGACTGCTGTTATACCGTGGATGAAGAGCGGGCACAATATTTCAAAGTCAACTTTACTCCTGATTGCGTGACAAAGTGTGAAGACAAAGACGGCTGGTACAAACTTTCACTGGCTAAAGCAAATCTTGCACTGCTTCGGGAAATGGGAATCGATGAAGGAAACATAATCGTTTACCGTGAGTGCACGTGCTGCAATCCGAAATTCGGGTCTTTCCGCCGCGAAACAAAATCACTTTCGCCTTTGCTTTCTTTGGAAGACAGACAGAAATTTTTTACCGTACAGGCCGCCTGGGTAAAGTGGGAAGACAATTAAAAGTAACATCAAAAAAAGTCGGTTTCTCGATGTGATATTGAAACCACCGACGAAGCTTCCAGGAAAATCCTCTGTTAAATAAAATGATTCGGCTTCACGGCATTATATCTTCTTTACTATTTTTTTATTTTAAAGTATTCTGTCTGCGTTGGAAGGCAGATGTATTATGAGAAAATTTGATGCGGTTATTTTTGATTTGGACGGAACACTTTTGAATACGCTTGATGATTTGGCGGATTCCTGCAATATTGCTTTGTCGCATTTCGGCTACCCGAAAAGAACTCTTGATGAGGTTCGCCGTTTTGTTGGAAACGGTTTGGGAGAACTTATAAACAAAGCACTTCCCGAAGGTCGTGCGAATAAAGATTATGATTCAGTGCTTGCGTTTATGAGAAAGATTTATGCAGCAAATTGGAATGTGAAAACCACGGCTTACAAGGGCATAATCGAACTGCTTGAGGGCCTTGCGGCAAAAAATGTCAAGATGGGGATTGTGTCCAACAAGCCGGATGCTCAGGTGAAAGAACTGACGAATGTTTTTTTTGATTGCAGGATTGAAGAAAAAAATGCAGTGGGTGAAAATGAAGCGAAAGGCATAAAAAGAAAACCTGCCCCTGATTCTGTTTTTGAGGTGATGAAAAATCTTGGTGTGAAAAAAACTCGTGCTGTATATGTCGGAGACTCTGATGTTGATATTTTGACTGCCAATGCGGCCGGTATTCCCTGTATTTCCGTGTGCTGGGGATTCCGCTCCAAAGATTTTTTGATTGAGCACGGAGCAACTTGTCTGGTGGAAAAGCCGGATGAAATTTTTTCTATCATAGGTGTTGATTGATTTATGGAAATTGAAAACGAAGATTTTTTTCTGCGTGGTGATGTGGCACGTGATTTGGATTTTTACCGCATACGGGAAGTGATTGCAGGAAAGTGCGTGAGTGAAGAAGGTCAGACCGCTCTTCTGAAAAGAGAAAGCTGTTCTGATGCACAAAAACTTGATGTGTTGAAAAAAATGGGACGCGAATGGGGAGTGTTTCTTCATTCATCGTATCCGCAGTGTTTGAGCGGATGGCCGGCTGTTGCGGATTTGTTTCCATTGCTTGGTGTGGAAGGCTCTCAGTTGCAGCAGGATCAGATTTTTGCCTTGGGACTTTTTTGCCGCTCTGTTAAAAAAGTGTGCGAGGGGCTTTCAAATGCATCGGGAGATTTGGAGCTTCCATCACTTTCAGAATGTGTGTCGAATATTCCTTCTGTTGAAAAACCGGACTCTTTGATTTTTTCTGTAATCGATGAATCAGGGCAGGTTAGGGATTTGCCTTCGCTCCGTGCAATCAGAAACAGAATCTCGTCTTTGCAAAAAGAAATCGACAGTGTTCTCCGCCGCTATACTTCAGATTCTTCCTTTACGGATTCATTGCAGTCCACTGTTCCGGCTTACAGACAGGACAGGGAACTTCTTGCGGTCAGGGCAGACCATCGGGGAGACATCAAAGGTATTGTGCACGAACTTTCCGCTTCAGGTCAGACAGTTTATATTGAGCCTGATGAAATTGTCCGTGCGAACAATGATTTGGTGCAGGCTGAATTTGAATTGCAGGCTGAGCTTAGAAAAATCTTTCTTGAACTTACATCATCGCTGGGTGAGTTTCGTGATGATTTGAAACTGGCGTATCACGCAATGATAGAGTTGGATACAACATACGCATCTGCAATGTGGCAGAAGGAAGTGAACGGAATTTTTGCTGAGACTTGTGATTTGCAAAAAGAGCCTCCCGTAATCATTCAAGCGCGTCATCCTCTGCTTGGAAAAAAAGCGGTTCCTGTTGATATTAGATTCATGGATGGAAAACGTGTGCTCATAATCACCGGTCCTAATACAGGAGGCAAGACAGTCACATTGAAAACAATTGCGCTGTTTGCTCTTTTGAATCAGGCAGGCTTTCCGATTCCAGCTGCAGAGGGAACTAGGCTTCCTTTGTTTTCATCTGTTTTTGCAGACATTGGAGATGAGCAGTCAATCGATGAATCACTCAGCACATTTTCAAGTCATATGAAAAAAATGGCTCTCATGCTGAACAATGCGGATTGCAATTCCCTTGTGCTGTTGGACGAACTTGGAAGCGGAACGGATCCTCTGGAAGGCGGCGCGATTGCAATGGCGGTTTTAGATACTCTGATTGAACGGGGGGCTTTTGTCATTGTTACAACGCATCACGGTATTTTAAAAAATTATGGTTACACGAATTTGCGTTGTGTAAATGCATCTGTTGAATTCGATAGCAGGACATTGGGGCCAACCTATCATCTTTTGATGGGAGTCCCTGGAGAGTCTCACGCCATAGATATTGCAGAAAGATCCGGGCTTCCTGAAAACGTTGTGAATCAGGCACGCTCATACATTGCAAGTGAACAGGCTGATGTGAGTGCATTGATTAAAGGATTGAATCAAAAGCATATGGAACTTGACCGTTTGCACAAAGAGGCTCAGTCAAAGGAAAGACAGATTGAAGAAAAATCAATCAGACTTCATCAGCGTGAAATCCGAATTATGGAGCAGGATGCAGAACAAAAAAAATGGGAACATTCAAAGAGTTCGGAATTCCTCTCCGAGACCAGAAGCAAATTGGAAAATCTTGTGCGTGAAATCCGCGAGGGAGAAATTACCCGTGAAAAAACTCAGTCTGTGAAATCCTTCATTTCCGAATTGACGGAACAGGTTGATGCGCAGAATGACACAATCGCAGAAAAAGAAAAACATCTTGAACAGGAAAAAGAAAATCTTAAAAAAGAAGAAGTGAAGTTTGCGGAAAACGGAATGAGAATTTCAAGATTGAAGGAAGGTGGAAATTCATCCAAGAAAAAGAACCGTAGACGAATGTCGAATGCAGAGGCTCTCAAATATGCAAGGGTTCCCGAAACTCCGATTCAAACTGAAACAAAAAGCAAAAATGCGGAGAAAAAAACTCCGTCTCTAAAGGACCTTTTTATACCAGGAGTCGAAGTGTACGCTGGAAAAGAAAGACGGCAGGGAACTCTGGTTAAGAAAAATAAAAACGGCACTTGGACGGTTTTGTTCGGTTCATTGAAAATGAATGTTCCCCAGACTCAGCTTATGCCTGTGTCAAACAACAAAATCCAAGTGTCTTCGGTTGTTGTCGAGGCAAGTGTTCCTTCCGACGGTGAGGACAGACCGGTGTTTGAGTTGCGCCTTTTGGGAATGAGACAGGAGGATGCGATGAAGGCATTGGAACGTCAGCTGGATTTGTGCACCATTTACAACTTCCGTGAGTTCAGCATAATCCACGGAAAGGGAATGGGCATTTTGCAGCAGTCTGTTCAGGATTATCTGAGTCATTATCCTGGTGTGAAGGAATTCCATTTTGCTCCCCCGGAAGATGGAGGAACGGGAAAAACCTACGTGTCTTTGTTCTAATATCTTGCAATCCCTTGCAATCTCTTGGCAGATGTTGTATACTGGTTTTGCCTTGGTGCGGATTTTTTCTGCATCAGGCTAGTAAGAAAATCGCCACAGGGGGCTTTCGATGTTAACAGGCAGGCACGTTATTGAGCCGGGAGATTTGTCGGTTGCTGAAATCGATGAGATTTGTGCATTGGCAGAGCAGATGATTGTTAATCCAGTTTCTTATCAGGATGTGTGTCGTGGGAAAATTCTTGCGACACTTTTTTTTGAGCCGAGCACAAGGACACGTCTTTCGTTTGAGGCCGCCATGCTTCATCTTGGAGGAACTGTGGAAGGCTTTGCGGATGCGAGTTATACTTCATCGACAAAAGGTGAAACACTTGCCGACACAATCAGAGTTGTAAGTTCGTATGTTGATGTGATTGCAATGCGTTCTCCGAAAGAGGGAGCGGCTCTTCTGGCATCACAGTTCAGTGCGTGCCCTGTCATCAATGCCGGAGACGGAGGACACTATCATCCCACTCAGACACTAACTGACCTTGTTACAATCAGGGCACTTCAGGGAGGCTTCGAGGGACACACAATAGGATTTTGCGGCGACTTGAAATTCGGACGTACAGTACATTCACTCGCAAAGGCAATGAGCCGTTATGCAAAAAACAAATTCGTTTTCATCAGTCCTGCGGAACTTTCCCTTCCTGAATATTATGTGAAGACTGTTCTTGAGCCTGCCGGAGTTGAATATGTTTGTGCCGAGCGTCTTGAGGAAGTCATCGGCGATTTGGATATTCTTTATATGACCCGTGTTCAGAAAGAAAGATTTTTCAACGAGCAGGATTATATCCGTCTTAAGGACAGCTACATTCTTGATGAAGAAAAAATGAAGCTTGCCCGTAAAGATATGATTGTGCTTCATCCGCTTCCACGCGTGAATGAAATTGCACCGGAAGTTGACAACGATCCTCGCGCCGCATATTTCAAGCAGGTAAAATACGGTATGTATGCAAGAATGGCATTGATGAGCAAACTGACAGGCTGCCTGTGATTTTTCTGGAGGTAATTTGAATGATTAACATAGCTGAAATAAAAAACGGTCTTGTGATTGACCACATTCATGCAGGTACGGGTTGGAAAGTCTTCAAGTGGTTGGGATTGGACAAAGCAAAATTTTCCTGTGCACTGATTATGAATGCCGCATCTCAAAAATCCGGGGTTAAAGACATTATAAAGGTTGACAACATAATCAACATTGATTACAGCGTGCTGGGCTTCATAGATGAAAACATCACGGTAAATGTGATTCAGGATTCAAAAATTGTCCGCAAAATAAAAATGGAACTTCCTGAAAAAGTGGAAAACGTGATGCAGTGCAAAAATCCAAGATGCATTACAATCACCGAGCATTATGTTCCTCAGGAATTCCGTTTGGTTGACAGAGAGAAAAAACAGTACAGATGCATTTATTGCGATGCCATGTATAAAGCCGGCGCACTTGGGGATGAATGATAATGAAAGAAATGCTTTTGATTTACAATGCCCGTCTGGTTGACAAAAATACAGATGTGAAAAACGGAGCCGTATTAATCGAAGGAAACAAGATTGCAGGTTTTCCGATGAAGGCTGCTGTAAAGAAAATGCTTTCCGATGACAGTGTGTCAAAATTCGATGCCAACGGAAATGTCGTGATGCCGTCTTTTGTTGATATGCATGTTCATATGAGAGACCCGGGCCAGACACAAAAAGAAGATATCCGCACTGGCTGCATGGCCGCCGCCGCGGGAGGATTCGGTACCGTGGTTCTTATGCCGAATACCGTGCCTGTAATCTCAAGTCAGGAAATGGCTGAGTTCAATAATAAAAAAGGTGATGACCTTGGGTTCTGCCGTGTGATTCAGTCCGTGAGCATTACAAAAGATTTCGACGGAGAAACCACAAGTCATCTTGACAACTTGAACAGAAAGATTGTGCCTCTTATTACCGAAGACGGTCACGAGGTCGCAAACTCCGCAGTGATGCTCGAAGGAATGACAAAAGCCGCTAAGAAGAAAATCATCGTGAGCTGTCATTGTGAGGATCCGGATCTTGCAGATGCCGCCCGTCCATTGCGCAAAAAGGCATTGGAGCTTCTTTACAAAGGAAAACCGACTGCCGCGCAGAAAAAGCAGGCTGCATCACTTTTGAAAAAGGCACACACACTTCTGGCGGTCGCTGAAGATGCCGCCACATTCAGAAATATCCGTCTTGCTGAACAGGCCGGTGTCCATCTGCATTTGTGTCACGTGAGCACAGCACAGTGCATTGAGGCATTGCGCATTGCAAAAAAACGCGGACTCAACGTGACCTGCGAAATCACACCGCACCACATCGGACTCAACTGCGAAACGGCCGACACAAAATTTCAAATTGTGAATCCTCCGCTTCGACCTGCGTTAGACCGTCTTGCCGTTATAGAAGCTCTTCTTGATGGAACTGCCGATGTGATTGCAACAGACCACGCTCCCCACACTGCGGAAGACAAGGCTTCTGGTTCCCCCGGATTCAGCGGATTGGAAACAGCTTTTGCCGTGTGCTACACAAATCTCTGTATTGCAAACGGAATGTCTCTTAAAAAACTTTCCGAAAAAATGAGTGCCCGTCCTGCCGAAATTCTTGAGTTGAATGACTGCGGACTTTTACAGGAAGGAATGCTCGCAAATCTGACTGTGGTTGACACCGAAAAAACCTGGACAGTGCGTGGAGAGGAATTCGCAAGCAAAGGAAAATACACTCCATTTGAGGGAAAGAAACTTATTGGTGAAATTCAGGCCACATTCTACCGTGGGAAAATCGTTTTCCAAGCATAAAAAAGTGACGGATGAAGTCATTTTTTGTCGCGGGAGTCTCTGAAAACATCAGTTTTAGCAAAATGCTGATGCTGCATATACAGTCGCTGCAACGCGGGTTTTAGAAATGCCCTAGTATTGAATATATGGATTTTACTAATATTTTTGTCATACTTTATATCGTGGGGACTCTCTCTGATTTCATCCTGGGGCAGGTATTGGAATTTGTCTCGTATTTGAACCGGTGCTCCTGCGGATTGGAGATTCCATCCGAACTTGAGGGACTGGTTGAAAAATCCTCGCTGGAAAAAACGGTTTCATATAAAAACGCGTGTTACCGTCTTTGGGTTCCCCGCAATATTCTTTCCTCGGTTTTGAATGCTTTTCTTCTATTGAGTGGTGTTTATTCCTGGGTTTTCACATTGCTTTGGACCTGGTCGGGAAATATCTATCGAACATCAATCATCTTTGTGCTTTTTTCATCTTTGCCTGGCGAACTGCTTGATCTGCCTTTTGCGTTGTACCGCGAATTCAAAATTGAAAAGGATTTCGGTTTCAGCAATATGACTCTGAAGATGTGGATTGCAGATGAACTGAAAGGGTTCGTGTTGAATCTGGTTCTTATTGTCCCTCTGGTTTGTGCGGCTGTTGCGATTTTGACTCATGCAGGATTCTGGTGGTGGCTTTTGCTCGGCTCTGTTTATGTGGCGTTTACTTTTGTGGTCTCTTATGTATACCCAACTTTGATAGCCCCAGTCTTCAATAAATTCACTCCGCTTCCAGATGGTGAACTGAAGGAGCGTCTTGTGTCTTTGGTGGAAAAATGCGGTTTCCATGCCCGGAGCATTTTCGTGATGGATGCCTCAAAACGCAGCGGACACAGCAATGCATATTTCACAGGCCTCGGCAAAAACAAGAGAATCGTTTTGTACGACACTTTGATTGACCAGCTTTCCGTTGATGAAATTGAAGCCGTTCTTGCACACGAACTGGGACATTACAAACACAAACATATTTTCAAAAAAAGATGCGTGATGATTCCGATGATTTTTGCGGTTCTGTTTATTTTGGCATTCCTTGTCTTGATTCCGGAGCTTTATACAGGATTCGGTTTCAATCCTGACGGAAACTCTCTTTTTGCAAAAACCGCTTCAATAGAAATAATAGGAGGTGCCGACGGGCCCACTTCAATATTTGTGGCAAATGCGGTGCCTGCTTATCTGTGGATTTTCGGAATCTTCCTTGCATTTGAAATCTTCAGCGGTTTCGGATGGATTGCCTCTCTTATTGGAAACGCCTCAAGCCGCCGCGACGAGTTCCAGGCCGATTCTTTCAGTGCCTCGATGTGCGGAAACGGCGAACCGTTGGTGCAGGCTTTGGTCAAACTCAACAAGGAAAACCTAAGCGAATTGTGTCCTCCGAAGATTTACTGCCTGTTCAATTACGATCATCCGCCGCTTTTGGAAAGAATCCGTGCAGTGCGGAAACTGCATTCGGAAAAATAAGCTGACTTTGAAAATTCTATTTTTACAGGAGGATTTTATGAAAAGATTTGCATTGTTCCTGACCTGCGCAATTTGTTTTTGTGCCTGTGCCGCAGCAAACGATTTTCCGTCTCTTGAACCGACTTTTGTCTTTGAGTCGGAGGAAGAGCATTTTTCTTCCCGTGAAATCTTTCGTGCGGCTCTTCTTTTTTCCGAATCCCCGGCAGTTGATGTGACACCCTGGCTTTCTAAATACGATGAGCTTGAGGCTCACGTGACGTCAGATGCTTTTCTTTCATTGCCTGAACTTGAGCGTGCTGAATCTGTGCTTGATTTTTTGTACGAGCGTGTTTTGAAAAATTATCAGTTGAAGCAGACGAAACTTACGGTGGCATTGGACAGGGGCACTTACAATTGCGTGTCGTCTTCCGTGCTCTATCTTTGTCTTGCGAAGGCTTGTGGTCTTGAAGTTGTGGGTAACAGAGCCCCCGACCACAGTTTTATTTCCGTGAATATAGACGGCAGATGGATTGACGTTGAGACCACAAATCCTATGGGGTTTAATCCGGGGATGAGACGGCAGATTTCAAGCGGTGCGGCAGGCACAAAATATGCGGTTGTTCCAAAAAGACAGTACAGCGGCAGACACAGAATAAGCGACAGAATGCTGGTGAGTCTTGTGGCAAACAATCTTGTGAGTGTGCTGATGGATGCCGGACGGTTTGATGATGCGGTGCCTCTTGCGGTTTCACGGATGATGTTTTTAAGTGGAGAAGAGGAGGGCGGTGTTGATGACGGAAGACTCAATTTTGATATTGTCTGTTCGAATTATGCAGCCGCCTTGCAACGGAAAAAACTCTATGTGGATTCCATGGATTGGATGGATCTGGTTGTGGCGCGCTGGGGACTTTCGCCGGGATTGCATGGAAATTATGAAGACGCTTCGTTTAATGGAATCCTCAGTTTGTGCAATTCAGGAAAATCTTCCGAAGCTTTGAAATCTTATGAGGAAAGAAAATCTTCTCTCTCTGCTGAAAACCGTTTGGAAATCGAAAATATGATTTTTCTTGCGGAGACAAAAGAAAGTGTTGAATCCCTCGATGAGGAAAGCGGGTTGGCATATCTGCTTGAAAGACTTACGATGCCGGAAGCTTCAAATCCTCAGATAAAAAAACAGCTTGAAGGTCTGGTTGAAAATTACTGGATTAGGAAATGTGCGGCTATGAATAACGAAGAAAAATTCCTTGAGGCTGCATCTCTTGCGCAGGAAGGACTTAATCAGTTGCCCTCAAGTCGGAAATTGATTCGGATAAAACAGCAGAGTCTTTCAAACTATGCGGCATGGGTTCACAATCGTTTTGCAGATGCGGCAAATAAAGGCCGTTATGAAGAAGCTCGTGAAATCCTTAAGGAAGGACTCGGGAATGTGCCCGAAAATGCTGCCTTGAAAAATGATATGGTACGGTTGAACAGGCTTTCCCGTTAGCGTCTTGTATTTATTTAAAAAAAAAGGTAATATAGAAGAAATACGGTATTTTTAAGGAGTCCATTGTGAAGATTTCTGGTTCTCGCGTTGTGATTGAGTGCCTTGTGGAGCAGGGTGTTGATACGATTTTCGGTTATCCAGGTGGTGCCATTCTTAATGTTTATGACGAATTGTA
>ODAI010401596.1_pt1 | contig 14949 bp, 11 predicted proteins | sample 1539321 | NCBI WGS metagenome assembly ODAI01 (sample SAMN02144231, study PRJEB22623) | gut metagenome | biome: sheep rumen | host: Ovis aries | place: New Zealand
ACTCGTTAGCTCAGTTGGTAGAGCACAACACTTTTAATGTTGGGGTCTCGGGTTCGAGCCCCGAACGGGTCACAGAACTTTGAGAATAATGCACCCTTAGCTCAGCTGGTAGAGCAATTGACTCTTAATCAATGGGTCCAGGGTTCGAGCCCCTGAGGGTGTACAAAAATAGAGCAGGCCAAAAGCCTGCTCTATTTTTGTATTATAACCAAATACTGGAATAAGCGTCGCTTGGCATGCGCCAGTCCCCTCTTGGCGAGAGTGAGACGCTGCCCACCTTAGGGCCGTCCGGCATGCAGCTGCGCTTGAACTGCTGGCTGAAGAAACGCTTGCAGAACACTTTGAGCCACTTCCCTATCGTAGCCTCGTCATAGAGACCTTCAAATGCGATTACAGCCAGGAACAGCACCTTCTCCGGGGTGTACCCCCAGCGCATTATATTATAGAGGAAGAAGTCGTGCAGCTCGTAGGGCCCTACCAGGTCTTCCGTCACCTGAAGGATAGTGCCGTCGTCCGAGGCAGGCAGAAGCTCAGGAGAGATGGGAGTGTCCACAATATCTGCCAGCACTTCCTGTGCACCCTCAAAATGCTCGGAAGCGGCGAACTTGACCAGGGCGCGCACCAGGGTCTTGGGCACGGATGCATTCACTCCATACATGGACATATGATCTCCATTGTAGGTGCACCAGCCAAGGGCCAGTTCGGAAAGATCTCCGGTGCCTACCACTATTCCACCCTCCTGCCCGGCGACATCCATAAGTATCTGGGTGCGTTCTCTGGCCTGCGCGTTTTCGTATGTAGCATCATGATTATCAAGCGAATGGCCAATGTCATCTAAATGTTTGCTTACAGACGGAACTATCGAAATCTCACGCGTTGTCACCCCAAGCTTTTCCATCAGAACCCAGGCATTTCCTTTGGTGCGACCGGTGGTTCCGAAGCCGGGCATGGTGATGCCGATGATGCCCTTACGGTCCAGGCCCAATTTGTCGAATGCCATCACGCTCACCAACAGGGCAAGCGTGGAGTCCAGGCCTCCTGATATGCCGACAACAGCCTTCTTGCAGCCGATATGCTCCAGGCGGGAGCAGAGCCCCAGCACCTGGATATTAAGAATCTCCTTGCAGCGCTTTGCCAATTCCGGCCCCTGGGGCACAAAGGGATGTGCCTCTACCTGCCTTAGAAGCTCACGGCCGAAATCGGTAGGGAATGCTTCCCCTCCGGGGATGGTGGTGTAGACATCCGCCCTGCAGGAAAGCAAATCCTTGAAATTGGGATTCTTGGCGCGGAGAGCATCCATACGCTCCACATCCACATCTGCATAGATGGCGGACGAGCAACGCTGGAACCTCTCATTCTCGGCCAGCAGGGAGTTGCTCTCATAGATCACAGAAGAACCGCCCCATACAAGATCGGTGGTTGACTCACCATAGCCGCAGCTACAGTACACGTAGGCGGCAAACAGGCGCGATGCCGTAGACGCGACCAGCTGCTTGCGGTAGTCATTCTTGAGGAGCGCCTCATTGGATGCGGACAGGTTGATTATGATGTTTGCTCCGGCAAGGGCCGCATAGGTGCAAGGCGGCACCGGGACCCACAGGTCCTGGCAGATTTCCACTCCCACCACAGCCTTTCCAACAGAGAATAACTGCCTGGCACACAGCCTTGTAGACTGACCGGCATAAACTATTTCTTTATTCACTGTGGAGCCACTCTCAAACCAGCGGACTTCATAGAACTCGGCATGATTCGGCAGATAGGACTTGGGCACAATGCCAAGTATCTTGCCTCCCTTGATCAGGACGGCACAGTTAAATAGCCTGCCTGCGCAACGCACAGGGGCGCCCACTGCAACCAGCATTCCGGAAGGAAGCCCGGCTCCGGCTATATCCTTAACGGCCTTTTCGGCCGCCTCCAGCAGACGCTGTTGGCCGAACAGGTCGGCGCAGCTGTATCCCGTAATGCAAAGCTCGGGAAAAACAACTATCGATGCCTCTTTGCGCGCAGCCTCCTCCGCAAGGCGGATAATCTCCGCCGTATTGCGTTCTACATCTGCCAGATACAGCCTGGGGGTAACCGCTGCCACACGGACCAGCCCATAGTCTTTATGCTCAAGTTCTTTCATAACAAGTTCTTAATTCCCACAAATTTAGTTATTTTTGTACACTTTTACGAAAACCTAATCCAATGAACAAAGAAGAAATTCAAAAAATCATCCCTCACAGAGCCCCCATGCTCCTCGTGGATGAGACCAATCTTTTTGAAGACGGTCACGTAGAATCCAAATACACAATTCCCCAGGACGCCTGGTTCGTGCAAGGGCATTTCCCCGGATATCCGGTGGTTCCCGGCGTTATAATGTGCGAGATTATGGCCCAGGGCAGCGTGTTGCTGATTCCCCGAGAGATGCTTGAGGTGAACACAGCGATGTACGCAGGCCTGGACGGCATCAAGTTCAAAGGCTCGGCTTTTCCCGGCGACACGGTGGAAGTATACTCCAAACTCATAGATATCCATCCTCCGCTCGTAGTGGTGGATTCCACAGCTAAAGTGAACGGAAAACTCTGCACAAAGGGCACGCTTAAGTTCTTCCTTGTTCCAAAAGAAAACCTTAAAGGCATCAAATAGAATGAGCGGAAAAGCTCCAATAGTAGAATGGCCCCTGGAAATCAACAGTTTCGAGGTAGACCAGAACTCCAACATCAAAACCGTCAGCCTTCAGAACCTGCTTCAGGAGGTCGCTTACAAAGGATCCGACTTCTGCGGCTGCGGGCCGGATGTAATGCAGTCCAGAGGGCTGTTCTGGGCGCTTAACCGCATACATTTCAGCATATTGCGCTGCCCGCGCTGGGGCGACAGCGTAGTTCTCCAAACATGGTCCCGCGGGCAGGTAGGGCCTCTATGGCACAGGAACTTCCGCATGGTCGCCCAGGACGGGGTTCCGGTAGTGCTCGGCACCTCCGCCTGGACGGTGGTGGACTACAGGGAGCGTGCGCTCTTTCGCGGTGAACTGGGTTTCGACCAGTCTTTCCATCACGAAGAAGATACCCTTCCCTTCTGCACCAAGATTTTGATTCCCAGAGACTTGGAACAGAATCCCGCCGGCAGCCACACGGTGGTATGGTCGGACATAGACACAAACGGGCACGCCAACAACTGCGCCTACACCCAATGGGTGCTGGACGCAATGCCCGTAGACTATGTGCGGAATCACGTGGTTAAAGATGTGCAGGTGAACTACAACCACGAAATCCACCTCGGAGAAAAGGTGGATTTCTTCATGTCCAGAGCAGAAAACCTGTGGTTTGTCACCGGAAGGACCGGCGAAAAAGTCTGCTTCAGCGTCAGGCTGGAATTCGACTAAGCGTCAAGCGCTTCAGCGAGGATTTCAATAGGATTGAGCACGGGCAGGCCTGTGCTCATTTCTATTTGCCACTTACAGGTTTCGCAGTCGGTTGCCACATACTCCGGGTTGCTCGTCCTGATATCGGTGAAGAGCTTGGAGCCTATCTGCTGAGTGAAGCCATAGTTCTCTTTCTTGAACCCGAACGTTCCGGCTATGCCGCAGCAATTCTGGTCCAGCACAGTGAGATGAAGCCCTGGAATCATGCGGAGCAACTCTATGGAATATACCTGCCATCCCATCTTCTGCATATGGCATGCAGTATGGTATACCACCTTCATTCTGAAGTCTTTACGGAACTTTAGCTTAATTTCTCCTGAAGATACTTTTTCGTAGAGCCACTTGGTTGCGAGCATGATGGAATTGCGCACATCGGCATTCTCGAGGCCGAGCACATCAGGGTACTCATCGCGCATGGTGAAGGTGCAGGTGGAGGATGTGGTGAGTACGGGCTCCCCAGCCGCCACAGCCTTGCGAATAGAGGCAAGATTCACCTCTCCCTGCTTGCGGGCCTTGTCGGCAAAGCCGTTGCTCATCAGGGCGACGCCACAGCACTTCTCCTTCTCAAGCAAATGCACGCCATAGCCTGCGGCATTCATTATCTTTACGAAATCCTGCCCCAGCTTGGGATAGTTATAATTCACGTAGCATCCGTGGAAATAGGTCACGAACTTTTCAAAACCAGACTGGCCCTGTTTGCGGAACCAGTTCACGAATTTCCTGGCAGAATACTTGGGGAAAGTGCGATGCTTGTCGACGCCCAACACCCCATGCATTACAGATTTAACAGGCTTCAACTGCAGCACTTCATTCACCACTGGGGCAAACGGGCTCGCGAGCGAACCCACCAGGTCGGTACTCGCCAGTGTCCAGTCCCTAAGGCCAGTCAAGCCCTTCCTGCGGGCCTGGGAGCCATATTTAATGCGTGCGAGCTGTATCATGTCGGCTATGTGCACATCGGAGGGGCATGCCACCTCGCAGCGTTTGCAGTTAAGGCAGTATTTCAGGGCATAGTCGAAGAATGCCGGATCTTTCAGTCTGTAGCGTTCTCCGTCCGGGCCGGCCTTCTTGGGGCCGGGATAGTCCGGATTCACCTCCATCATCGGGCAAACCAGCGTGCATAGATTGCACTTGAGGCATTGTTCAAGATTAGTCATTGCGAATATCTCCCACTGCAGTAAGATTAACTATTGCCTTCCCTCCAACCAGCACCCTTCCTTCGGCATCGGTCTTAACTCCGAATTTCATAAAAGGCTGAGGGGCCTCGAAATCGGGATCGAACCACTTGGTGCGGTCGGGATCATAATCCACATCCGCCCCGAAAAGCGGCTCCCAGATGTGCTCCTTGTCGGAGAGCAGCCCACGGGAAAAGAACTTGCCGGTAGCGAGCACATACTCATCAGCCACAAGGGGCTCGTCCATGTTGCGCGTGCGGATCTCCACAACCCTGCCGTCCTCTATCTTTCCGGAAATGGCCCTGTCTCCCCTCAAAACCACGGCTCCCTGCTTCTGGAGGGCAGCCAAACGGGCATAAGGGCTTTCGTACTTGACGGCAGAGAGCGACAGGCCCTCAGACACAATGCAGACCTTCTTGCCTGCTTCCACCAGAGGCTCGGCGGCGTTGCATCCAGCCCATCCGCCTCCTATAATAATTACGTCAAATCTCATCTCTGTTGGTTTTTTGCATATATTCCGCCTCCCTGAGCGTATCTCCCCACAGTACCGGGGTCATCCCCTTCCATCTTTCCTGCATGTACTCCCGAACAAGCTCTTCGGCAGACACAGAAAGGATATCGGCAAGAACGGCAGCCACTTTGCGTATGCAGAACGAACCCTGGCACGTGCCCATTCCGATACGGGTGTGACGGCGGAGGTCGGAAATATTCCGGACTCCGAAGTTCTTCACGGCATATTCTATCTCTGCACGGGTGACGCTCTCGCACTCGCAGATTATCTCACCGCCCTTCTCGAAATCCATCTGCGCCACCTCGGTGCCGTGACGGCCTATGGCTGCGCGGATGTTGAAAGGATCCTTGAAGCGGGGCTTCCTGCCTTCAGAACCGGGCAGAGGCTTTACTGCAGTCTCGCAACGGGCGGAAGAACCGAGCTTTTCGCACACAAGGTCTGTGGCCATTTCTGCCATCAGGCGGGCCGTAGTGAGCTTTCCGCCTGTTATGGTGATGAGCCCGGGCACACCGTCCCGTTTTTCATGGTCCAGAAGAACTATGCCGCGGCTCACATTGCGCCCGTCCCCGGCAGGATCCGCGACCACCAGCGGCCTGACTCCGGCATATGCGCGGATGATCCGCGTATGGGCCAGGCAGGGCACCAGCTGCTCGCCTTCACGGAGCAGGAGGTCCACCTCTTCGGGGGTGGCGTGCATGTCGTCGCAGGTTTCGATCGGCACCTTATCGGACGTGGTACCCAGCACGCTGACCACGTCTCCCGGCACCAGGATATCGGCATTCGCCGGCTTTCGGCAGCGGTTTATGACCATGTTTGCCACACGGTGGCCGAATATGATGAGGGCGCCCTTGCTCGGCATCATGCCTATGGTGACTCCCGCCTCGCGGGCAAGCCCGGCAGTCCAGATTCCGGCAGCAAGAACCACCTCACGGCCGCGTATCACATCTCCTTTGGACGTCTTTACCCCCACTACCCTGTCCCCTTCCTTCACGAGTTCGGTGACAGCCGTAAACTTGAGGATATCGGCCCCATGCCGCTGAGCATCAAGTATATGGGCGTCTACCAGCCGGAAAGGGTCCACCGACGCATCCGGCACCTTTACCGCACCGATTATACGGGGGTTAATGGCCGGTTCCAGCCGAAGAGCCTCTGCGGGATCTATCGCCTCTGCCTCTATGCCGGCCTCACGGCACTTCTTTATAAAATTGGCCTGGTAGTCCAGCCCATCCTCGGGGAGGGAGATGAACAGGCCCTCTGTCTGCTCCACGCAGTTGGAAGCGATACGGCGGAGTATCCTGTTCTCGCGTATGCATTCTTCGGCCCCTTCGCGGTCTGTAACCGCATAGCGGGCTCCGCTGTGAAGCAGGCCATGGTTGCGGCCCGAAGCACCGTCGCAGATGTCTCCGCGCTCTATCAACAACGCAGAGAGACCGCGCAACGCGCAGTCCCTCACTGTAGCAGCACCGGTGATGCCACCGCCAATGATGATTACATCGTATTCTTTAGATGCCATATAGCAGACTATCTTCCCTTGTACATGTCTTCGTAGTACTTCTGGTAGTCGCCGGAAGTGACGTTATCCATCCACTCCTGGTTGTCCAGATACCAACGCACGGTCTTTTCTATCCCTTCCTCAAACTGAAGGCTGGGCTCCCAGCCGAGCTCACGCTGGAGCTTGGATGAGTCGATGGCATAACGGAGGTCGTGCCCGGCACGGTCGGTAACATAGGTGATAAGGTCCATGTCGGCACCTTCAGGACGCCCCAGCAGGCGGTCTACGGTGTTGATGAGGACCTTGATGATGTCTATGTTTTTCCATTCGTTGAAGCCACCGATATTGTAGGTTTCGGCCACCTTGCCCTCATGGAAGATGAGGTCGATGGCACGGGCGTGGTCTTCTACATAGAGCCAGTCCCGCACATTTTCTCCCTTGCCATATACGGGCAGGGGTTTACGATGACGTATATTATTGATAAACAGAGGAATCAGCTTTTCCGGGAACTGATAGGGCCCGTAGTTGTTGGAACAGTTGGTCACTATGGTTGGCAGGCCGAAGGTGTCGTGGAAGGCACGCACGAAATGGTCTGAACTGGCCTTGGCGGCACTGTAGGGACTGTGCGGCTGATACTTGAGGTCTTCGGTGAAGAATTTCTCTCCATAGGCAAGATGATGCTTGCCGCTGGAGGCCTTTGTGGTGAAGGGAGGTTCCACACCCTCAGGCTTGGTCATTTCCAGCGCCCCGTAAACCTCATCTGTGGAGATATGATAGAAACGCTTCCCCTCATAATCGCCATCCCACACGGCTTTGGCCGCCTGGAGGAGGGAGAGGGTGCCCATTACGTTCGTCTGGGCGAAGGTGAAAGGATCCTTGATGCTGCGGTCCACATGGCTCTCAGCTGCCAGATGGATGATGCCATCCACTTTCTCCTCCCGCATAAGGGCGAGCATGGTTTCGAAATCGCAGATATCCGCTTTCACGAAACGGTAATTGGGTTTCTGCTCTATGTCCTTGAGATTCGCCAGGTTACCCGCATAGGTAAGTTTATCTACATTGATAATCCTGTACTCGGGATACTTGTTGACAAAAAGCCGTACTACGTGACTGCCAATGAAACCGGCGCCACCGGTAATGATTATAGTTCTATGTGCCATTTCTTATTAAAGAATGCTAAATCATTCAAAAATAAGAAAAAATCGGCACATTACAAATCTTTAACCTTGATAATGAGAGGGGCAGACGTTGAAGGCATGGTAAAACTGATGCTTTGCCCAGCATCGATTTCGACACAAGGTTGCCAGACCAGGGTGCGCCCTGCGCTCTTATGGGGAGGCAGCGCGGATGAATCAAGGGCAAGCGGATAGGAGCAGCCCTGGAAATCCAGGATACGCACATTATTGTCGAACGCAAGGGCGGACATGTCATTCCGGGAAGTAACGAAATTGATGATTCCGCAGAAAACGGTGTTACCCATCACATACATCTGCTTATACACATACACATCCCTGAGAGCGAGTGCATCATAGGCGAATATCCTGCGGTGGTCGCTCACGGGCACGCCGTCCAGCATCACGAGTGCATCTTCCTTGCTGCCATACATCTTGATGCTCTTGTTCTTTCCGGAAGTGCGCACCCTGGCATAAGGAATCAGTTCCCGGATTATGTCCTCTATGGTGTTGAAGCGGGTGTAGTCGTCCAGATGATAACTGATCCTGTCCTCATCCGAAAGCAGGAGATTGTCCCTCTTGGGAAGAAAACGGTACAGAGTGTCCACCCGGGCCTCAAGCGCCAAAGCGGAGTTTCTCGCCGTAAGGGCGGAACGCATGGCTGTGGAAAGGCGCATGGTGCTGAATTCCAGGCCTTCCGGCACGAAGAACGGGCTCACCGGAGAAAAATAGCACTCCAGGCCTTCATGGGAATCATCGAAGATCTCGCAGACCAGGTCCCTTTCCCCATAGATGTTGTTCGTACGGAAAGAGATTGTGCCATCCGGCGATATCCTGCCCGTGTAGGTGTCCGCGGCAGAGCCGGGAGAAGATATCACGGGCACCAGCCACGGCTTGGATACGAGTTTGCCGGCATCTTTGCCATACACGCTTGCACGCACTATCTCTCCGTCCGTCTCGGCTTCACCTTTCACATGGGCCACGTACTGCGGAGCGGATTCAGCACACCTGAGGCCATCATCTTCCACAACAGACACACAGAGCATCCTTGCAGAGCCCCCGCTGTTGCGAAGACTTACTTCCGTCCTGTTCCCATGCTCGGCAAGATTCAGTTCCACACCTTCGGGAAGATCCCTCACGGAGGCGGGGCTTGCCAAAGGATCGTCGCAAAGGACAACTCCCCCTCTGACCCTCGTGCCAGACATGGTGTTGAACACAGCAATATCCTGTGTCTCAGCATGTTCCGACAGCGCAGTATAGGCAAAGATCTTGTAGTTGCCTGTGGGGATATTAGAAGGGAGAGCGAGTACTCCGGAGCCCTTTCCTGCTATCAGGGCTATCTTCGCGGTGGCAGCGACTCCCTCGCGGGAGACAAGTTCGACGTATGCAATAGCGGAATACCTGCCTTCGGCGCCGTCACTCTCGCATACGGCACTGCACCACACAAAATCTCCTGCCACATAAACATTCTTATCGGTAAGCAGACGCACGCTTTCAGCGGCACCCAATCCGGAATGCAGCAGCAGGAACAGGAAAAATATGCTTATCTTTTTCAGTCCCATCCTGTAGGTTTATCTATTTTGCCGCCGCTCAGACGGCAGTCGAAACAATACTTAGGCACCCAGGACAAAGTGAAATCCGCATCGTACCGATATGGGTAGTAGCCCATATTATAAGAGGCGATCGTGAGCTCTTTGAGAGTCATGTACGGGAAAAGCAGGCTCAGTTCCTTAACCATGTATTTTGTGACCGCATTCACATTGAAGCGTCTTCCGGTGCCCTTTGTGTACACCTTAAACAATTTCTTCGCAACCAGGTTCACCCCTACATATCCGAGCGCATAATCGTCCGGATCCTTCGAATTGCGTATATTCCCTATCTGCTCGCCGGGGAGAGGAGAAAACAGCGAGCCGGTGTTCTCAGACCCTTCGTTCACAGCATTCAGGTAAAGGTACTGGTCTTCCGGTATAGTCCTGGCAATCAGACGGATATAGTACTCCCCAGCCGCAATCTTGTCGGAACTTCTCTCCATAGTCATGAACTCATGGTTCACCAGGTTGGACCCTTCCAGAGCCTTTGCTATGGCCACCGCACTGCGCCGCGACCTGGTTTCCATCCAGCACCACGAATACTTCCACCAGCGCTGTACTTCAGAGATATCGGAAGCATGACTGTGGTCCATGATGGCCGTGTCCGCTACACTGAATTCAAGGGTGGGCTCTCCCATGGGAGAACGGTACTTGTACAGTTCTTCATATTCCCACCTGTAGCACCCGCTGCCTCCGTCAGAAGACAGATTCAGGGCCAGACAGAGCCTGTCGTCCACAACGGTTTCCACCAGATCACCTATCTCGGGTGCCGGAGCAGGATACTGCCAGTCAGATACATATTCTACAGGATCCTCTCCCTCAACAGTGACTTCCGCCACCAGCCTGTAGCGCTTGTCTGCACTTGCGCTGCTGAGGTCGATGTCTCCGGTGCTCCCCTTTTCCTTATACTCGGTGCCGTCTTCATCCTCGACCTTGAAGGAAGCCTTGCTCACTCCGGGAGAAACGGCCCCGGCAAAGCTCACTCCCAGGGGAATAACCCGGCTGGCCGAGAAATGGCTCACGGTGCCTATCGAGATATCTCCCTCGATTACCACCCTGCCGTATTCCCCGGACACATCCGGCGTATACTTGTATATGCAGGAGCTGAGGGCCAGCATCAACAGCAGTATGATTGGATTCTTTTTCATCAGAATTTAATATTCAAGTTAATGTAGGGAACCTGCGTTGCAAAGATGCTCAGTTTATAGGCCTGGAGCCATGCCCCATCCCTGGTATCGTAGAAGACCGAGTAGGCATTTTTGCGCCCTGTGACATTATAGCATCCTATGGTGAAGGAGGCGTGGGCAAGGGCTTTGAGGTAATGACCCGGGTCGATGTTGAACGCCACGTCCACACGGAAATAATCGGGGATCCTGTATGCGTTTCGCATAGAATAAGCAAGCCTCCGGCCATTGGCAAAGTAATAATACCCTATGGGGAAAGTCACAGGCCGGCCTGTGCTGTAGTCTATATTGAGGGAGAAACTGTAGCGTCTGGTGAACGCATAATTCCCTATCAGTTTGAAATCGTGCGGCTTGTCGCTCGGGGAGTTATACCACTGCCCGCCGTTTATTGCCATCAGCCCGGCATTCTGGGTATCCTTCAGGAACGAGCGGGACCATGTGTAGGATATCCATCCATTCAGGCGCCCTACGCTCTTTCTGGCCATCAGCTCCACTCCATAAGACTTGCCGGCAACCCTCACCAGGTCGTCTGCAAGATTCTCATTCATCACCAGGACTGCCGAATAGGAGTAATCCAGGTGATTACGCATAATCTTATAATACGTTTCAGCGCTCAGGTCCACCTTGCCTCCGAAGACTGTCCAGTACACCCCGGCAGATGCCTGATAACCGATTGTGGGACGTATCTTCGAATCGGAGAGTTTCCAGGTGTTTACAGGAGATATGGAACTGCTGTTGGAAATCAGATGTATGTACTGCGCCGTGCTGTTCAATCCGACCTTTACCGAAAGCACGGGAGTAAAGGAGTAGCGCCCGGAAACCCTGAGTTCAGGATAGGCATAAAAACTCCTGCCGCCCATGAAGGAGGACAGCCGCAGCCCGGAGTCGATGGAGTATGAGAGATCCGGACTCCAGTTATCCGAGAAATATAGAGAGGGCTGGAACGCCGTCTGCGCCGCAAGGTCGGCCGGAATCACCATGGAGCCCTCTCCCAGTGGACGCCTGTGCCCCCCTTCCAGATTATAGAGCAACATGTCTGCTCCCGCATTCAGAGTATGCGCGCCACCTGTAGGATACTTGGCATCCAGCCTGGCAAACGCCTGATTTACAGCGGTTTTTAAAGAATAAGCCTCGGCGGCATTCTGGCTTTCCTCCACCTGGGAATCGTAATGATCGAAACCTATCGACGCCTTTGTGGTCATTGACTCCCCTTCCCTAGTCCAGTGCAAAGAAGCATTAGCATTGCCATAGCGGAAGGTTGTGTCGGCTCCGAAACTGAATCCATCGGAAGACAGATATCCGAATGCCTGGATGGTATTCCGGCTATCCGGTTTATGGGTAAGGACTATAGTTCCGTCATAGAAATCGGCATTCCCACCGGAAAACTCGCTGGATGCAGGCACCAGCTTCAGCAGCCAATCGGAATACGAAGTCCTGAAACCGGCGTTGAAAGTGGTTTTGCGGCCCAGTGGCCCCTCCAGGTTGAACCTGCTGGTGAGCAATCCCAGGCCAACAGCACCTTTGAGTTTTTCGGAACTGCCTTCGCGCACCCCTACATCCAGCACGGAACTGACCCTGCCGCCCAGAGAAGCCGGCACACCGCCTTTGTACAGTTCAACCCCATCCGCCAGATCCGGGCTGAACACCGAATTGATGCCGAAGAAATGGGTGGGATAGTAAATGGTGTTACCGTTGAAGAGGATAAGGTTCTGGTCGGTGCTGCCGCCCCTGACATTGAATCCGGCAGATGCTTCTCCCACTGTCTGTACCCCCGGGAGGGCAAGCACTACTTTGAGCACGTCTCCTTCCCCGAAAACCGTTGGGATCTTGGCAATTATGCTGGAGTTGATCCTTTCTACACCTATATCCGATGTCCTGTGCTGGCGCATGCTTTCTGCCGATATGCTTGCAGCATCCAGAAGGGTGCTGCGGTCGTGAAGCTGCACATTAAGGATTCCGTCTCCGTACAGAATTACATTCAGTTTCTGCTCTTCCTTGTCGGCATCGGTAAAGCTGATAACTGTTTCCCCTACAGGAAGGGTCAGGGAATACTTTCCATTTTTCCCGGACTGGGTATATCTTCCGGTATTCGAATCGACTATCAGCACTCCGGCCAGAGGAGACGACTCATCGTCTGTGATAATACCCTCCACCCTTGCGGAGGTGGCAGTGCCCTGCGTACCTATCTTATATATTTTGTTCCTGTATCTGGCGTCAATCGATTCGGTAGACAGGCTGTACTCGGGCTGCTCGGCAAAATAACCTGCGGGGAGGGACTCCTCAACCTTGACGGTGCTTCTTTTTACGGAAGGAGCCACCAGTTCGGAGCCGGTCCCTTCCACAGGATGCCACGAAGGCAGGGATTTGGAAAATGCTCCGTCCACTACGGCAGAGGCAATAGCCTTCCTCGCCTTGCGGGGCCTCATACGCACGAGTACGCCATTTTCCAGCCGCCAGAAACTTGTCTGTATCTCGTAGAAGGATATAATGCTTTCGTCGTATGAGGGATCCCTGTAGCCAATATACTGCTCCCCATTATGGTTGCCCGGCACAGAACGGAGTTTCTTCTTTACCAGTTTGAAAACCGGTGTTTCGCAATCGGCCACAACCTGGAAGAATCGGGCAGGGGCTTCGATGCCTATGTACTCCATGTTCACGAACAGGTCTGAGCCGCGCGTGAACCAGGCAATCTGGCGCTCGTCCGGGGAGATCGGTGCAAAGAGCTTGTCTTTCCGCACCTGGAGCTGGTCCAGATAAGCATCCAGCCTAAGCTCTACATCCTCGTAAAGGCAGGCGTTGTAGTACACCGCACCCTTGCGGAAAGAGAGCGTATCCGTAAACGGCGTACCGTTGAAACCGCTCGAATACCTCGTGGCCAGACGCCCCCGGAACAGCATGGAAGGGCTGTCCTGGGCAGCATCCGTCTGGGCAGACAGGGCTATGGGCAGAATGAGCGTAAGCAGTATAGTACGTATATATCTTCCAGTCATATTAATTCTTCCTATGTTGATACAGCTCCCAGGAATTCACCAGATTGTGCCAGATGGCATACAGGCCACCTGCGACCGATGTGACGGGGGTCATGAAATTAATCCCAAGCCAGATGATGAACCCGGTATTCTTCTGGCCGAGAGCCTGGCCGGCAGTGATTGATTCCATATGGCCATAGCTCTTTGCCACCCGACGGCCCAGCCAGAACTGGAAAAGGCAGCAAACCAGGGATACAACGGCGATTCCCAGCGCAACCAGCACTCCTATCCTGCTGCTTACCAAAGCACCGGTAGCCAGCGAAAGGGCAAGCGTAAGACCGATTCCCCATACATAGAATGCCCATCCCACATAACGGGCCAGAGAGCGCTGCACCCCGGGAAGGAGGTAGCGGATAAGCCATGCCAGCACGCAAGGGAGCACAAGGATGGAGAACACCCTCTTCACAATCGCCCAGAAAGCTGCCAGAAAGTTGATATCCGTTGCAGGGTGCACCAGAGGGATCATCAGGGGAATCAGGATGCATGCCAACGTGTCCGACAGAACGGTATAAGTCATGATGCCGGGCAGGCTGCCGCCTATCTTGGAGGTGATGACACCAGCAGCTGCCGCCGTAGGGCAGATGAAGCAGAGCATGGCACATTCCAGCAGGATGCGGCCTCCCCCATTCTCTACCCCCGTTGCAAGAAAGGCGAAAGCAGCAAACAGCAAGGCCTGGACTGCAATCAGTTCAAAATGCCACTTGTGGAATTTCAGATCTGTGGGAGCAACGACATTCAACTGGAGAAACAGCATTATGCTGACAAGCAGCGGCTGCATCCTTCTGGCAAAAGCCATGTATGCATCCTCCGACAAAGAAGGCACAAAGTGCAGAAACAGATAAAGCGCCGCGCCAAGAGTCATGGCAATCGGCAGCATCCAGTTCTTCAGGAAGGATTTTTGCTTGTCTAACATAACCGCGACAAATTTAATACTATTTTTTGCATTTCTTGGATTAATATTTGCATAATAAAAAATTATTTTTACCTTTGCAGTGTGATAGTAAACTAATACACTATCGATAACGGTTATGAATAAAAGGATAATAGTTAGTATCATATTGATTTTAAGCGGTTTAACCGCTTTTTCACAGAACTTCGTAACTGGGCGGATTGTAGATGCCCAGACCCAGACCCCCGAACCCGGAGCTGTTGTGCAACTGTTCTCCGGAAGCGCCGAGAATGCGAATATGAAAGGATACGCACTCAGCGATTCAACAGGGCTCTTCACAATTAAGTATAATATGGTTCCGGATACTGACTATATAATTACCGTTGTCAACATGGGCCGCAACACAGAACAGAGAACTTTCCGCCCCACCGGGCAGAAGACAGACCTCGGCACCATAGGCCTGACGGACGACGTGCAGACGCTGAACAGTTCCAAGGTGACGGCT
>ODAI010837485.1_pt1 | contig 14948 bp, 12 predicted proteins | sample 1539321 | NCBI WGS metagenome assembly ODAI01 (sample SAMN02144231, study PRJEB22623) | gut metagenome | biome: sheep rumen | host: Ovis aries | place: New Zealand
ATATATCGAAGGAATTCGTAATATACTGGGTTTGTGCGGGGTCGGATATGGTGATTATGTCCTGCGCCCCGAAGGTGACAATCTCCGAATAGGGTGCCTCAAAGGGCAGGGGAGTCTGTTTTGTTTCCATGGCTGTCCTCCTATCTTGTTGTGGCAGGGCTGACACCGCTGTTCACAAATATCTGCGTTGTTTCCCCGGTGCCTAAATGTCTGATGGTGTACCAGAAAAGAACGGTCAGCTCATTGGTGTAGTCTGTGTTTATATCTATGTCATAGTAAACACTGAAGGCATTTGCCGGATTTGCTGCATCAGCCAGCTTATCGTTTGTGATAAGGGCGGGGTCTGTGCCAACGGCTTCCCCTCTGTAGATAATGCATCCTGCTCCGCAGACTGCATAATCGGTGTTTTGTACACCGCAGCTCAGCTGATAGTGGATAATATCCTTTTCGGCATTGGCTGCCGTTCTTGCCCCGGAGAGCTGGTGGGTATTGCCGGGGGTGCTCTCCTGTGCGGGGGGAGTAAAAGTGAAATAGCCCCCGTACCATTTTTCACCCTCTGTCATGGGTGTACCTGTCCAGTTTGGGTAGGAGAGATAGACAGGATCATCCAGTGTGCCGACGTCCTTGAATGGCGCACTTCCCGAAATTTTAGTCATTTTTACATTGGATGAGAGAAATGTAACACTTTTAAGTGCGGTGCAGTTCTGAAATGAATAGTTCCCAAGAGACGTAAGCGTAGAGGGAAAAGACACACTTTTAAGAGAAGTGCATTTAAAGAAAGCATTTGTCCCTATACTTTCAAGTCCTTCGGAAAACTGTATCTCCTCAAGTGACGTTCGGCCTTCAAAGGCGCTTTCGCCTATGGACGTTACAGTTGAGGGTAAAATGACTTTTTTAAGGTTTTCGCACTCTTTAAACGCATTTGCATTTATTTCTGACACACCATTCTGTATCTCTACTGTGACAACGTTGGTGCAAGGAAACACACCAATACTGTCTGTAGTAAAGGATGGATCATCCGTGTATATGGTCATATAGCCGTCTGCAAGGTCATAGAACAGATGATTTGTATCGGTTAATGGGATTCTTGTCCCCTCTGTAAGAGTAGTCTTATCCGCTGAGACGCTTGTTGAAAGCAGCAGCACCCCAATAAGCGCAATTGCCAGATGTATTATCCTCTTCATCCTCATCTCTCTCCTTTAAAAAATAAGGACTTCGCAAAAACCGCCGTCCTTACGAAGTCCTGTTTGTTCCGAATGGGTCTATTCCATACTGTCAAGCTCGGCGTTGAACTCCTCTATGAGCACATCAAGGGCGGGAGCCAGCGCCTCACGGGTGGAGGGCCAGTCGTGGCCGTAGAATGCAGCTCTAACGCCTGTTTCGCCGCTGTCCAGCAGCTCCAGCATATCGGAGGGGCAGCCCGTGTGTATGGAGTACATGGGGTGCTCGGCTGTCATCTCGTTCACCTTGTACATCATCTCTATCATATCATCGGTCCAGCCGTAGTCATTGCGCATTTTCTCATCGGCAATGGCACGGGCGTTCTCATCATAGCTTGCGGCGATGACACATTCCATGAACCTTGCCACGCCAACGGGGTTCTGTGCCCCCTTGCACAGCATACAAGCCCCAAGACCCGCAGGCAGATAGTATTCATCCGTGTCCGTCCCCCTGGGGATGGGTACAAAGCCCACGTCATCGGGCTGACCGAACTGTATCGTCCATATCTCGGGCGCCCCCTGCAGGGCATACATCCCGCATATGTAGAAAAGCTCCTTGCCCTCGCCTATAAACTCCGGGTGTACGTTCCAGCTGAAAAGGTTCTTGTCAAGCACCAGCCCTGACTGGTTGAGATCATACATGAAGTCCATGGTTTTTTCCAGCTGTTCATCGTAGATGTTTGATACCAGCACACCGTCTTTGAGTATCACGGGTGCTACGCCGCCGGAAAGCATAAGGGGCTTTTCGTTGAACCAGCCGTCAAGGCCGTAGCGCTCCGCATCCACGTCCACATAGTCAAGGAGCATATTCTTAAATGTCGTCCAGTTCCATTCACCCTTTTCAAGCAGCTCCGCAGGATCCTCGAAGCCGTTTTCCTCCATGGTCTTCTTGTTGTAGATGACCACCTCGCCGGAGGCAGCCTCGGTACACATCAAATAGTGCTTGCCCTTGAGCTCGAACATATCGTTGAGATCCTTGACGGTGCTCCACAGATCGTCGTCAAAGTCTACATACTGGTCGAATGCCTCAAACTGACCGTTGGGCACGCCCTTGGGGAATGCGTCAAGGTCGCCCCCGGGGGTGAAGTCGATGCCCGTGCCTCCCAGTATATTGGTGGAAAGGTCGGAAAAGCGTGCTGCCCATGTGGTGGGTATGTACTCTATGCTGCCGCCGTACTTCCGCTCGAAGAGCTCCAGTGACAGCGCCTTTGTGTTGCCGGAGGTGGTGGCATTGTAGGGGTCGTAGAAGGAGAACCACTTGATGGTCTTGTTTTCAAGCTCCTCATCCCTCAGCATATCTGCTACATCGTCCATGGTGGCGGCATCCTCAGCCGCAAGGGTCTCTGTGTTGATGGCAACGGTCACCTGGGTGGTGGTCTCCTCCGTCACGGCGGTATCGCCGCCCCCGGCGCAGGCAGTGAGCCCGGAAGCCATCGCAATGGCAGTCAGCGCCGCCAGTACCTTCCTGATGTTTTTCATAAATCCTCTCCTTATCATACTTGGTTATGACGGCTCCCATGCCGCCATACAGCACAAACAAAAACATTCAAGTAATTATATCATAATGCGGTCACAAGTGCAATGCAGTTTTTTAACAACATTGTAATATGTGTATTGGTAACAATGCACAATACCATAGAACAGCAGCATTTCAGCAGGGTTTTTGCCCCCGGAGCCCACACAACTCTGTGCATAATAGCTAATTTGTAGCGCTGCCCCAGGCAAAAATTCTACGCTAAGAAGCGTTGAAATCTGCACAGGGTGGTGATATAATAATACTCGTGTCCGTATGCTCCGGCCGACGAGTGGGTATGCGGGAAAAAACGGTGAAAACCAGTGTAAAACGGCTGTCATTACGTTTTAAGAGCCATGTACGTGTCTGTGGCTCATCACGGCTTCCACCTGATTTTTGGAGGATAATATGCCTAATATCAAATCTGCAAAGAAGAGAACAAGAGTTATCGACAGGAAGACCCTGCGCAACAAGATGATCAAGTCCAACCTGAGAACAGCTATCAAGAAGGCAAATGCCGAGGGCGCAGCTGCTGAGGATATCACCTACGCTATCAAGAGAGTAGACCAGGCTGCTTCAAAGGGCATCATGCACAAGAACAAGGCTGCAAGAAAGAAGAGCCAGCTCGCAAAGCTGCTCAACAAGTAAGCACAGCGGACAGACAAGCGTAACAACGTTAAGAGCCGGGGCATCGCTCCGGCTCTTTTCTGTATACAGTGTGAAATCAGACAAAGAGGAAAAAGCAGCTTGTTCTCCGTCAGCATATACTTATTATTTATTACTTGTTACCTATTACTTATTACTTTTACTTGCCTCTTGTTTATAGCGTGCACAATCGGCGGGTATTACCCGCAGAATGTGGCGCAGATCAAGTGCCTGACCGGTTTTATTGTGAAAATGACTATAATAATTTGTGTGGATTTGGTGAAAAAGACAGTTGATTATTTCGGGTAAAATGTGGTAATATTAACTTGTTAAATTGGGGAAATTACCCAAACATTAAGGGAGAGATCATTATGAAGAAATCAAGAATACTTTCTGTAGCTGCCGCAGCCGCTCTTACCGGCTCTCTGCTGGCAATGGCACCTGTTGCCCGTGCTGAGGAGGAATACCACGCATATATCGGTATCCAGTCCGCAAGCTTCACCTTCAGAAATGCCTGGAATGAGGCTCAGTACGGTCAGGGCATCACAAGTGACGAGGGCTGGGCATATTTCGACACCCTCACAGGCTGGGACGGCCCTACCGCTGTTGACAAGGGCGGTAACTTCACCGATGCCACCATCACCGGCGACGGCACATATTCCGTAAAGCTGGACGGCGACTTTGACTTCGGCTCCGACGAGACACTCAACCTCCTCTTTGTTTCCACCGATATCCCTCAGGATACAGGCGCTACCATCACCGATGTTGAGATAATCTTCGACGGCTCCACAAAGTACACCTTCGATGAGGCATATCTCAGCCCCGATGAGACCACATATCTCCAGCCCATGGCTATCAACATCTGGAATGATGACCTGGGCAAGTCCGACGGACTCTTCGGCTATGTGATGCCCTCCGATTCCATCGAGATCAAGTTCACAGTAAACGGTCTTGGCGACGGCGCTGCCGCTGCTGAGGAAGAGGCACCCGCTGAGGAGGTAGTTGAGGAAGCTGCTCCCGCAGAAGAGGCTGCTCCCGCTGCTGACAGCACTACCACCACTGCTTCCACCGGCAATGCATCTGCTGTTGCAGTCGGCGCTGTAATGGCTGCTGCTGCTGTTGCTGCTGTATCCTCCAAGAAGAGAAAGTAAGCCAAAACCACAAAGCGTGATCTGCGCCCATTCCCGCTGCAGGGCATGGGCGCATTGTTGTAATGTTATGTGTTTTTGGTAAAAAGGAGGTTATGTGAATGGCTTTAACGGTATCTGCAAATCCAAGGACTGTGGATGAACGCTCTGCGGGGGAGAAGATCGCCGACAAGGTGTACTGGATCCTGCGTGCGGCTGTTATAGCAAATGTGGTGCTGCTGTTTTTCCCGGGCTTCAACCCTGCAAGGATGACAGCCCTTATGAACAAGAACCTGTCGCTGTTCACCTGCGCTGTTTCCTACGATAAGATAGTGGCTCAGTTCGGAACAGCCGTCAGATACGGGCTTGTTGACCTTGCACATTTCAGCGCACTGAGATGGTGCTCACTTGTGATAGTCGTATCCGTTGTGATATCCATTGCAGGGGCGTGTATGTCCCTGGGCAACCTGAAGCTGAGGAAGCTGAGCCTTGTTCCTTCTTTCCTGGGCGCAGCCCTTGAGATATTCTGCTTCGTGTGGATGAGGAACATATTCAACTCTATAGTGGCACAGGCAAGGACTGCCGGCAAGTCAGGCTTTGATGAGGTGGCTCCCGTGTATCAGGGCATAAACTACCTTTACCTTGCCCTTGCGGTGATTATGCTGGTATGCACTGTGGCAGTGTGTGCGCTTATCATCACAAAGCCCTCTGAGGCTTACTTTGAGATGAAGCCCAAGTATCAGCTTTTCCTCATGATGCTGCCTGTTGTGGCGCTGGCATTCGTATTCAGCTACCTGCCCCTGTTCGGGTGGAGATATGCCTTCTTTGACTACAAGGCAGGCGACAGCCTCACCATGGAGAAGTTTGTGGGCTTCAAGTGGTTCGGTCAGCTTTTTTCCAATGCGGCAACAAGGCGTGACATCGTAAGAGTGCTCAAGAACACCCTTGCCATGAGCTCCCTGGGCATACTCACAAGCTGGGTGCCTATGGTATTCGCCATTTTCCTTGCGGAGATAAAGAACGGCCCCTTCAGACGCATCGTACAGACCTTCACCACCATACCCAACTTCATTTCATGGGTGCTTGTTTATGCAGTGGCATATGCACTGTTCTACACCGACGGTTTTGTGAACACCTTCCTCAAGAGCATGAACGATGCCGGTGTATACAACACCAACTACCTTATGGAAACGGGACATATGTGGCTGAAGATGCTCGCCTGGGGAATGTGGAAGGGCACAGGCTGGAGCGCTATCATATATGTAGCCTCCATCTCCGGCATTGACCAGGGCCTGTATGAGGCAGCCACAGTTGACGGCGCAGGGCGCTTTGCCAAGATGTGGTACATCACCATACCGGAGCTTATCCCCACATTCATGGTGCTGCTGCTCATGTCCATAGCCAACATCCTTTCCAACGGCATGGATCAGTATCTGGTATTCACCAATGCCGCCAACAAGGAAATGATACAGGTGCTCGACCTGTACGTATACAACATCGGTATCGGTGACGGCTCCATACCCCTGTCAACGGTTGTGGGTATGTCCAAGTCTATAATCAGCGTGATACTGCTCTTCGGCGCCAACGGCATATCAAAGGCTGTGCGCGGAGAAAGCATAGTATAAGGGGGTGCATGATATGGCTGACACTTCTGTTATAAGGGAATCAGGCGGCATAGTCGAGAAAAAGACGGCGGGGGACATCATATTTGATATACTCAACTATCTGTTCTTCGGTCTGTTCACATTCTCATGCATCTTCCCCTTCTATTATATCTTCATCAACACCATATCAGACCCTGCCCTTGTTACAGCGGGAAAGATAACCCTCATACCCCATGGGCTCACCCTTTCAAACTATGCGGTGATGATAAAGCTGTCGGATTTCTGGCAGTCCGTGCTCATAACGGTGCTGAGGACGGTGCTTGGCACTGCCCTGATGGTGTTCGTATCATCCCTGGCAGGCTATCTTGTAACAAAGAGCGAGATGTGGCACAGACAGCTCTGGTACAGACTGCTGGTAGTCACCATGTACTTCAATGCAGGCCTTATCCCCTGGTACCTGAATATGGCATCCCTGGGACTTACCAACAACTTCTGGGCATACATCATACCCGGTATCGTATCCCCCTACAACATCATACTGGTAAAGACCTACATCGAGTCCATACCCGGTGAGATAGAGGAGAGTGCATACATAGACGGGGCATCCTACTGGACGATCTACCTGAAGATAATATGGCCGCTGTGCAAGCCCATACTTGCGACTATTGCCATATTCGGCGCAGTGGGGCACTGGAACTCCTTCCAGGATTCCCTTATCCTCAATGCGGATTCCCCGGCGCTCCAGACTTTGCAGCACAGGCTGTACATCTATCTCAATCAGTCGTCCAACATCGGTGCGGTGCTGTCCTCGGGTGATGCATCCAATATCGCATCATCCCTCAACACCAAGATAATCCAGTACACCATATCCATGGTAACTATCATCCCCATCCTCTGCGTATATCCCTTTATGCAGAGATACTTTGAGAAGGGGCTTATGCTGGGCGCCGTAAAGGGCTGATACAAAGGCATCTCAACTCAAACATGAGTTTAAGGAGGAAATTTATGAAACTTAAAAGAGCACTTGCAGGACTGATGTCGGTGACACTTGCCGCCGGTATCATGACCGCCTGCACCACCACTGCCACCTATGAGGACGGCGGTGATGACACCACCACTGCCGCACAGGCGGGGGAGGAGACCACTGCACCTGCAGGGGAGACTGCTGAGACCACCTCTATGGAGGTCACCACCAATGAGAACGCAGGCACTCCCGAGCAGATACACGATGCGGACTACTTCAAGGAGCTGTACGGCACGGATGACCTTATCCAGCTCACAGTATTCTCCGAGCTTGCAAACTACAACGGAAAGCTCACCGGCTGGTTTGCAGAGGTAATGAAGAGGAAGTTCAATGCGGAGCTTACCATCATCCCCGAGTCCAGCGGCACCTTTGACACCCGTATGGAATCCGGCAACCTGGGCGACATAGTAGTGTTCGGCTCCACAGGCGACAACTACAAGCGTGCGGCAACAGGCGGTATGCTGTTTGACTGGAACAAGTACGGCATGATAGATGAGTACGGCTCCTACACAAGGGACAATATGCCCTATGCCCTGCAGAACAACAAGAACCTCAACAAGGATATAGGTGCAGGGGACGTGCTGTACGGCTTCGGCCACAATGTAGCCACATCCACAGAGGATCACGAGGCATTCTTCTACACCATGGATATACGCTGGGATCTGTACAAGCAGCTGAATTACCCTGAGATGAACAGCCTTGATGACCTGTACAATGTATTCGTCCAGATGAAGGAGATCTGCCCCAAGGACGAAAACGGCAACGAGACCTATGCAATGAGCCTGTGGCCCGACTGGGACGGCAACATGGTCATGTATGTAAAGGCATTTGCAACCTGCTACTGGGGCTATGATGAGCTGGGCTTCGGTCTGTATGACTGCGACAACGGAACATACCACTATGCCCTTGAGGAGAACGGCCCCTATCTCAACTCCCTGAAGTTCTTCAACAAGTGCTATCAGGCAGGCCTTATCGACCCCAACTCCATGACACAGACCTACAACGAGATGAGCGAAAAGGTGACAGCAGGCGGCGTATTCTTCTCCATATTCGACTATGCAGGCTCCGCTCTATACAACACCGAGACTCACCTTTCCGCAGGTACTGCAATGTACCCGGTAGTACCCTCTGATGCAACACCTCTCTGCTACGGCATGAACGTGCTGGGCGGCAACAGAGTATGGACAATAGGCGCTACCACCGAGTATCCTGAGCTGTGCATGGCTATCATCAACTGGCTCACCACTCCCGAGGGCTACATGACCTACCTCTACGGCCCCAAGGATGAGGACAACAACGGCTGCTGGTACTATGACGAGAACGGCAATTCCTGCCTGACAGAGCTGGGCGAAAAGTGCTACACCGACCGCAAGGGCACCACTATGCCTTCCGAATGGGGCGGCGGCTCCTTCAACGACGGCACCTTCCAGGCAAACAACACCACATGGTCAAAGGATGCTTCCAACCCCGACTCCAACGGTGAGACCTACAATGCCGACAACTGGATCTCCAGAAGACACGATGCTACCTATGACATCCTCTCCGACTGGAGAACATGGGCAAACGGTGCATACAACTCACAGGAGTACATGGACAGCGTGAACCACAAGATCGCCCCGGGCACATCATGGGCTGAGGGCGAGACCTCCGACGAGCTGAAGGTCATCTGGAGCCAGGTGGCAGACTGCATCGTCACCAACTCCTGGAAGGCTCTTTATGCAAAGAGCGATGAGGAGTATGAAAAGATCGTGGCAGACATGATAAAGCAGGTAAATGAGTACGATCCCCAGGGTCAGTGCCTTGCCAAGTGCGAACAGGATGCTGCCAACAGAAATGCTCTTGAAGAGCCTGTAAGAGGCTGAGCCTTTTACATCGCATAACAGTGCTCTCCCTCCGTCATATGGCGGAGGGAGAGCTTTTATCATGGCACTGCACAAGATTTACATTATTTAAAAAATCTATGAATTTATTTCTATGCTGTTGAATTAGCTATATTATTTGTGGTATAATAACTATGTGTGAAACCATGTTCATCCCGGACTATGAACAACAAAAGAGGGTTATATATGCTGACTGATATACAACAGCGCATAGTTGAGCTTAAAAAAGAAAAGGATTTTCTCATCCTTGCCCATTGCTATCAATCCCATGACATACTGGAGATAGCCGATTTTACAGGGGATTCCTTCGGGCTGGCGCAGCAGGCGGAGAAGTGCGGCAACAAAAATGTCATGCTGTGCGGTGTTCGTTTTATGTGCGAGACTGTAAAGGTGCTCTCCCCGGAGAAGAGGGTGTATCTCCCGGAGCCTGATGCGGGATGTCCCATGGCGGATCAGATAGATATACCCCTGCTCACCAAGCTGAAGGAGCAGTACCCGGATCACACCGTGGTGTGCTACATAAACACCTCTGCAGCGGTAAAGACCATGTGTGACGTGTGCGTTACCTCATCCTCGGCGGTGTCTATCGTCAACAAGCTGGAAAGCGACAAGATACTCTTTGTGCCTGACTGCAACCTGGGTGACTACGTGAAGAAGCGCTGCCCCGGCAAGGAGTTTGCTTTCATGAAGGGGGGCTGCCCCAATCATGCGGCTATGTCCCTGTTCAACGTAAAGACCGCAAGGGAGCTGCACCCGGATGCGCTGCTGCTTGTGCATCCCGAATGTGACCCCACTGTTGTGGAGGCGGCTGACTATGTAGGCTCCACCACGGGCATAATGAACTATGTTGCCAAGAGCGACTGCAAGGAGTTCATCATAGGTACGGAGAACAGCATAGTTCAGCACCTGGGCTTTGACTATCCGGACAGGTATTTCTACCCCCTGTCAAAGAACTGCATCTGCCCCAATATGAAGCTCACCACTTTGCGTTCGGTGCTCGATGTGCTTGAGGGCACAGGCGGCGAAGAGATAATCCTCGACGAGGACACCCGTGTAAAGGCAAAGCGCTGCATTGATGTAATGCTGGAGCTGGGATAAGCAGCCTAAAAATAAATCAGCCCCCGGGATGACCCCGGGGGCTGTATGTTGTACAGAGATGTCCTACATATTTATCAGCAGCATCATGACCGCAAAGGAGATGACAAAGGCAAGGGTGCCCTTGTCGTTGTCGCCCTCCTCCGCCATCATGGGCATTTCCTCGATGATGGTGAATATCATGGCACCTCCTGCCATTGCCATGATGTAGGGCAGGAGGAAGGGGAAGAGCACTGTGGCAATGACTGTGACCACACCCATCAGGGGCACAGGGGCTCCGGATACCACGCCCATAAGGAAGGCGGTGCCCTTGCCTGTTCCCTTGTCACGAAGGGGCATGGATACAAACAGTGCCTCCGGGAAGTTCTGGACTGCCATTGCCACAGCCATGATCATGGCTGTCGGGACGGATATCCAGTCTGTGCGCAGGAACAGCCCCGCATACACAGCGCCAATTGCCATTCCCTCGGGCACATGGTGTATCACCTCGGAGAGCATGACCTTGACATTTGTGCCAAGACGGCTTTCGGGTCCCTCGGTAAGCTCGGTGAAGGCATGGGTGTGGGGGATGGAGTGGTCAAGAAGATACTGAACCACAGCCCCGGCGCAGAAGCTCAGAAACACAGGCAGCACGCTGCTGCCGCCCACGGCAAAGCCCTTTGCGGAAAGCCCCAGCAGCGCCCATACAGCCACGGAGAACATTATCCCGGCACTTGTGCCCGCAAGTATCACACGGATCTTGTCGGACAGCCGCCTTTTCCCCGCATACACTGCCGCTGCGCCCATTATGGTGCCAAGGAAGGGGATGAGCAGACCGAATATGGTGTCCTGATCCTCGGTGGCACCGGAGCTGTCAAGGAATCCTCTTATGGCATTGAGCCCTATGAATATCAGTATGGTGCCGCCCATGACCTCGGCGCCTGACTTGTAGCGGACGCCGAAGCTGTGTCCCGCCTGCACTCCCACTGCCGACAGCAAAAACGTGATGACACCAATGATGCAGCAGGCAAGCAGAGTGTTTATTATATCCCCCGCATTTATGAGCCTTGCGGGCATACCTACGAAGGTAAAGCCCACTGCAAGGGCATCTATGCTGGTGGCTACAGCAAGCCCCAGCATGGTCTTTATGTCAAAGCCGCTCTTTGTTTCCTCCTCTTCTGAGGAAAATGCCTCCCTGACCATATTGCCGCCGATGACCGACAGCAGTATAAAGGTGAGCCACGGAGCGATGACATCGAACAGGGAGCGGAATCCCGTGCCTACCATATATCCTGCGAATGGCATTGCCCCCTGAAAGAAGCCGAACCACCCGCCGCACAACAGGCGTTCTTTCCAGCCTGCCTTCTTAGCCGCAAGTCCCTTGCACACCGATACCGCAAAGGCATCCATGGCAAGACCTACTGACAGCAGTATGATCTCAAATATTCCCATATGTCCCCTCAGAAAAAGCGCTCCCGAGTCCATCGGAAGCGCGGTTTCAAACCCTCTGACAGGTTATTCCTCTTTAGCGTCCTCTACAGCATCCTCAACTGCGTCCTTTACATCATCTGCAAAGTCCTTGGCTGCGTCTGCTACGTCCTCAGCAACGTCTGCTGCCTTGTCGGCAACACTGTCGCTGTCCTCATCCTCATCACCGAAGAAGATCTCATCATCATCGTCAAAGTCGTAATCCTGCTCTTCGATCTCGTTCTTCTTCTTAACAAGGTAGGTAGCTGCTGCTGCGCCTGCTGCTGCTGCTAAAAGTGATACCAATGCTACACCTAATGCCTTCATGATAGAATCAACTCCATTTCGTATATTTGCTCCGTTATGAGCGATTTTCTACATTATAGCATATGGTTACAATAATTGCAATAGTTAATTTGAAATTTTCGCCAAAATCACACATTTTGTAATCGAATTCTAATCTTTAGCAGGATCGGGGCTTTATCATTCATAAAATATCTCTTGCAAACCGGCTCAATGTGTGCTATAATTAATGATTATGACGATAAAGGAGAATAAAATGGTTCGCTGGGTCATTGACGGGAAGGATAATACGGAAGCCGCAGAGAGACTGGCGGCAAGGGGGGGTATATCGCTCCTTGCGGCAAAGGTGCTGGTGGCGGGAGGCTACGACACCGTTGAAAAGGCGGCACAGCTTCTGGGCAGCGGAGAGCCTGTGGAGTTTTCCGACCCTATGCTGATAAAGGATATGGAAAAGGCCTGCGAAATTATCGGCAATGAGATAGACAATGGCAAGATCTGCATATACGGCGACTACGACTGCGACGGCATCACCGCTACCGCTGTACTGGCGGATTACTTCGGCAATATGGGTGCCGATGTCTGTACATACATCAACGAGCGCAGTGAGGGCTACGGCATAAACAAGGGGGCTATCGACACAATAGCCGATATGGGCGTTACCCTTATCGTAACGGTGGACAACGGCATATCCGCCATAGCGGAGGCTGAGTACTGCAAAGAGCGTGGGATAAAGCTGGTGGTGACGGATCACCATATGCCCGGGGATACCCTCCCTGATGCCCTTGCGGTGGTGGATCCCCACAGGGCTGATGACACATCCCCCTATCACGACTACTGCGGCTGCGGACTGGCAATGAAGCTGGTGGCAGCAATGGAGGGTGACTCCGACTTTGCGGCGCAGCAGTATGCGGATCTTGCGGCTGTGGCTACCATTGCGGATATCGTTCCCCTTACGGGGGAAAACAGGCATATCGTCCGCACAGGGCTCTTCTACCTTGAAAACACCGAGCGCCCCGGTCTGTCCGCACTTGTGGACAGGGCAGGACTTAAAAAGCCCTTCTCCTCCTCGAATATAGCCTTCGGGCTGGCTCCCCGGATAAATGCCGCCGGGCGCATTGCATCCCCGAAGGATGCCCTGTCCCTTCTTCTGTGTGAGGATGAGGACGAGGCTCTGAGCAGGGCGGAGCAGCTGTGCGAGATAAACGACAGGCGGCACAGCTTTGAGGACAGGATAATAGACGATATATGCGCCATGATAAAAAAAGACCCGACCCTTCTGGACAGCAGAGTGCTGTTCTTTTCGGGGAAGGGCTGGCACCACGGAGTGATCGGCATTGCGGCGGCAAGGATACAGGACAGGTTCGGCAAGCCCTGCTTTCTCATGACCCGTGAGGAGGGGGGCGAGTACAGGGGCTCTGCCCGTGCCTTCGGTGATTTCAGCGTGTTTGAGGCGCTTTCCTTCTGCGGCAGCGAGCTGCTGGAAAAGTTCGGCGGACACAGCGGGGCAGGGGGCTTTACCGTCACTGAGGAAAAGCTGGCTCCATTCCGCAGTGCCCTTGAGGAATATGCTGCCAAAAACGTCAAATACCCCCTTGTGCCTGAGATAGACGTGGCAGCGGCACTAAGTGCGGCTGACCTTACAGTGGAGAACGTAGAGGGGCTGAGGATACTTGAGCCCTTCGGGGAGGGCAATCCCGACCCGGTGTTCCTTATAGCGGATGCTCTCATAGATGATGTGGTGCCCCTTAAAGGCGGGGAGCACACAAAGCTGCGGCTCTCCTTTTCAGGAACAGGCATGGAAGCACTCATGTTCAGGCAGAGGAACGATGAATTCCCCTATAAAAGTGGCGAAAGGGTCAATGCCCTTGTAAGCCTTTCCATAAATGAATTCGGCGGCAGGAGGAGCGTTTCCGCAAAGGTGGTGAGCCTGCGGCGAAAGGGCATTTCCCAGCAAAAGCTCATTGCGGCGGAGGACACCTATTTCAGAGTGCGCAGGGGAGAGATAACGGATAAAAATGTAATTGCCTATGTCACCCCATCGAGGGAGGATATCATTCCGGTGTACACAGCAGTGACAGGCACACATTCTCCCCTTGACCTGTACTCGCAGCTTGACACGGAAAAGATAAATTACTGCAAGTTCCTTCTGAGCATAGATATACTCGACGAGGCGGGGCTTATCGTCTACGACCGCTTCGCACGGTGCATAACTCCCGTTGCGGATCCTGCCAGGGCGGATCTTAACGAAACTCCTACCATGAAAAGGCTGAGAGGGCTTTGATGATGGGGCTTTGTATGCGCAGGGGTCGGCTAATTTGTGAAAGTGTGGTGGTAATGTGAACAACTCCGAAAAGATCTACACCATTGATATGCTTCTCGAAAAGATAATGGCTGAGAAGAAGGACTACGATATGTCAAAGATCGTATCTGCCTATGAATTTGCGGAGAAAAAGCACGCAAATCAGCGCAGATCTTCCGGAGAGCCCTATATCACCCATCCTGTGGCTGTTTCCTATATCCTGCTGGAGCTGGGCATGGACACGGACACCATATGTGCGGGGCTTCTCCACGATGTAGTGGAGGATACGGACACCACCCTTGATGATATAAGAAAGAGGTTCGGTCAGGATGTGGCTCTGCTTGTGGACGGTGTCACAAAGCTGGGTAAGATACCCCTTTTCACCAAGGAGGAGCAGCAGGCGGAGAACGTGCGCAAGATACTCCTTGCCATGTCACAGGATATAAGGGTCATCATCATAAAGCTGGCGGACAGGCTCCACAATATGCGTACTTTGCAGTTCAGACCGCCTCACAAGCAGCGTGCCACCGCTCTTGAGACCATGAACATCTATGCGCCCATCGCCCACAGGCTGGGGATACGCACCATACAGGACGAGATAGAGGACATAGCCTTCCGCTACCTTGACCCCTACGCCTATTCCGAGATAGAGCAGATGCTGAAAATACGTGCGGATGAGCGCCAGCGCTTTATCGTGAAAATTGAGGGGCAGATAAAGGCACGGTTTGAGGAGCTGTCTCTCCCCGCACCACAGCTTTCCGGGCGTGTAAAGTCCGTCTACGGCATATACCG
>ODAI011658602.1_pt1 | contig 14948 bp, 10 predicted proteins | sample 1539321 | NCBI WGS metagenome assembly ODAI01 (sample SAMN02144231, study PRJEB22623) | gut metagenome | biome: sheep rumen | host: Ovis aries | place: New Zealand
ACTTCGAGCTTCCCGCTGGCGAGCAATTGGCCATTGTGGGTGACAATGGGAGTGGAAAGAGCCGTCTTGTGGATGTCTTGACGGGCAAGTGCGCCTTAATGCCTATGCATGAGGTGAGGTACGACTTCTCTCCCAGTAAGGCACGCATGGTGAGCGACAACCTGAAATACCTCACCTTCCGCGACTCGTACGGCACTACTGAGGGTGTGTATTACTATCAGCAGCGGTGGAACCAGAACGATATAGAGGAAACTCCCTTGGTGAAAGACCTTTTGGCTGAGTCGTTCCGTATTGCGGAGGAGGGACTTACTCGTCAAACCTGTTATGACAAGTTTCGTGTTCGTGAGGAGACACCAGAGCAAGAGCAAGCTCGATTGGCACAAGAAGCTGCTGACAAAGCCGCTATGCATGCAGAATTGGAGAAAGTGAGAAAGCATCTGTTTGAAATCTTTCATCTGGAGCAGCTTCTGGACAAGCACATCATCTTACTGAGCAGTGGCGAATTAAGAAAATTTCAACTCACCAAAGCTCTCATGACTAATCCGCGGGTGCTCATCATGGATAATCCTTTCATTGGTCTCGACGTTAACGCACGCCAGCAATTGAACGAGTTTCTTACCTTATTGGCTAAAGAAACCAATGTGGCTGTGGTGCTCGTGCTCTCAAAGACAGACGATATTCCAGATTTCATCACTCATGTGGTGCCTGTGAAAGACTTGAAGGTGGGGAAGAAGATGACGCTGCAGGAATGGAAAGCGACCCAAGTGCCAGTACCCTCGCGCATGCTTTCCGAAGCGAAAGAAAAAGCTATCCTTGACTTGCCATATACGGCCGATGCCAACACAAGTGTTGCTCCAGGAACAGAACAAGTCATTGATTTCCGAAAGGTGAACATCCGTTATGGCGAACGCACCATTCTGAAGGATTTGAGCTTCACCGTGATGAATGGTGAACATTGGGCATTGAGTGGTGAGAACGGGGCAGGAAAATCTACGCTCCTGAGCATTGTGTGTGCCGACAATCCGCAGAGTTATGCTAACGACATTGTCCTTTTTGGCCATCAACGGGGCAAGGGCGAAAGCATCTGGGACATCAAAAAACATATTGGCTACATCTCGCCAGAAATGCACAGAGCATACATGAGGGACGTTCCTGCCATAGAGATTGTGGCCAGCGGACTGAACAGTACGTCAGGATTGTACAAGAAAGCCACACCTGAACAGCGGGCGGTTTGTGAGTTCTGGATGGATGTGTTTGGCATTCGGCAATATGCCGACACGACTTTTCTGAAATTGAGCAGCGGAGAGCAACGACTTGTTTTGCTGGCACGTGCATTTGTCAAAGACCCTTCGCTCCTCATCCTCGACGAACCTCTGCATGGGCTTGACCTGAAGAACCGTCGGTTGGTGAAAGATGTAATCGAAGTCTTCTGTAAGCGAAAGAACAAGACCATGATTATGGTGACTCATTACAAAGAGGAACTTCCACGAAATATTGACCACGAAATATATCTGAAGAAGAATTAATACGCTCATTTCCTGCGGATTACTCTCTGTTTTTCAAACTCTCAAACAACAGTCGAAAAATAATACTACGATGAAGATTATTTATTTCCACGGATTTGGTTCCTCTCATGCAAGTGGAACCGTGCAGATACTACAAAGAGAATTGTCGGCCGATCAGGTCATTGCACCCGACATACCCATCGACCCAGTGGAGGCACTCCCTTACCTGACAGAACTTTGCCAAACAGAACAGCCCGACCTCATCATTGGCACCAGCATGGGCGGAATGTATGCTCAGCAGATGCGCGACTATCGGCGCATTTTGGTGAACCCTGCTTTCACCATGTCCACGATGTCCAAAGTGCTGAAGACGGGTGAGCACCCCTTCTTCAATGGTCGTTATGACGGAGCCAAAACCTTCCGAATTACAAAAGAAATCATTCAGCACCATAACCAGATGGAGCGTCAGCAGTTCAAGAACATCACTCCTGCACAGAAAGAGACTTGCTGGTGTCTCGTAGGATTGCACGACACATCGGTCACCAATGCTGAGTCTCTATTCAAGAAGAATTACCTTGCCGACCACCTCACTCGCTTTGATGGTGAACACCAACTGAACGATAAGGTCATCAAGAAAGTTCTGATTCCCCTTATTGAACAAATTCGTGCTTCGCTTGTGTAGAACGCTTCATGAGTAGGAAACAACTGTCTAAGCCGCCAGCACTTCAAGAGCTGAAGCAAGGTTTACTGACTTGAGTTGTGTTTCTAAAAATCCCTTGTTCCTAACGCAATTGCAAAGGTTAGTTGGTAATTCCTTAGTGGAAACTTGTGTAGATGATTTCCAGTTGGATGGGATTGCCTGTGCCGCCCACAAGACGGGCACTGCTCATGCTAAAGTCGTGGTTGAGCTTCACAATGTTGCCATTGGTGTCTTTAGTGCATTCCACAGGAATGAAGAGTATTTTGTTCCAGTTGGGGGAGAGATTCCCTTGGCTCTTCTCTTTCCTCATGCGAGTGAGCAGACGGGCTATGTTGTTGAAAACGTAGCAGTTTTTACTGCTGTCGAAAGTGGCAAGGTAGGACTCCTTGCTGTCGTTGACCTTGTAGTTCTCAAAGAAACCATTCAGATAGTCATCCAGACGAACCAACAGAATAGTTTCAGGAATGTTGAGCTTGAAGGAGTTCTGCACCTGGTCGTTATAGCGTGTCAGCGTAAGCTTGGCGGAGTTAATCGTATCATTCTCGTCAATCTGATTGGCTGGGATGGTGGCTAAGGTGAAAATGCCAGCAGGACTTTTCAAGTAAGTGCTGTGAGTGTCATCGAGCAATTTCTGAAGATTGGAGTTCTCAAAGTGTGTGGCTTCCACCACTGCATCGGTGGCAGCAAGGGAACTGACTCCGATGGTGTCTTTAGCGTAATCCTCATCGTAATAGCGGAAAAGGAAGTTCAGCTGAATGAGGTTGATATAGGCCATTGCTCCATCTCCGTGTTCCAGTTTGAAATACAATCCTTTGCTGCAAGGATTGCCGCTGTGCAGCCAGGTGGAGGTATTCAGGAAATGTTCGGGGTGCTGGCGGTAGTCTTGAATGATGCGTGTGCCTAAGCTTGGGGGCAGGCTGACACGAATGTTGTTGTTGTAGTTTTTAGACCATCGGGTTGTGTCGCTGATGGTGCGGTCGCTGATGGTGAACCATTTTGTGGCAATTGGCTCAGCACTGGGGTCGTAATACTTCTCTGGGTCGATGTTGGTGTAGTAGTCGGAATTAGGATCGAGTTGTTCGTTCAACTCATAGACACTCAGTTTGAAGGAAGTGAGGGAGTCGCCCACGAAGTTTTCGATGAAGAGGCGCAGGTCGAACTGAATGCAGGAATCCCCTTCGATGGAGTCGGGCAGGGAATAGCCTTCATCGCAGTGGAACTGTGCAAGAAAGTCGCTCTTGATGGTGGTGCCAGTTTCGGGATCGGTGAAACGTCCAAAATAGGACCGGCTGGTACGGGCCAGGACCGAGTCGCCAACGGCGTAAGATTCGGTCGCCACGTCATATTGCTTGTAAGTCTTGACAAGAAGGTCGGCGGTGGGCATCATGTTGACACCCAGTGTAGCTGTATCATCATCGCATGATGCGAGCGCTACGAGTGCTACGACCAATGCTAATAGATGTTTTAGCTTCATGATTTTTCGGGGAATAGGGTATCGTAGAATTGGCTGTAGGCCTCCTTGAACGAGTCTCCTTCAATGGGACCGAGTATTGGGCGACCTAAAGATTGGGCATATTGGATGATGGAGGGATCCACGTCCTTGCTTTCAAGGATGACTCCATCGGCAAATTTCACACCAAGCTTTTCAAGTTCGGTGTGTCCGTATTTCTTTTCACAAATATCCAGGAGGTCGGTGTAGTGGGCATCTTTATATTCTGCTAACTTGATGTTTTCAGGTCCGAGGTCGCGCTCAAACTCTTTGGGCGAAACTTCCATCACCACTTTCGTGTTGCGGAAGGAGGGTTCGTCGTAGTAGGCTTGCTTGATGTAGAAAGGTGCCAAGGCTGCTGCCCACCCATAGCAGTGGATGACATCGGGGGTCCAGCCAAGTTTCTTCACGGTTTCGAGCACGCCGCGTGCGTAGAAAATGGCGCGCTCGTTGTTGTCGGTGTATTCTTCGCCATCTTTGTCGAGCAAGATTCCACGCTTCATGAAGTAGTCATCATTGTCGATGAAATAGATTTGCATTTTTGCGGAGGACAGGGAAGCCACCTTGATGATGAGGGGATGGTCGGTTTCGTCGATAATCAGGTTCATGCCCGAAAGACGAATCACCTCATGCAGTTGATTGCGGCGTTCGTTGATGCTGCCCCATTTGGGAGAGAATGTTCTAATTTCGTGCCCGAGTTCCTGAATGGACTGCGGCAGAATGCGCCCCTTCAGTGAGTGTGGGTTTTCTGTCACAAAGGGCTCAATTTCTGTTGTGATAAATAGTACTTTCTTTGCTTTCATGTTTTGCGATTTTGATGTGGCTTGGCCTAACCTGTGGGGTTGCCTTACCCCTCGCTACTTCAAAAGGTCGAATTACGCCTTCCCGATCGTGTAGGAGAATTTATGCAAAGTTACGAATTTTTTCTTGAAAATCCGTCATCAAATTTGTTTTTATTAAGAAATGAAGGCTCAGAGGAGGGGGTTAATCTTCCATTTTGTCACTTTCTTGCAGCAAGAATGGGCCTGTTGGAATCTTGCGCCGCAGCACATCGAGTGTGAAATCAACCCCTGCCACAATGCCGTAGCTGCGAAGGACGGTCTCGAAAGTTTTCCTTGCCAATTCGGGGTGGTTGTTTTCTTCGCTCAGGTGGCAGAGCCATACGTTTCTGAGTCCTTCGCAGAAGTTCTCTGCCAGCGCTATGGCCGACTTTTTGTTTGAGAGGTGACCGTGTCCGCTGCTGATTCTTTCTTTCAGCATTTGGGGGTAGCGGCCATGCCAGAGCATCTCTTCGTCGTAGTTAGCTTCGAGAATGAGGTGAGTGCTTTTGCTGATGTAAGTCTTCACCTCTTCGGTCACCTCTCCCACATCGGTCATGATGGAGAGGCGGTAGTTGCCCACTTCGATGTAGTAGCCCACATTTTCTGTAGCGTCATGAGGAATGGGGAATGCCGTGATGCGGAAACTGCCAACCTGGAAAGGTTCGTTCAAGCCGACGTTGTGGCGATTTTCCACAGGAATCTTCACCGATGCTTGCCAGTTTTTGTCCATGCCTTCGTGCACTTGGTGGGTGGCATAGACGGGCAGGGAGTACTCATTGCTGATTTTCCCTGCTGCCTTGATGTGGTCGGCGTGGTCGTGGGTGATGAGAACTGCTTTCACTTTGCCTGTCTTCATTCCGTATTCAAGCATGTATTTCTTGAAACGGCGCAGACTGACGCCACAATCGATGATGATGGCGTCAGACTCTGTCGCAAGGTAATAGCAGTTTCCGCAACTTCCGCTGCCGAGACTGAAAAATGTTAATGGCATAATGTCAACGAAAAAATCAACTCTGCTGTTCTGTGGTTGGCAAATTGATGGAGATGAAATCTTCGTCGAGTTGTTTCTGATCCACAAACGAGGGTGCGTCGAGCATCACGTCGCGTCCGCTATTGTTCTTGGGGAAGGCGATGCAGTCGCGGATGGAGTCGAGACCGGCAAATATGCTCACCCAGCGGTCGAGTCCGTAGGCAAGACCTCCGTGGGGAGGTGCTCCATACTTGAAGGCGTTCATCAGGAAGCCAAACTGCTCCTGTGCTTTTTCTGGTGTGAAGCCCAAAATCTCAAACATCTTGGCTTGCAGCTTGGGGTCGTGAATACGGATGGAACCGCCGCCCACTTCGATGCCGTTGCACACCATATCGTAAGCATCGGCACGCACGGCTGCGGGGTCTGTGTCGAGCAAGTGGATGTCTTCGTCCATGGGGTGGGTGAAAGGGTGGTGCATGGCCATGAGGCGCTGCTCTTCATCGCTCCACTCGAACATGGGAAATTCTGTCACCCACAGCAGGGCGAACTTGTTCTTGTCTCTCAGTCCAAGACGCTCGCCCATCTCCAAACGCAACTCGCAGAGTTGCTTGCGGGTCTTCATGGCGTCGTCGCCGCTCAGGATGAGGATGAGGTCGCCTGGATTGGCCTGCATCTTTTCTTTGAGGGCCAGCAAATCGTCTTGCGTGTAGAATTTATCTACCGACGATTTCACGCTGCCGTCTTCCTGCACGCGGGCATATACCATGCCTTTGGCTCCAATTTGTGGGCGCTTCACCCATTCGGTGAGTTTATCAATATCTTTCCTTGTGTAAGATGCACAGCCAGGAGCGCAAATGCCGCCTATGTAGGCCGCTTGGTCGAACACGGCAAAGGTGCCTTTCTTCAGCACGTCGTCCAGTTCCACAAATTCCATACCGAAGCGCATGTCGGGCTTGTCGCTGCCGAAACGCTTCATGCATTCTATCCAGGGCAGACGGAGGAAAGGACCGTTCAGGTCCACACCTCGCAGCTCCTTGAAGAGGTGCTTGGCCATTCCCTCAAAAGTCTGAATAATGTCCTCCTGAGTGACAAACGACATTTCGCAGTCAATCTGAGTGAACTCTGGCTGGCGGTCGGCACGCAGGTCTTCATCGCGGAAGCACTTCACAATTTGGAAGTAGCGGTCGAAGCCTGCCACCATGAGCAGCTGCTTTAGGGTTTGAGGCGACTGTGGCAAAGCGTAGAATTGACCCGGGTTCATGCGCGATGGCACGATGAAGTCGCGTGCTCCTTCGGGTGTGGAGCCTATGAGCATGGGGGTCTCCACCTCCAAGAATCCAAGGTTAGAGAGGTAGTTCCTGACAGCAATGCAGAACTTGTGGCGAAGTTCCAGGTTTTTCCTTACGGCATTGCGGCGCAAGTCCAAATAGCGGTATTTCATGCGCAGGTCATCACCGCCGTCCGACTGGTCCTCGATGGTGAATGGAGGGGTTACAGACTCGTTCAGTACCTTCAGTTCGCTCACTTCAATTTCAATGTCGCCCGTTGGAAGGTTCTTGTTCTTACTGTAGCGTTCTGCCACCGTACCTGTTGCCTGAATAACAAATTCTCTTCCCAACTTGTTCGCCCGCTCGCACAACTCTGCATTAGTTTCTTCGTTAAACACCAACTGTGTGATGCCGTATCGGTCGCGCAAATCAACAAACGTCAGCGCCCCCATCTTTCTTGTGCGCTGCACCCATCCGGCAAGCGTCACCTGCTTGCCTTCATCGGAGAGTCTCAATTCTCCATTTGTATGTGTCCTGTACATAATAAAAGTATGTGTTACATGATTTCTTTTGCAAAGTTAGCACATTTTTTTTGATTAGTTGCAAAAGAAACTGGAAAACTTCTGTGTAGGCTTTGTTTTTGAGAGGAATCCTCTGGTTAGAAAGGCAAACCTACGGCGAAATGGAAGGCGAAATCGCGGTCGAAACTGTGGTGGGTGATGGGGTAGTGGTCGCGTCCTGTGTAGGCGGGGTCGATGGCTTTCATGCCAGCGTCGAAACGGACGATGAAAAAGTTGGCATCCATGCGCAGGCCTATGCCGTAAGCTACGGCAATTTGCTTGAAGAATTTGTTGAAACGAAATTCGCCCCCAGGCTGGTCTTTGTATTTGCGGATGGTCCATATGTTTCCGGCATCGACAAAGGCGGCTGCGCTGAACTTCCAGAAGAGTTGGGTGCGGTATTCGAGGCTGAGGTCGAGTTTGATGTCGCCCGACTGGTTGAGGAAGTTGATGCCTTTATCCTTGCCGTTGTAGGCTCCAGGACCTAAGGAGCGCACCGACCATCCCCTCACACTATTGGCACCTCCGGCGAAGTATCGCTTTTCGAAGGGTAGTTGGTTGGAGTTACCGTAGGGGTAGGCGATGCCCAATGTGCCGTGGAAGGCTACAGAGTTGTTCTTGTCGATGCGGATGCTCTTTGAATAGTCAAAGTCGCCTCGAATATATTGTGCGAAGGCGATGTTGCAGAAAGTATATTGCCCCTCGCTGTTCTTTTCGCCATTGGTGAAGCGGGTGAAGGCATTGAGCACATTGCCTGAGGTTTCGATGTTGAATCGGATGGTGTAAGCATTCTTCCCATAAGTTTGTTCGCGAGCACCTAAAGAGTTGTAGGAGTAGGTGTAGCCCATCTTGGTGATGAGCAGGTTCTCGTAGTTATATTTCAGGATGGCATTTGTCTTGCCCAAGGAGTCGAGGTACTGTTCCCTGAAAGTGCGGGAAATCCAGGGCATATAGACGTAGTTCACCTCGAGCAGGTCGTAGCGGTGCTGCACATGCTGGTTGAGGCTGCTCCAGCGGTAGCGCCATGCGGCAGTGAGTACGCGGCGTTGGAACTCTGGGCGGTTCTGCATGTTGTATTGGAGGGAAATTTCTGACGATGCGTTGTGCTGGGTGCCCCACTCGCGCTTGACGTAGGGTAGCAGGAAGGCTGGAAAGCCCAACGTGGTTTCGGCTCCTAACTCCACATAGTTGTTGCCGTCGTAGCCTTCCAGTCCGGTGATGGCTTCGTAGGCACCGCGTATTTTGAACATGAAGGACTCTGAACCCCGGAAAAGGTTCTTGTTCTGATAGGAGGTGGAGAGGGCTGCACCCAAGTCGCCGGCCGAGTTGGTGGCTTCGACATCGAACCCGAACGAGTGGGGCTTGGCGTGGTTGACAATGATGTTGCAGTCGAGTGTGTCGGTTCCAGGGCGTTCAACCAGATTGATGTTGGAAAAGGATATGGCCGAGAGGCGGGTGTAGTTGGTGTAGGTGCGACGAAAATAGATGTCGTTGAACAGTTCACCGGGCCTGACCATTGAGTGGCTGATAAGCAGCCGTTTACGGAAGTGTGGCTTGTCTTGCGATAGAAAACTGTAGCCTTTGTAATGGACGCTGTCTGTTGTCTGGTTGCCGTTCTTCACATCCATCAGGAAATTAACCTTTCCGATGGAGTATTGCTTGTGTTCTGTGGCTTCCGTCCGTCCATCTTCTTGGTGAAGTTTCACTCTCATCACCACGTCCACCTCTGTCGAATTGCGCGCTGTGTCGGCACTGAACCGCACATCTTCCTTGGTGAACTTGTAGTATCCGTTGTTTCTCAAGTTGGAGGCTATTCGGTTACGCTCCCCATTCAGAGCGGTCACTTCGAAGGGGTAACCTTTCTTCAGTAGGGAGTTGGCCGTGTCTTCCACTGTGAGCAGATGGCGCAGTCCATTGTCTTCCACCAGGCGGTAGATGTTACGGATGGTGTATCGCTCCTTAGGGTGCACGCGGTAGAGGAGTTTTAGTTTCTTCCCTTTTTCCAGCCTGAACTCTTCCACCTCTGCTTTCATATAGCCAGCGTTGTTCAGCACCTTCTCGATGTCGCTCATGGTGCGTTCCGATTTCACGCTGTCGTACAGCACAGGTGCCTCGCCCAGTTTTCGCCAGAATCGGCATGAGCGCTTGGTGGTGTCTGTGCCAGAGAGCATGTATATTTTCAGCGGCACTCTGGCTCCGAACCACTTCGAATTGGTCTGCTGGGTCACATAGTCTCCCAGCATGTAGGTCTTCATCACTTCTTCGTCATCGCAGGTCACTGCCACTCCTGTCAGCATGTGTTTACCATCGGGAATGTAGCGGTCCACAGAGCATGATGCCACTCCTATGCAGAGAGTGATGAAGAGTAGAAGGATGATATGTGTGGGGCTGAACTTCATCAGAAAGTGTACAATTTGGCTGCAAAGGTACGAAAAAATCTCCATTTCTTGTGTCCCATACTTCTTTTCTTTGTAACTTTGCCTCGAAATTAGCCAATTATGATTAGCAAGAATAAGATAAAGTATGTGCGTTCCTTGGAGATGAAGAAATTTCGCAGGGCAGAAGGTGTCTTTGTGGCAGAGGGGCATAAACTGGTGGGCGACTTGATGGGTGTGTTTGAATGCACCTATCTGGCGGCTACTGCTGAATGGCTCTCGGTTCATGCATCATGGCTTGGGGTGAAGAGGCAAAGTGTGGAGGTGGACCAGGTGACGGAGGATGAACTGCGGCGAGTAAGTTTTCAGGAAAATCCGCAGCAGGTGCTGGCGGTGTTCAAGCAGCCGGTGTATGAGGTGGATGTGAATGATGTGGCCGAACGGCAATTGTGTTTGGCTTTGGACGATGTGCAGAATCCGGGCAATTTGGGCACGATTGTTCGTTTGGCGGATTGGTTTGGCATTGAGCATGTTTTTTGTTCCAAAAGCTGTGCCGACATCTACAATCCCAAAACGGTGCAGGCCACCATGGGGGGAATTGCGCACGTGCAGGTTCACTATGTGGATTTGCCCCAACTTTTGCATGGGTTGCAACAAAGCACTCCTGTGTATGGCACTTTCTTGGACGGGGAAAATATCTATGAGAAGGATTTGGAGAATCGGGGGGTGATTGTGATGGGGAATGAGGGAAAAGGTGTGTCGAAAGATGTGGAGGCTTTTGTGACTGAAAGGCTCTACATTCCCAACTATCCTCAAGGTCGCCAAACGTCAGAGTCGCTCAATGTAGCCATAGCCACAGCCATCGTCTGTGCTGAGTTCCGCAGACGATAAGACTTTGCGGCTGTGAAAAGCTTCTTGCTCGTGCACAATAATGGTGCCACCCAGCCACTCTGTCATGGGCTGCTCACCTTCTAACGGATAGTGGTTGGTCACTTGATGATTCAAGAGTTCTACGACATGATTGTGGAACTCTTTTTCATTGATGTAAACGATGGATGCTGCTACTCGCCTCATGAATAACCTTTTCACTATTTTCTTTTTCTCCTTCGCGGCCCAATGCTGTTGGGGGTGCGAACAGAAGGAGCTGCCTGAATCTGAATTTGTTGGCCTGATTTGTTCATTTGGCGAAGTTCCTCTGGCGTCAGGCGTTTCTCAACAGGCACAGGGAGCGTGTCTGTCTTGATGGAGTCTGTGTCCACGCTGTCTTTTTCCTCCACCACTTCAGGTTCTTTCTCGTGCATTCTCACCAGAGAAATATTGTCGATGATGCAGAGGTTGTGTGTGGTCTTCTTTCCATGATAGTAGAAAAAGCCTCTGATGCTCTTGATGTCCTCGTCGTCTTCAGCCTTGAGCGTGAATTGTTGAATGCCGTTTGTGTTGACGACACGATGAATGCCTATTTGCTTGCCGTTGGCATAGGTGATGCTCATGCCAATGTTGAGGCTGATGTCGAAGTTGTCATGCGACTCTCGCATGAAGAGCGGCGTGAGGGTCAAGATGAACAGGTCGTGATGTCGGAAGGAGGTGTCGGCATGAATGGTGAAGCTTTCGGTGTTGAGCAAGCCCTTGTTGCGCAACACTAATAATTTGGCAGAATTCCATAAGTTAGTAGTGTCGCCGCCCGTTGAGAATACAGCCAACATATCGTTATTGCCGTTAATCAACTGCAGCTCTTCGTTCATTGCTGTGTAGCGGCTTTTGAGGTTCTCATACATTTTGTGCAAATCTTTGGCATGACGGTTGTAATACACAACAGATGAGTCGAATTCTGCTTGGGTGATGCCGTGTTTCTCAAACACAGCATTGATGTAGTCCTCCCCCTTTTCTATGCGCTCATCGCTTGGCAACTGGTCAATCATGCCCTGCACGAGGTGATAGTCATACAGGACATCTTCCATCTTGCCACTCGACATCACCCCTTGGGGGCGTTTCTCGCAAGCTACGATGGATAATATGAGTAAAATGATGAGGGGTGAGAATCTCTTCATGAACAATGTTCCGAATTTTGTGATTTCTTTTTACGACCGTTCACTGCTTACGTTTTCGGCCTCTTTGCTTTGGCCTCCATCGTTTCCGCTGTCTTCTTTTTGAGTTGCCGTTTTTGCACCCACGCTCTTCAGCTGATATTGGTTGATGATTTTACGATAGAATAGCAGTAGCGCAATAATGCCGCACGAAATGGCTGCATCGGCAAAGTTGAAGATGGGGGAGAAGAAGATGCAATGTTCTCCCGGGTAGAAAGGCATCCAGGTGGGCATGTCCCACTCAATCAAGGGGAAGTAGAACATGTCAACCACTCTTCCATACAGGAACTCGCCATAACCCGCCCCCCAGGGCTGTAGTTCGGCCACTTGTGGGTAGGGGGGATTGTTGAAGATGAGTCCGTAGAACAGGCAGTCGATAATGTTGCCAGCCGCACCTGCTGCAATGAGTGTTAGGCAAACGATGTAACCTGTTGGCCTCCTTTTATTTATCTCGCTGTAGATAAACCATCCGATGAAGCCTACGGCTATCAAGCGGAAGAGGGTGAGCAGGAGCTTCCCCCCCCACAGTTCCCAACCGAAAGCCATGCCGTTGTTTTCCACAAACACAAGGCTGAACCATGAGGTGATTTCGATGCGTTCGCCAAGATACATGCCCGTCTTGACATTGACCTTGATGATTTGGTCAATGACAAGAACGGTCATGAAAAGGATGATGGAAAGGATGTATTTGTTTTTTCTGGACATCATGCGTCAGTCTTTCACTACGGTGATGACAGCCTTGAAGGTGTCGAAATCAATCGCTGTGCCTTCAGGGTTGCCCAATTCGATGGAGTTGGCCAGCACCTGAGCGGCAATGTTGTCTTTGAAGGAATCAAACACCGCTTGGGTTTCGGGCGTCTTGGTGATGACTACACGGATGCGGTCGGTAATCTCAAAGCCTTGCGACTTGCGGAGACCCTGGATCTGCTTGATGATTTTGCGGCTGTTGCCCTCGTTCGTCAAAGCAGGGGTGATGGTGATGTCGAGAGCCACCGTGGTGGTGCCTTCGTTTGCTACGCTCCATCCGGGGATGTCCTGCGACATGATGTCCACATCTGCCAGTTCTATCACGGCATCCTGTCCATCGGCTTGCAGTGTCACCTGCCCGTTAGCTTCGAGCTCGGCAATCTGAGCTTGCGTCATTTCGGCCACAGCACCACTCACGGCCTTCATCATCTTGCCAAACTTCTTGCCCATCACGCGGAAGTTGCACTTCACGTTCTTCACCAGCATTTTGCCGTCCATCAGCTGCAGCTCCTTCACATTCACCTCTTTCATGATGATGTCCTTCATGCGCTCAATGTGTGCGCTGAACTGGGCGTCGGTGTCGGGAATGGCGATGGCTTGCAGAGCCTGAATCACTGGAATCTTCACTTTCTTGCGGATAGAAAGCCCCATGGAAGTCACTTTCATGGCATCCTCCATAGCGGCTTCCAGTTCGGAGTCGATGAATGCTTCGTTGCAGGTGGGGAACTGGGCGAGGTGTACGCTCGCATTCTTGTCCTTGCCCGTCACTGCATTCAGGTCGCGGAAGAGCTGGTCGGCATAGAATGGTGCCACGGGAGCAATCAGGCGGCTCAACGTGTCGAGGCAGGTGTAGAGTGTCTGATAAGCTGAGAGTTTGTCGGCTGTCATTTTGCCGCCCCAGAAGCGTGGCTTGTTCAGACGAATGTACCAGTTGGAGAGGTTGTCGATGACGAACGACTGGATGAGTCGGCCTGCGGGGGTGGGGTCGTAGTCATCAAGATATGTCTTCACGTTCTTCACCAGCGTGTTCAGTTCAGAGAGCAGCCAGCGGTCAAAGTCAGGACGTTCGTCGTAAGCAAGGTCAGCTTCCTTGTAGTCGAAGCCATCTACGTTGGCATACATGGTGAAGAACGAGTAGGCTTGCTGCAGTTTGATGAAGAATTGGCTGGTCACTTCCTTCACGCCTTCGGGGTCGAAGGCAAGGTTGTCCCAAGGCGATGAGTTTGTAATCATGTACCAACGCACAGCGTCTGCTCCGTATGTGCCGATGCAGTCGAAGGGATTGATGACATTTCCCAAACGTTTCGACATCTTGATGCCGTTCTTGTCGAGCACAAGGCCGTTGGAAATCACAGCCTTGTAAGCCACCGAGTCGAACACCATGGTGGCGATGGCATGCAGGGTGAAGAACCAGCCGCGTGTTTGGTCCACACCTTCAGCAATGAAGTCGGCGGGGTAGGCTATGCCTTTGTCAATCAAGTCTTTGTTCTCGAAGGGGTAGTGCACCTGAGCGTAAGGCATGGCTCCGGAGTCGAACCACACGTCGATGAGGTCGAGTTCGCGGGTGAGCACATTGCCTTGGGCCGACACCAACTTGATGTCGTCCACGTAGGGGCGGTGCAAATCAATCTTGTCGTAGTTCTCCTGACTCATGTCGCCAGGCACAAAGCCTTTGTCCTTCAGTGGGTTCGATGTCATCACACCTGCGGCAACAGCCTTCTCTATCTCGTTGTAGAGTTCTTCCACGCTGCCTAAGCACACCTCTTCGCGTGTGTCGCGATTGCGCCAGATGGGTAGCGGAGTGCCCCAGTAGCGTGAGCGCGAAAGGTTCCAGTCGTTCAAGTTCTCCAGCCATTTGCCGAAACGTCCCGTCCCGGTGCTTTCTGGTTTCCACTGAATGGTTTTGTTCAGTTCAAACATGCGGTCTTTCTTCGCTGTTGATTTGATGAACCACGAGTCGAGAGGGTAGTAGAGGACAGGTTTGTCCGTGCGCCAGCAATGGGGGTAGTTGTGTACGTGCTTCTCAATTTTGAATGCCGTTCCCGCCTCCTTCATCTCCACACACAGCACCACATTCAAGTCCATGTCCTTGTTGGCGGCTTTCTCGTCGTACTTGCCTCCCTGATTGTATTTGGGGTCGTAAGCGTTCTTTACATAGTCGCCACTGTGTTTCCAGTAACTATCATTTACACAAATGTTTACGAACTCGTCGTTCATGTCATCCTTTAAGAAGTACTTGCCGGTGAAGTCCACCATCGGACGGGTGTCGCCCGCCTTGTCGATGACAAAGAGTGAAGGGATGCCTGCGTCCTTTGCCACTTTGGCATCGTCGGCACCAAAGGTGGGTGCAATGTGTACGATGCCCGTACCGTCCTCGGTGGTTACATAGTCGCCGGGGATGACGCGGAAAGCCTCGTCTGCCTTCACCA
>ODAI013394919.1_pt1 | contig 14948 bp, 10 predicted proteins | sample 1539321 | NCBI WGS metagenome assembly ODAI01 (sample SAMN02144231, study PRJEB22623) | gut metagenome | biome: sheep rumen | host: Ovis aries | place: New Zealand
AGACTTGGAACAGCAAAAAAATCTGAAATCTGAACTCTTCACTCTGAGCTCTCGTTCTATTGCCTAATGCCTATTGCCTATTCGCTTAAAGTGTTTTTTCAACTGACCAATTGCTTTTCCCAACGACTGCTTTTATTCCTCCAGCGCCTTCGCGGCTTCCAGCATGATGGCGCATTCCATACGCTTGCGGAACAGGTCGCAGCCGTATTTGTACACGCCCCGCACAGAGCCGGTGGCGTGGTAGGCGTTGGCCGCGCAGCCGCCGGAGCAGTACAGCTTCGCCCAGCAATCAGCGCATTCAGGGCGGGCGTACACGTTGCAGGACGCGAAATCCTCCCGCACGGCGGTGTTGGTGACGCCGTCCCAGACGTTGCCCAGCTTGAACTTTTCCTCGCCCACAAACTGATGGCAGGGGTACAGGTCGCCCCAGGGGGTGACGGCCATATATTCCGTGCCGGAGCCGCAGCCGGAAATCCGCTTGTAAATGCAGGGGCCGCCGCTCAGGTCGATCATGTAGTGGTAGAAGGTAAAGGGTCTGCCCTCCTTCCGGCGCTTCAGCATCAATTCCGCCAGCTGCTCATACTGCTCCATGACGATTGCTTTGTCCTCTTCCGTCAGGGCGCTGGGGTCGTCCGCGGCGCAGACCACGGGCTCCATGCTCAATTCCGTAAAGCCTAAATCCAGCATGGTCTGAATATCCTTGAGGAAATCGGGATTGGCGTGGGTGAAGGTGCCACGCATGTAATAGTTTTTCTCCTCCCGGGCCTTCACCAGCTTCTGGAATTTGGGCACGATTTTTTCCCAGCTGCCGTTGCCCGCGTAATCCACCCGGAACCGGTCGTGGATTTCCTTGCGTCCGTCCAGGGACAAAACCACATTGCTGCATTCCCGGTTGGCAAAGTCGATCACATCGTCGTCAATCAAAACGCCGTTGGTGGTCAGGGTAAAGCGGAAATTTTTGTTGTGCTCTTTTTCAATGCTGCGGGCATAGGCCACCAGGCACTTCACCACGTCAAAATTCATCAGCGGTTCCCCGCCGAAAAAGTCCACCTCCAGATTGCGCCGGGCGCCGGAGTGGGCCACCAGGAAATCCAGGGCCTGCTTGCCCACCTCAAAGGACATCACCGCCCGGTCGCCGTGATACTTGCCCTGGCTGGCGAAGCAGTAGGAGCAGTTTAAGTTGCAGGTGTGGGCCACGTGCAGGCACAGGGCCTTGACCACCCCGGCGGTTTTCTGCTTCAGTTCCCCCGCCATGGGGGCAAAGGTGTCCGGGGTGAACAGGCGGCCCTGCTCCTTAAGCTCGGTGATCTGGTCGTAGCACGCGTTCAATTCGTTTTCGTCCACGCCCTCCTGACCGCCATATTTTTCCATCATGCGGGCGATGATTTCTTCCCGGGGGGTGCTTTCGTACAGGGCGATCATATCGTAAGCCGCGTCATCTACTACGTGGACGCTGCCGGAGCAGGTGTCCAGCACGATGGGCAGGCTGTGCAATTTATATTGATGAATCATATGATTATCCTTTTGTTTTAAGTTCCAAGTTCTAAGCTTCAAGGGTCATGATATGAAAAAATGCCGCCATGGGGGCGGCATTGGGCACAGAAACAAAGAAGATTATTTGCTTTCCTTCTGGGCCTTGTTTTCGCACTTCTGGTTGGCGATGCCGCAGCTGGTCTTGCAGGCGGACTGGCAAGAGGTCTGGCATTCGCCGCAGCCGCCGTTCTTGGCGCTTTCGCACAGGCTGCGGGTGTTCAAAGTCTGAATGTGCTTCATTGTGATTTCCTCCCCAAATTGATCAATAAATCCGGTTTCGATTCATTGTAACACAGCGGCCCGTCAAAGTCAATCCGGGAATTGATGTATGTAAACAAATTGAAACAATTTTGAAGCAATTTCTTTTCATTTTCAGAAATCTGTGGTATACTGAATTGGATTTTTAATGCGCCGGGAAATCCTCCGGCTTTCGAGGTGATTTGTGATGCGGGAAACGCTGCTGGCTGTGGACGGAAACAGCTTGATGCACCGCGCCTTCCACGCCCTGCCCCTGCTGGACGCGGGGGGTATTTACACCAACGCGGCCCACGGCTTTTTATCCATGCTGCTCAAGGCCGTGCAGGAATTGTCTCCCCGCTATGTGGCGGTGGCCTTTGACCTGCCCCAGCCCACCTTCCGCCATACCGCTTACGCCGATTACAAGGCGGGCCGCCGGGCCATGCCGGAGGAGCTCAGGCCCCAGTTCCCCCTGATCAAGGAAATCCTGGGGGAAATGAAGCTGGGCGTGCTGACGGCGGAGGGATATGAGGCCGACGATATTTTGGGCACCCTGTCGGTCAAGTGCCGGGAAAACGGACTGGACTGCGTGCTGCTCACCGGCGACCGGGACGCGCTGCAGCTGGTGGGGGACGGCACGAAGCTGCTCTTCACCCGCAAGGGCATTACCGAAAGCACCCTGTTTGACGCGGCGGGAGTGAAGGAATATTTCGGCGTCACCCCCGAGCAGGTCACCGACTGGAAGGGCCTGATGGGCGACGCCAGCGACAATATCCCCGGCATCCCCGGGGTGGGGGAAAAGACCGCGGTGAAGCTGCTGAATGAATACGGCAGCCTGGAAAATGTGCTGGCTCATGGCGCGGATATCAAAGGCAAGCTGGGGGAAAAGGTGCGGGACAACGCGGACCTGGCCAAGTTTTCCAAGGATCTGGCCACCATCCGCCCCACCGCGCCCATTGAATTCGACCTGAACGCCTTCGACGCCTCCCATATGGGGGAGGGCTTGAGCGTCCTTAAAAAATACCAGCTCAACGGCATCGCCGCGCGGCTGGAAAAAATGGCTCCCGGGGCGGCGGAAGCGGAGGACGCGCCGGAAGAAAAAATGGAATTTATTCAGGAAACGCTGCGCTCCGCGGAAGAAATCGCCGCGTTTCTTGAAAAAGCCAAAGGCCAGCCCGCCGCCCTTCACGTGACCCCCGCCCATCTCACGGTGGCGATTCCCGGAAGCGTGGCGGAAATCCTTTTGCAGCAGGATATGCTGTCCGAGGGCCTGCTGCCGGAAGAAGCCTGGCAGGCGTTAAAGCCTCTGCTCCGGGAAAAGCTGTATGTGCACGACGGAAAAGCCCTGCTGCATAAGCTGGCCGATCTCAATTTGCCCCTGCCGGTATTTGCCTGGGACACCATGCTGGGGGCGTACCTGCATAATCCCCAGGAAAAATCCTACGCCCTGAACCAATTCGCCCGGGAGGACGCCGCCGGGGTGCTGGAGCTGGCCATCAAGCAGCAAAAGCAATTGGCTCAGGAGGGCATGACGGCCCTCATGCGGGATATTGAAATGCCCCTTCTGTATGTGCTGTTCGATATGGAGCAGGAGGGCTTCCAGGTGGACGGCGGGGTGCTGGAGGAGCTGGGCAAGGAGTTTACCAGGGAAGCGGAAGAACTGAAGGAACAGGTGTATACCCTTTCCGGCGTTCGGGGCTTTAACCTGAACAGCACCCAGCAATTGGGCAAGGTGCTGTTTGAAACCCTGAACCTGCCCCACGGGAAAAAGACCCAGAAGGGCTATTCCACCGACGCGGACACCTTGGAAAAGCTGGTTGACCTGCATCCCTGCATCGCGCCTATTTTAAAGTACCGCCAGGTGGTGAAGCTGAGCAGCACCTATATCGACGCCCTGCTTCGCAAGATGGATGAAACGGGCCGGGTGCATACGTTCTTTGATCAGACCGGCACCGCCACGGGACGCATTTCCTCCAGCGAGCCCAACTTGCAGAATATCCCCGTGCGCACCCAGATGGGCCGGGAAATCCGCAAGGCGTTCATTACCAGGCAGGGCTTCGTGCTGGCCGACGCGGATTACAGCCAGATCGAGCTGCGGGTGATGGCCCACTTTTCCGGGGACCCCGCCATGGTGGACGCCTTCCAAAAAGGCCAGGATATCCATACCCGCACCGCCGCCGAGGTTTACGGCGTGCCCATGGACAAAGTCACCAGGGACATGCGCTCCAGCGCCAAGGCGGTGAACTTCGGTCTGGTGTACGGCATCAGCGAATTCGGCCTGGCCCGGAATATTGGCGTCAGCCGCAGGCAGGCAGCGGATTTTATCGCCCGGTATTTTGAGAGGTATCCCGGCGTAAAGCGGTTTATGGACGAGGCGGTCAAAAAGGGCTACGATCAGGGCTATGCCGTGACCATGATGGGCCGGCGCAGGCAACTGCCGGAATTAAAAAGCAGCAACGCCAATGTGAGAAACTTTGGCGAGCGGGCCGCCATGAACACCCCTGTTCAGGGCACGGCAGCGGATATCATCAAGCTGGCCATGGTGCGGGTGCACGACGCCCTGAAAAAGGAAGGGCTCAAGGCGCGGCTGATTTTGCAGGTGCACGATGAACTGCTCATCGAAGCCCCCAAGGAAGAGGAAGAAACGGTAGGCCGCATTCTCAGGCAGTGCATGGAGCAGGTGATTTCCCTCCAGGTGCCGCTGGTGGCTGAGGTGAAAATGGGCGAAAGCTGGTACGAAACCAAATGAGCGAATATGTGATCGGCTTGACCGGGGGTATTGCCTGCGGCAAGAGCAACATTTCAAGCACCCTGAAAAGCAACGGGGTGCCGGTGATTGACGCGGATGAGATTTCCCGTTCCCTGACAGCGGCAGGGGGCCAGGCGCTGCCCGCCATCCGGAAGGAATTTGGCGACGGCGTTTTTAACGGTGAAGAGCTGAACCGCCGGGCCCTGTCCGATATTGTGTTCAGCGACCCGGAAAAAAGAGAGGCGCTCAACGGCATCCTGCATCCCATGGTGCTTTCGGAAATCCGGCGGCAGATGGCGGAGCAGACCGGGCCGGTGGTGATGGACGTGCCGCTTTTGTATGAAGTGGGCATGGATTCCTGGTGCCAGGAAATCTGGTGCGCTTATGTGCCCCAAAAGGAGCAGGTGCGCCGCCTTCGCAAGCGGGGACAGATCAGCTATCGGGAAGCCCTGCGCCGCATCCATTCCCAAATGCCGGTGATGGAAAAAAGAAAGCGGGCGGACCACGTGATCCGCACCGACGGCACCAAGGAGCAAAGCGGCTGCATTGCGCTGGATTTGTGGCGGGCCGCGGTGGACCGGCTGACAAAGGAGAAGGAAGCATGAGCCAGTATCCCGCGCCCACACCCTATCAGGCCCCGCCGCCTCCCGCGCCCAGAAACCGCCGGGCGGGCCGAAGCGCTGCCCACAGGACCCGGAAAAAGAGCCAGGGCCCCCTTGCCTGGTGGCAGGGGGCGGTGCTGGCGGCGCTGCTGTTTACTTTGATCTGGCAGGTTTTGCGTTTGGGCCAGGCCCAGGGGCAGTTAAAGCGCCTGGAGCAGGAGCGGCAGGAAGCCCAGGAGCGCTATGAGCTGACGGTGAAAAGCCATCAGGTGCGCTATCGGGAGCTGATCGAAAAATATGCGGAGGAATATAACCTGAACCCCGCTTACGTATCCGCCATCATCAAGCAGGAAAGCAGCTTCGATCCCCGGGCGGTGAGCAGCAAGGGGGCCCGGGGCCTGATGCAGTTCATGCCCGACACCTTTGACTGGGTAAAGAAAAACTGCGGCTATAAAAGCGCCACCTTCGATGATATTTACCAACCGGAAATATCCATTAAAATGGGCTGCTACCTGCTCAATTACATCACCCAGAAGATCGGCACGGACGACCCTGTGCTGGTGGCCTGCGCCTATCACGCGGGCTGGGGCACCATCCCCACCTGGCTGCAAAATTATTCCACCGATGGGCAGAAGCTGACCATTGCGCAGATTCCAAAGTCCGATACGCGTACCTACGCGGGAAGGGTGCTGAATTCCTATGCGATCTACTTGCAGCATTATTATTAAAGCCATCGCCTGCCTGACGGCCCTTTTGATCCTTCTGCCATGGGGGGCGAAAGCCATGACCATGGATGCCAATCTGTCCCTGGGGATGATTTCGGTGAAATCCGTGTCGCTCAATCCCCTGGTGGCCGAGGAGCGGGAGTTTCAATCCCTTACCGCCCTGATTTACGAGGGCCTGTTTTCCCTGGACGACGATTATATGCCCCAATTGTGTCTGGCTGCCTCCTGCGATTCCACCACCGACGGCAAGCGCTGGACGGTGCGGCTGCGGCCAGACGTTTCCTTCCACGACGGCACGCCCCTGACCGCTTACGACGTGGAGGCTACCATCAATGAAATCCTCCGGCTGGCGGAATCGAACCAGGGGCAATACAACCAGCTGAAGTTCTTCATCACTTCCGTGTCCGTCAACAGCGCCGATTCCCTGCAAATCACTGTGAACCGGCCTTATTACGCCGTGCGCTTCGCCCTGCCCTTCCCGGTGCTCAAGCGGGATCAGGTGCAGGCCGTGATGCCCTACGGCACGGGGCCCTTTAAGGTGGACACCTTTGACCCCGCCAATTACCTGTACCTTTCCGCCAATGAAAATTACTGGGGCAGGGTGCCCACGGTGAAAACCATTAACGTGACCTTCAAGGCCACCAACCGGGACCTGATTCAGGACTACGAATATAACCGCATCGACGCGGCCATTACCCGCTCCGCTTCCGCCGGGCAGTATCAGACCAGCCGTACCAACCTGAACATCGTTTACCGCACCCGGCAGCTGGAAACGCTGCTGATGAACCACAGCGCCAATTCCTTCCCCCTGAACAACGAAAACGTGCGCAAGGCCATCCGCTATGCCATTGATTTTGACAACATCGCCAACACGGTGTATATGGGCATGGCCAAGCGCACGGACACCCCTCTGCCCGCCGGCACCTGGATGTATCAGGACAACGAGGCATACGCCTATAATCCCGCCAAGGCCAGAGAAATCCTGGAGGGGGAGGGCTGGAAGGTCAACGAGAGGGACGGGGGCGTCCGCCACACGGTGGTGACGGAAGGCGGCAAGCAGGTGGATAAACGCCTGCGCCTGGGCCTGCACGTATATGAGGAACAGGATAATTCCGTACGCGTCCAGGTGGCGGGGATGATTGCCGATTATCTGGCCGCCGTGGGCATCGAGGTCCATGTGGAAACCGTGAATTTCGCCCAGGCGTCCTCGCGCCTGTCCGCCCGGAACTACGATATGGCCATCGTGGCCTTCCAGATGGACGTGGCCCCGGACCCCGGATTCCTGCTCATGAGCGGCAACACCGGCAACTATACCGGCTACCGCTCCACCGCCATGGATAAGCTGTGCAAGAGCCTGAGGGAAAAGCGGGAGTTCAGCGAATATCAATTAACGCTCCACGAAATCCAGAATCAGTTTGCCAACGATTGCCCGTTCATCTGCATGTGGTTCCGGGCAGGGGCGCTGATGACCAGAAAGGTGTTTACCACTGTGCGGGACGTGCGGGAGCCGGAAATCCTGCGGGGCATTGAAAATATAGGATACTGACGGGCGTTTGCCGCATATACTGCCCTTATAGGGGGTGGGGAAGATGAGCCTGTCGGAACTGCGCACCAAGGACGTGGTCAATACCCTGGACGGAAAACGGCTGGGCAAGGTCATGGATATCGAATTTGACGAGCGGGACGGCCGGGTGGACGCCCTGGTGGTGCCCGGCGAATTTAAGGTAGGCAATATGCTTCGGGGTGAAAAGTGCGGCATCGTGATTCCCTGGCAGCGCATCTGCCGCATCGGGGAAAATGTGATCCTGGTGGAATTGGAGCCGGGGGATATTGTGGAAGAGTAATCCGAAGCCCAAGAAAAAGCGATATGGGATGAATGGAGAAACGCTGCTGCTTTCGCTCCATGCCCAAATCAATCAGGAAAACCGCTTTGGCTGCTCAGCAAAGCGGTTTTCTGTTCATTGAAGAATGATATTCAAACGCAGGTGAGAGAATGAAAGAGATTTGGATGGGCCTGTTGGCGCTGGAGGGGGCGGCGGCGGTGGCTTTGCTGCTGCGGGCATATGTGTTTCTGCTGGTGCGGGTCAAGGGCAGCAGCATGGCAAACACCCTGCGGGATCGGGATGTTCTGCTGGCGACGCGGTTTGGCAAATACCGCCGGGGCCAGGTGGTCCTTTGCCGGTTTCCCCGGCGGGTGGAATGGTCGTTTTCCCTGGGGGCCAGCCTGAGCCTGAATTGGCACACCATTTTTGTCAAGCGCCTGGTGGCCCTGCCGGGGGACACGGTGGAGATCGCAGAGGGGCAATTGCTGATCAACGACCAGCCCGTGCCCAACCCTCCCGCCATGGCCAGCCTGCCCCGGGATTATCCCCGCCATACACTGGGCAAGAAGCAGTATTTCGTGATAGGCGATCACCGGGCATCCTCCCACGACAGCCGCGCCGCCGACGTGGGCCCCCTCACAAGGGACATGCTCCAGGGCCACGTCCGGGCGGTGGTCTGGCCCCTAAGGCGAATGGGGAAGGTCAGGTAAATAGACACTGTACAATTGTATAGAAACACTTTATCGTATTTTTCCCAGGAAACACGAAAGAAAAATGTAAGAAGAAAAACAAATCGGTTCAGAGTTTCTTCGGCGCGCGGGGAAGCAGCAGGATATCTTTCCGCACAACGCCTTGCTTCCGGGTGGAATCTCCTGGCCCATGATACCGTTCACGATTGCCCTGATTTTCCCTCCTTCATCAGTTGACAAAAATAGGGAAGGCATGTTATACTCATTTTGATATAATTTACCGAGAATAGATGGTTTCACCGTGGTAGGATAAACAAGGGGGCAGTTCTGATGAAAAAATGGATGGGGATCATCATTGCAGTATGCGTTATCTGGTGTGCGGCAGCTTTTGCATCCGCGGAAACAAACCTGGACTATTATGACGCGGATATTGTGGCAAAGGTGAAGCAGATTGCCGCTGAGTGCCGCGCCCAGAATTTGAATGACGATGTGTCGATCGCGCTTTGGCTGCACGATTGGCTGATCTATCACGCGGACTATGATAACGATGCTTATGAAAGCTTTGTGTCCGGCAGTATGGAAGGCTACGAAGACGCCTGGTCTCCCAGGGGCGTGCTGCTGAATGGCCGCGGCGTGTGCCAGAGCTACACGCATGCTTATGGTCTTCTGCTGGATGAATTTTCCATTCCAAATCAGGAAGTCATCGGGGACGTGACCTTCGCAGAGGAGGCGCACGATTGGAACCTGGTTCAGTTAGGCGGCGAATGGTATCACGTGGATGTCACAGCGGATGACCCGTTGGATGCAGAACAGGGCGCAGGAGGGCATGAACGCCATCTGTATTTTGGCATCAACGACGCCATGATGAGGATCGATCACATATTTTCCGGCTATCCCGCATGCCCGAAAAAACTGGCTTACGAAAATCCCGATCCAGATGGGCAATTATTTACAAAGCCTGCTTATCCAGCGTTCGATATGCCTATCACGGACGCGTCCGGAAACACTTACAGCCTGGCTTCGTTCAAAGGCGAGAAAGTCATCTATGTTATCACGTCTATCGGCTGCCCCTGGACAGATTTGTTAATGCAGGATTTATCGCAAATCGGCGATTATTTGACATCCAATGGTGTCAAGGTGGTGCTTTGCATCCAAAACGGGACGGTGTACGATATAGATCAATACGCACCGAATTACCATCCGGATTTTATTTATGGTTACTATGAAGACAATGGCAATCTGACAAGGCAGATCAATGCATTTCCTTTTATGGCTGTGAAGGATGCCGCGGATAATTATGTATATTATTCTACCGGTTACCATAGTAACACACGTTTGGTGGTTGAGTATGTAAATAGCCTGGCGGTGAAAAAAGACCTGGAAATCACGGAAATGAACGGGGAGTATGTTCTGACAAAATACAACGGAAGCGAACCGAGGGTGATCATTCCTCCCACCATTGACGGCCACGCCATTTCCGCGCTGGGGCCGGATGCGTTCAAAGGAGACCAGAGCATTATCAGCGTGGAAATCCCGGATGGGGTCACAAAAATCGGAAGCGGCTGTTTCCAGAACAGCAGCATCAAAGAAATCCTCCTCCCTGATACGCTTGAAGAAATCGGCAGCCAGGCCTTCGCCGGCATCACGATGAAGAAAATCTGCATTCCCAAAGCAGCCAGCCTTGGGAGCGAAGTGTTTCACGGCAGCACCATCGGCACGGTGCTCGTTTTCCAGAACAGCAGCGCAGAAACCTTCGTACAGAATAACTATCCAAATTTCATGATTCAATATGCTGACGACCCAGTGATTGCCGCCGACATGTTCCTCGAATACAGCAAAGACGGAGATCGTTATATTGTCGAAGGCTATCACGGCAAGCCGGTCAATATCACCGTGCCAAATTCTTATCAGGGATTGCCGGTTACGGAAATAAAAGATAGCGCATTCCAATACTGCGAAACGCTGGAAACCATCACGATTTCGGAAGGAATCGAAACGATCCAGGCAGAGGCATTCGGCAATTGCGCAAATTTAGTGACGCTCAATCTTCCCACAACCATCCAGCATCTTGGTTCATATATAATTGACTCTTGCGAAAAATTAACAAATATTGCCATACCTGGATGCCGAACAATGGACGTATGCGTCTTTGCCCTTTCATCCCTTGAAACCGTTACCCTGCCGGAAGGAATAGAAGAAATTCCTGATGATGCATTTGGTGATTGCAGCAATCTGTCTGCCGTTCATTTGCCGTCAACAGTCAAAAGAATCAATTTAGGCGCGTTTTCTCATTGCGAAAATCTATCAAGCATTAACATACCGAATGAATGCAGCCTGATTGGTGCAAGGGCCTTTTGGAATTGCACTTCGCTCGAAGCTGTTCAAATTCCGGAAGGATGCAGCGTGATTGGTGAAAGCGCCTTTTCGAATTGCACTTCGCTCAAAGCTGTTAATATTCCGAAAGAATGCAAAACGATTGGTAAATGGGCTTTTGACTTCTGTACTTCACTCGAATCGATTAAAATTCCGGAAGGGATCGACACGCTTGAAGGAACATTTCATGGCTGTTCAAGCTTAACCAATGTTTCCTTGCCTTCAACCCTTAAACATATTGGAGACTATACCTTTTGTTTTTGTAACTTGCTGCAAGATATCATCATACCGGAAGGCTGCGAGACCATTGGCAATGTTGCTTTTGATAGTTGCCGCTCTTTAACATCAATTACGATACCAGACAGCGTTACTTCTATTGGAGAAAGCGCGTTTAACGGATGTTTTGAGCTTCAGCATGTGAAACTCAGCGCGAACCTGCAGGTATTGGAAGCTTCCACTTTTTGGTCCTGCGAGAGTTTGACTGAAGTGACAATACCAAATAGTGTAAAAGAGATTGGAGATAGTGTTTTCACTGGATGTTGGCAACTTAAAAAAATCTATATTCCGAATAGCGTAACAATAATTGATGATGGCTTTTACCTCAGCGAAAGACTCAGCAGCGATCCAGTGCCCGTCATCATCTGCGAGAAAGATTCCTATGCCTATTCGTGGGCAAAGGAACATGACTACAAGACCTGGACATATGATTTCGACATGCAGTTGATAACATCCATACGTTTGCCCGAGAATCCGGCTGCGTTTATTGGCGAGGAGCAGTATCTGATTCCCGCTTTAAACGGCAACAGCTTAGACGGAGAATTCACAACCATTGATGTTGTCACTTGGTATTCAAATTGGCCATATGGCCTCGAAATCGAGGAAGACGGAAGGCTCATCGTGAAGGACACCTCAGGGGCCATAGTAACCGGCTATTGCGGATATTTAAACACTGATTGTAACATTAGACTTTACGACAAATTTGACCTTTCTGTTTTCAACAGCGTTATCACCCTGCCAAGCGGGCTGAAAATACTGGATGAGGAATCCCTGGCAAACACGTCCGCGGAGGCTTATGTGATTACGTCCCAATGCCTGATCAAGAAAGGGGCGTTTGCCAACCTGCCAAATGTAAAGGCGATCGTGATGCCCAAGGGCTGCACCGTGGAAGATGGCGCGTTTGAGGGAAGCGCTTTCGTGTTGATTTATAGATAATCCAAAATCGACCGTTTGATTCCGGCCCCTTCGGGGGCCCTTTTTGCGTTATAAAGCCAGCGGCCTGGCTTTGCTCTTACTCATCCTCTATCCATTCCAGCACGTCCAGGGATACCCAGTTGCTGGAAGAAATGCGGGCGAAGCCGCTCTTGATTTGGTACACGGTGACGATGGTGCCGGGGGAGACCGTGCTGGTGATCAGGCCGTTGGGGTCGCCCGCGTCGCCCACGTATTCCCCGGGGCTGAAGGGCCGGGAATACGTGCTGGAATCATGCAGCACCCGGGCCTTCATCAGCTTGCCTCCCGGCACGCCGTAATTGTAGGAAAGCCTGGGGCTGACCCCGTTGGCGCTGATGAAGCCGAACTGCTCGTCCGCCAGCACATGCAGCCAATCCTGGGTCACCCCCAGCACCGTGACCCGCGTGCCGTTGGGCACCAGCTTCAGCAGCTTCCCATCCAGGCTGGGGGACATGCGCAGGTTCAGGCCCGTGCCCCCGGCGTTTTCCACGGTCACGGTGGGCTGGGCGTCTGGCACCTGATCGCCCGCATTGCCAAAGACCAGATACTGGGTCATCATGTAGCCTTCCAGCCCCGCGACGCTGACGTGGGTCCATTCCGCGTCGGGGTCGTAGCCGTCCAATACCTTCACCCGCACACCGCTGTAGTATTTCCCCAGGGATGTGCTGGAGCCGTAGGGCGCTTTGCGCAGGTGCAGCCGGTCGTTGGGGTCGGGGTTGTAGACGGTGGCGGCGGTGAGATCGTCCTCTTCCTTCTGGGGCGGCAGGGAAGCCAAAGCGCCCAAACGCAGGGTGATGGTTTCCCGGGGCGCGGGGCCGCTGGTTTTTCGCACCGGGCACAGGCCCAGCACCGCCGCGGCGGCGGGAATATCCGAAACATAAATGTCAAAGTGATACACATATCTTCCGGATACCGTATACCCTGTTTTCTGGCTCACCGCCGCGTCCAGGGGCAGGTTATTGGCAAACACCTGATAGCCGGTCACCGGGTCGTCTTTCCCCTCCATCCAGGAAAGGGGGGCGGACACGTCCACGGTGATCAGCCCGCCGCCGTTGAATAGATTCGCGTGGGCGGAAGCGGTGTATTCTTTGTCGCTGAATACATCGGTCAATTCTGAATATTCCGCGTCCCGGCTCAAATTGCTGGATAGCACGAACCCCCGGATGGGCTGGTTGTTTTCGAGCGTGGTTTCAATATACGCCCAGGGCCCCATGGCGGCAAGCCAGGTGACCAGCCTTCCCTGGTTCACCACGGTTTGGGTGCCGCCCTCGCCCAGGGGATCTTCCGTCAGGAAGCAGTCGGCAAGAACAAAGGCGTCCTGATAGGAAAAGGGCAGGCGGTCGGCTTTCGCGTTGGAAGGCAAAGCCGAAGCGGGAATGTAGCCAAAGCGCTTCTGATCTCCGGAAACGCTGTACTGAATCAGCAGATAGCCGCTTTCCTGGCCGAACACCTGAATCCAGTCGTTGGTGGACACGGCGGCCCGGCCGTCGCCGCTGCGGAAATATTGGGGCCCGGGGCCGGAATAGACGTCGAATTTCTGGCCGCCGGTGAATTTCACCTGCCGGGCCTTCAATTCTCCGGCGGGAATATCGGGGGCTACGGTATATTTTTTCTTTGCTTCTTTAAAGGAGCGGGGGAAAGCGCTCCAGCTGAAATAGCGCAGGTCGTTCTGCACTTCTCCGTAAGCGCTGCCGATGGCTTCGCCCTCGAAAAAGAATTTTACGCTGGTTTCGTCGATCCAGGCTTCGCTGTATTCCGTGCCCATGCCGTTGGCGCTCAGGCCCCGCACGGTCCATTTGCCCTGGCTGTCGCCATAAATGTACAGGGTCCAGTTCCAGTATTCTTCATTGTCGGGATATTGGTAAATGATCCGGAAGCCGTTCACGGCCCCATGGCTGCCCCCGAAGGCGCCGTTGTCCTGCCAGATTTCAAAGCGGCCCTCGCCCTGGGGCAGGGCGCTGTCGGACACCATGAAGTTTTTCCAGGCTTTTCCCGTGCTGTTGCGGAAGCCAAAGAGCACGTTGTGGCCCCCTTGCTGGGCGACCACGAAGCCGTAGCCGTGCATGGCGCCGTTTACCATGTGGGCTTCTTCCTCGTATCCGTGAAAATCGACCGTATAGCCGTTGAACTTGGAGGAGGCAAAGTATTCCCGGATGTCCTCCGGCACGTTTTCCGGAGCCTTGAAGACCGCCCCCGCCGCCAGGCCCGGGGCCCAGGCGCAGAGCAAAAGCAGAAAGAGAACCAGAAAAACGAATCGTTTCATGAGAACCGCTCCTTTCCGAGCCATCACGGGCTACACTTATTATAACAATTTTTATAGGGGATTTGTTTCACTGGATCATGCATTTTTTGAATACGGGAACAAACAGTGGGAGCCAATAATCTTTCTCCTGTAATTGATTTTTCCACATTCGCTTTTCTCGGAAGGGGGTCTGGGGGAAACCACTCTTATAGCCAGACGGCCCGAAGGGACGCCTGGAGCGTCACACGCCATGTGTCATGGTGAACGAGGAGCATAGCAAGCGAAGCGCAGGCTATGCGAAGCAACACCAAAGAGAGGTTTCCCCCAGTGTTCCCTTTCCATACTTTCTTTTGGTTGCGTTTTTTTCGCAAATTTAGTATAATATCAGGGTTCAAGAAGCAAGGAGGAAGCGCCCGTGGGAGACCGTATGAATCATATTCGCAATTTTTGCATTATTGCCCATATCGACCATGGCAAGTCCACCCTGGCGGACCGGATCCTGGAAAAGACCGGGGTGTTCGAGCAGCGGCAGATGGTGGATCAGATTCTGGACTCCATGGAACTGGAGCGGGAGCGGGGCATCACCATCAAGTCCAAGGCCGTGCGCATGCAATACAAAGCCAAGGACGGGGAAACCTATACCCTGAACCTGATCGACACCCCCGGCCACGTGGACTTTTCCTATGAGGTGAGCCGGGCTCTGGCCGCCTGCGAGGGGGCGCTCTTGGTGGTGGACGCCACCCAG
>ODAI010804686.1_pt1 | contig 14944 bp, 15 predicted proteins | sample 1539321 | NCBI WGS metagenome assembly ODAI01 (sample SAMN02144231, study PRJEB22623) | gut metagenome | biome: sheep rumen | host: Ovis aries | place: New Zealand
CACGATCGTCCGCACTGTCGTGCTCTTTGTCCCGCTGGGCTTTCTCTTTTCCCGTTTTGGCCTCGACTGGTTCTGGCTTACCTTTCCGGTGACGGAGGCGGTGACCACAGCGCTCGGGCTTATTTTCTACCGGAACTTTCTGCGAAGGGAGCAGAAACGGAATCCGGAGAGCACGTAAGTTTATCGGAATGTAATAAACGGTATAATGCACACTGCACGGACAGTGAGGAGACCCCAAATAGTCAGACTTTTGCTCCGGCAAGAAATCGCTGGAGCTTTTTTATGCTGTTTCGATGTATTATAAATATCCAAAATATTCGAATGAAACATGACACTTCGGCATGGATGCAATCAGGTCTCGCCTCATTCTGATGTTTTTTCTATTCAAAACCGGTGTCGGTATGTCACAGCTGTACCGGGGCATCTGCCCGGACTTAAGACATTATATCTTCTTCCCCAATATAGGGCTTGACAAACTCAATAAAGTTCTGGGCGATCTGCGCAGCCTTCTCGTACGAAGGCAGCACGATCCCCTCGATGATGTACTGCGGTGGATCAAACGGACGGATACAGATTCCGGACGTCTGGTCCACCGTTGCCAGTTCATTGACGATCGTAATGCCCATGTTGCGTTTTACCATGGCATAGGCAGAGGAATTCTCCAGGGTGTAGGAAACGACCTTAGGCGTGATCCTAAGGCGCTTCAGAAGATCCAATATATCAGAATCCCTGCCGTAGGCGGGCATGATGAATTTTTCATTTTCAATGTCGAGGGCTGTCACGGCGTCCCTGGATGCCAGCGGGTGCTCTTTCGGAAGGATGCAGACCAGCGGATCCTTACGAAGCGGAAACCAGTCGTATCCCTTTGGCTGTGCGCTGCAGATACAGAAATCCACTTCTCTCCGGATCATCATCTGTTCGAGCTGCTCGTTGATGCCTTCCACGATATTGATCGTAATATCAGGATACGCGATCCCAAAGTCCTGAATAATATCCGGCATGATCAGACGGCCAATGCTGGGAAAGGTCCCGACCGTGATTTCTCCGGAATTGACCTGACAAAGCAGGCGGGCTTTTTCCATAACAGCTTCCTCTGCACGGACGAAAGCGGCAAGGCTCGGGAAGATCTGCGTGCCTGCTTCCGTCAGACTGAGTCCCGAGGCGGAGCGGCTGACGATTTTAAAACCAAGCTCCTTTTCTATCCCGTCTATGATATAGCTGACCCCGCTGGGAGTATAGCCGAGTGCCGAGCTGGCAGCAGACATGCTCCCCAATTCTATTGCTTTCATCAGAACTCTGCATTTATCAGCATTCATTCTACAAATCCCCTTATGCTTTAGACCGTCGGATAGTTACCCTGACCATGGTACAACTACAGCCTACCTTTCAGTACAGCTCAAGTCAAGAGGGGTTTTAAGAAAAACTTGAAACCGCTTCGATTTATTCCCGTTTTTCAAAATTCCTGAAATCCGCTATATTGTGTGTACGAAAACAGATACATCGTTTGGAATAAACGAAATTCAAGGAGGCTATAACAATGATTGGCAACAAGGTAATCTTCAGAAAGATGATGACTGTGGAAAATGATGCTCATTATCTCGGCAACCTGGTCAACGGCGGCAGAATGCTGGATTATTTCGGCGATGTCGGAACCGAGCTCATGGTCCGTGCAACCGGCGACGGCAGCCTGTTCAGAGCTTACAAGGATGTCGAGTTCCTGGCTCCGATCCATGTCGGCGACTTCATGGAGTATCATGGCTGGATCGAGAAGGCCGGAAGAACTTCCTTCGAGGTTCATTTCGAGGCATACAAGATCTTCACCATGACCGACGAGTTCAAGCTGAAGCACGGCTTCCTCGATGCATTCCCGCAGGGCGCTCCGGATCCGAAGGATGTGAAGCATTATGCAAGTGAAGCAGCCATGGTGGCATGTGATCCGCCTCTTCTCTGCGGTACTGCAGTAGGTATCATGGTAGTTCCGCTTGAGTATCGGATCGGACCGCTGGATCCCGCTTTCAAGCTTCCCGAGAATAACTGATAAGAACAAAACTGTCCGGAACTTTCGTAAGGGGTTCCGGATAGTTTGAAAAAAATGCGTATATTTAAGCAAGGAAATGATTATGGGAATCGTAGAAATTGATTTTGAAAGATGCAAGGAATGCGGCTACTGCATTAACTTCTGCCCGAAGCATGTTCTTACCAAGGGCACGAAGGTCAATAAGCACGGCTATTTCCCGCCGGTAGTCGGTGAAGGCTGTATCGCATGCGGAACCTGTGCCAGAATGTGTCCGGATGCAGCAATCTGTGTGTTCAAGGAGGACTGATCGAATATGGGTGAAAAAGTATTTATGCAGGGCAATATGGCCATGGCAGAGTCTGCCATCAGAGCCGGCTGCAAGCTGTTTTTCGGTTATCCGATCACTCCTTCGAGTGAAGTGGCTGAGTATTTCGCAAAGGCGATGTTTACCCGCCCGGAAGAAGAAATCACCTTCATCCAGGCTGAGACCGAAGTCGCTGCCTTCAACATGATCGCCGGTGCGGTCGCTGCAGGTCACAGAGCTATGACTGCAACCTCCGGTCCCGGATTCTCTCTTGGACAGGAAGCGATGTCCTTCACGAGCTGTGCAGACCTTCCGGCAGTTGTTCTGGACATCATGCGTCCGGGCCCCGGTGACGGCGATATCATGGCCGGTCAGTCCGACTACTGGCAGATGACCAGAGGCGGCGGCCATGGAGATTACCGCAACATCGTTCTGGCACCCTACACGATTGAAGAGGGCTGCCGCCTGATGCAGGATGCCTTTGTACTGGCAGAGAAGTATCACAATCCCGTCATCGTTGCTTCCGACGGCAACCTGGCAAAGCTCCGCGAATCCGTCGAGCTTCCGGGACGCCTCGAGGTACCGGATCCTCAGGATCAGTATAATGTGCTGTCCGGCTATGACCCGGCAGTCAGAGATAAGCATGTCTTCCTTACCGGCATGAACGGCCAGGCGGAAGTCATCATGTTCAATGAGCATCTGCAGAAGAAATTCCGTGCCATTGAAGAGAACGAAGTTCGCTATGAAAGATATGAGTGCGAGGACGCGGATATCGTCCTGGTAGCATATGGTTCTCTGGCAAGAGTCTGCATCTCCGCGATGAAGCAGGCAAGAGCAGAAGGAATCAAGGTCGGCATGATTCGCCCGATCACCCTCTGGCCCTTCCCGGAGAAGGCATTCGAAGACCTGAACGGCAAGAAGTTCCTCTGCTGTGAGCTTTCCGCGGGCCAGATGATCGACGATGTCAAGCTGTCTGTTGAGAATAAGCATGATGTTTATCTGTTCAGCAGATGGGGCAGCGTCCTTCCGAGCCCCAAGGAGGTTCTCGCGGACATTCGTAAGTTGAACGAGGTGAAGTAAGTGAAGACAGTATATAAAAGACCTGAAGTTTTCACAGACGCCATTACGACCTATTGCGGCGGCTGCGGACACGGCATTGTTAATAAGCTTATTGCGGAACTGATCGACGAAATGGGACTTCAGAGAAACGGCATCATCGTATGGCCGATCGGATGTTCCTGTCTCGCAGATAAGTTCTACAAGATGGATCAGATCATGGCACTGCACGGCAGAGCTCCGGCAACCGCGACCGGTATCAAGAGAGCAGAACCGAACAAGTTCGTGCTCGTTTACCAGGGCGATGGCGATCTGGTCTCTGAAGGCATGGCTGAGATCATGCATGCTGCTATCCGCGGCGAGAAATTCTCGGTCATTTTCATCAATAACGCTATCTACGGCATGACCGGCGGACAGATCGCACCGACCACCCTGATGGGACAGAAGGCGACAACCGCACCGCTTGGACGTGAAGCCGTCAACTCCGGTTATCCGATCAATATGGCAGAGCTGCTTGGCTCACTCCAGGGCGTCTGCTATTCCGAACGCGTCACCGTGACCAGCCCGGCCAATGTCATGAAGGCAAAGAAGGCATTCAAAAAGGCATTTGACCTTCAGATGGAAGGCAAGGGCATGACCTTTGTCGAGGTCCTTTCTCCCTGCCCGACAAACTGGGGCATGGCACCGATGAAGGCAATGGAATGGATCAATGACGAAATGGTGAAGCAGTACCCGCTGGGCGTATTTAAAGATGTGGAGGTAGAGGCATAATGAAAAAAGAATTACTTTTCTCCGGCATCGGCGGCCAGGGTATCATGAACCTTGGTGAGATCCTCTGCGCAGCTGTGATCAAGGCGGGCTACAACGTAACCTTCTCTCCGGTCTACGGTGCTGAAAAGCGCGGCGGCCGCACCAAGTGCGACATCGTCATCTCCGACGGCATTGAGTGCCAGGTCGTTTCCGAAGCTGACATCATGCTGATCATGGACAATGCATCCCTGAAGGATTATCAGCATCTTGCAGGCGAGCAGGGTGTCCTGATCCTGAATGCACAGGTCGATGAGAAGCCGGACTGCCCGTGCAAAAACGTCAAGGTGATCCCGTTCATTGAAAAGGCCATGGAGCTGGGCAATGCAAAGGTCGCCAACATGATCGCTCTGGGTTATGTCATCAAATATCTTGATTTTATTCCGTATGAGGTCGTGGAGGAGCTGGTGAAGGAGACCTTTGCCAAGAAGGCAAAGCTGATCCCGCTCAATCTGGAAGCGCTGAAGACGGGTTACGAGTATCAGGCATAAGAGGAAAATGCTATGAAGGTTGTTATTGTTGATCACAGTCACGAGGACTGTTCCACCGAGGTCGGTATTCTGAAGGCTGCAGGGCATGAAGTCGTTATCACGCAGGTCCATGAAGAGGCTGACGTGATTGAAGCATGCAAAGATGCAGACGCGGCAATCGCGGAATACGGACAGTTCAATAAAAAGGTGTTTGAAGCCTGCCCGAATCTGAAAATCGTGTCCAACTATGCGATGGGCGTGGATAATATCGATATCGATGATGCAAAGGCGGCTAATGTTGCTATTGCCAACTGCCCTGATTACTGCTTTGATGAAGTAGCTGAGCATGGAATGACACTGATCGCGTCACTCCTTCGAAATGTTGTCGGATATGCCATGGATGTCCGCGACGGTATCTGGGACTGGTCAAAGGCTCCGAAGCTTAAGAGGATCCACGGTCTGACCCTGGGTCTGATCGGCTGCGGACAGATCCCGCGCCGTGTCGCAAAGATGGCGCAGGGCTTCGGCATGACCGTGATCGGATATGATCCCTTCCTCCCGAAGGCAGTCGCAGACGCTGCCGGGATCGAGCTTGTCAGCATGGAGGAGCTGGGTGCGAGGGCAGACGCTGTTCTGAGCCATGTGCCGCTTGGAAAGAGCACCAGGGAGATGGTCAACAAGAGCGTATTCGACACCTTCAAAAAGCAGCCGGTATTTGTCAATACCTCCCGCGGCCTTACGGTCGATGAGCATGAGTTATGCAATGCGCTTCGCGACGGACGAATCAGCCGTGCGGCGCTGGACGTGATCGACGATGAAACGCCCGATTTCAAGGAAGAGATCTTCTCTGTTCCGAATGTTTTCTTCACGCCGCATGCCGCATTTTACAGCGAGACGGCCCTCGATGAGGCAAACAGGACTGCAGCCACCAATGTGACGGAGTTCTTTGCCGGAAATCCGGACAAGGTCCGTTTTGTTGTAAAACCGGAATAAAAGTTCTGTAATTACCAGTGGACGGCAGCGCTTTTTTAAGCCTGCCGTCTTTTCTTTCCCCGTTTTTCAAATGGAGCAGACTATAAACCTGCGGTTGATATAATTATCTGATCCACATCCCTACAATAGAAATCAGAGAAGTAGATTTTCAGCTGGAATATAAAGGAGGGTCCATGTTATCAAATTTCTTTTATAAATGTTTTGTAGAAATCGCAAATAACGGAAACATCTCCATCGCTGCCGAGAAGCTGAATTACTCTCAGGGCGGCTTAAGCCACACGATCAACCGGGCGGAGGAGGAGCTTGGCTTCAAGCTGTTTCGGCGGAACAAGTACGGCGTTTCCCTCACGGAGGAGGGACGAAGTCTTCTGCCGATCGCACGCCAGGTGGTCTTCAATATGGAGAAGATGGAGGAAACGATCGCCTCGATCCACGGCCTGGACTACGGTCATATCCGAATCGGAGCGTACGCCAGTATCTCCATGCATTTTCTGCCGGAGCTTCTGGTCTCCTTTACCAGGGATTATCCCGGCATCACGATCGAGATCATAGAATCGCTTGCAAGCGACATCCAGCAGATGCTGTCGGATCAGACGATCGACCTGGGATTTACATCCTTTTATTCGCCCAGTCCCTGCCAGCGGATCCCGCTTTTTGATGATCCGATGGTTGCCGTACTGCCGAAGGAAATGGATATATCGGACGAGCTCGATAAAACCGGACGTCTGCCTCTGAAAGCGCTGATGAAGTACAAATTTATTCTGGGCATGATGGGAAACCGTATGGATCCGGACATCGAACTGGTATTCGGAAAGAACCCGCCGGCGCTGAAAACAAACCTTTCCTCTCTGGACTTTGTTTCGATCATGTGCATGGTGCGGAGCGGTCTCGGCATCAGCGTGCTGCCGCGGCTGATCACGCTGGACTATATGGATGATCTCCAGGTCCTGGAGCTTGCTCCGCTGAAGTACCGGGAGCTTGGCATGGAGCTTCGAAGCGTCGAAGACGCATCGGCGGCTACGCTCAAGCTGGTGGAATACATCCGCCAGTATACGGAGACCCGTTTCCTCCCTGAAAACCGGGAGCTCGGGTTTATCTCCAGGATCTGAAAGCTTTGGCGAAAAGGTCAAAAACAGAAAAAATACATGAATTCAAGGCGGGGGTCTTTACATTTCCCGCCTTTTATAATGCAGTTTTTCGGCTATAGACCATTGCTTTTATATCCTGACAGCGTTTACAGATTTCGGCTATGTCACTTATGCACAAAAACCTGCTGTGAAAATTTACTTATGACAAAAAGGCATATTTAACTGACGGCTTTGTCGATTTTGTATTCAAATAAATACATTTATGATATAGGCACAACGACCGATCAGTTCATATGGTTCGTTATCTGAGAAAATCAATCATCAAATATTCAATGAAATTTCAGGAGGAATGGAAACATGAAAAGATTACTTCCGAAGGCGATCAGCTTCGACATCTACGGCACGATCATCGACTGGGAAGGCGGCACGATCGACTGGTATCAGAGGTTCTTTGACAAGTACAACATTACCAATGTTTCCGCGGCTGAGATCGAGAGCGCATGGGAAAAGCTGCAGTTTGAGTATATCCGCAACTACCGTCCGTTCCGCCAGGTCCTGAGGGATACCTTTGAGAAGACCGCATGGTACTATGGCTTCCCGTATAACGCAGAGGATGTGGAAAGCTTCGCCAGCGAGATGGAGAAGATGAAGGCCTTCCCGGATGCAAAGGAAGGCATGGATATGATCCGTGCACTCGGCATCAAGGTCTGCGCCCTTTCCAACGTTGACAATGACATCATTACAGAGTCCTTCCGTCATGAAGGCATCGTCATGGATGCCATCGTCACCGCAGAGGATGTCGGCTGCTACAAGCCGCATTATCCCGGATTCTTAAAGTCCCAGGAAGTCATGGGCTGCACCGCTGAGGAAATGCATCATGCAGCATTCGGCTTCAAGTATGCCTGTGTACCTGGCAATGCACTCGGTTACACCACAGTATGGATCCGCCGCGCTGACGTTGTCAGAGACGCAATCGACAAGGAAGACTTAAGCTTCGGCGACCTGAAGACCTATGCGATCTATCTTCGCGGCCTGAAGGCAATGGATGAGGAGAACGGCATCGTTTATTGATGTAACACCTTTTGTCCGGGACAAAGATTTTTTGTCCCGGGCAGTATGACAGAAGAGCACACATTGGCAAGCAGATATATTTGCGCTAAGAATAAGGACAGTTCATTATGATTAATATTTTGATCAGCGGTGTGCTCCGCGGTGGTATGTATATGCTGATAGCGTTGGGTTTGGCGCTGGTATACGGCGTTATGGGTATTCCCAACTTCGCACATGGCGAATATTACCTCTTCGGAGCCTACGCTACTTATTTTCTGGTAGCCAAGCTGGGTATCTCTCCGATCCTGGGTATTCTGGGAGGAGCGGTCTTCGGTTTTATCATGGGCTGCATCATTGAAAAACTGACATTTTCACCCTTAAGAAAAAGAAATACAGGCGACTGGGTCATGAATGCGTTCATGATCGGTGCGGGTATTCAGCTGATTATTCAGAACGGCGTACAGTACCTGTTTACTGCCAACTATTATGGCGTCCAGCAGTTGTTTCCCGGCGGTGTTAAAATCGGCGGAATCACGGTTTCATATGACCGGTTCGTTGCGTTTGCGATTGCAATCATTGCGCTGGCGGCTTTCTGGACTTTCCTGAATAAAACCAAAACAGGTATTTCCATTCTGGCAGTTGCCGATGATGAAGTCGGTGCCATGCTGATGGGCGTCAATATCAAGAGAATCTACACACTGACGTACGGATTGAGCGCCATGCTCGCGGCACTTGCCGGAGGCGCGCTGATCTCCATGACACCCGCTTATCCGCTCATGGGTACGGCTCCGAACCTTGCGGCTTGGTTTACCGTTATCCTGGTCGGTGTCGGAAACTTAAGCGCGGTTGCAGTCGGTGGTCTGATGGTCGGCATCATTGAGGTGCTTGCAGTCTATTTCTTCGGTGCTCAGTGGCAGAACGTGGTATCTCTCGGCATCATCATCCTGATCCTGATCTTCAAACCGAACGGACTGTTTGGACGCAAGTCAAAAGTTTAAGGGAGGAGGATAAAAATATGAAAGAAGCATATGCAAAGTTATCCAAGCCCTTAAGCAGGATCGGCCTTTCACCTGTCAGCCTGATCGCTTTTATCCTGCTGGCACTGTTCCCGTTGGTTTCTCCGAACCCGTATGTGACCAAGCTGGCAATCACCTGCCTGCTCTGGGGCACGCTGGCTATGGGATTTGACTTTTCTGTCGGATATATCAATGTTTCTAACTGGGGATATGCAGGTCTGATGGGCCTCGGGGCTTATGTTTCGGCACTTCTTTTAAAGTTCTGCAAGCTGACGCCCTGGATCGGTATGATCGTAGCGGGTCTGGTCGCAGCATTTCTGGGATTGCTCATTGCGCTCCTGACAATGCGTATGGACGCCATGTTCACTGCACTGCTTGCCTGGTTTGTGGGTATCATCCTGCAGAATGTGGTAACCGCATTACCTGATCTTACCAGAGGAGCTATGGGTCTGAACGTTAAGCCGATTTTCAAAGGCGCGTCTCCGACACCGTACTTCTATCTGATCCTGGTGATCTGTATCCTGACATTTGCAATTCTGAACGTGCTTGTCAACTCGAAATTCGGTCTGTCCTTCAAGGCACTCGGTCAGGATATTGAAGCAGCCAAGGCAATCGGAATCAGCCCCTTTAAGTACCGTACCATCAATTTCGTCGTATCCTGTTTTGTGGCAGGCCTTGTAGGCGGCTTCTACGGACATTATGTCGGTGTTCTGTCGCCGAATGTATTAGGCACCAAGAATGTTGTTCAGATCCTTGTCATTGCTTATATCGGCGGACGAGGAAGTATCTGGGGCCCTCTGCTGGCTGCATTCATCATCATGCCGATCTTTGAATCCATGAACAGCCTGGTAGAGCTGAAATACATCATTTACGGTCTGGTCCTGATCATTTCCATGATTTACTTCCCGGGCGGCATCTGCAAGCTTCCCGGAAAGATTAAGCAAATCCTTGCAAAGAAGGAAAGAGGGGATTCACCAAAAAAGGAGGAGAAACTATGAAGAAAACACTTGCAATGATGCTGAGTGCAGCAATGGTGCTTTCACTGGCAGCCTGCGGCGGTTCAGGAACTTCTGCAGCAACAACAGCAGCTCCCGCAGCAGCTGAGACCACTGCAGCAGCGGCAGCTGAGACACAGGCAGCAGCGGCTGAGACTCCCGCTCCTGCAGCAGAAGGTGACAAGGTTCTTAAAGTGGCAGTAGGCTGCTGCCTGACTGGATCCGGCGCAAAGGCAGGTGAAGGCTTCAAGAACGCAACCGAGATGGCGCTTGAAGACATCGACTATAAGATTGGTGATTATACCATCCAGCCCATCTACTTCGACCTGACTGATGACCCGGAGAAGGGTGCTCTGGCGTTTGAACAGGCCATCGTCAAGGACGGCGCGCAGATGGCTATGCAGGGTTGGTTCACTACCATTGCAATGTCCTGTATGGATGTTTCCGCAAAGTATGAGATTCCCTATCTCTTCAACTATGGCGCAGGCCAGTCACTCGATGATAAATGGCTTGAAGATCCGGAGTACTACAGCTACTACATCGGCAAAACATACCCCACTTCTGACTTCGTCGCAAATGAGTACAGAGATCTGGTTGTTGACGCTTTTGAAAAAGGTGAGCTGACCGGCGAGAAGAAGCTTGCTATCTACGGCGAAGACTCTGACTGGGGCCGTTCCATTGGTGACCAGATGGATACCGGATTCAAGGAAGTAGGCTTTGATGTTGTTTACAAGGAGTACTTTGCGGGTGGCACCACTGATTTCTATGGTATCCTTTCCAAAATCAAGGATTCCGGCGCTACTGTCGTAGCGGGTGCTCCGAACACTATCGCTTCTGCTGCAGCATTCCTGAAGCAGGCAAAGGAAGTCGGACTTGACGCTCTGATTATTGCACACGGTCTGAATGAGTATCCTGAGTGGAAGGAGCTCTGCGGTGATGCGGCAGAAGGAGCAGTCACTCATCTTCAGGTCTATGCTGATCCTGAGGCCGGTGCAGAATTTGAAAAGAGATTCAAGGAAAAGGCAGGTTATGATGGCGGCATCGGAACTGAAGCTGTAGCATATGACTGCGCTAGATGTACTTTTGCAGCTCTGCAGGCATGCTATGATATGTACGGTGTGCTGGACAGCGAGACGATCTATAAGTTTGGCTGTGAAGAAGTACAGACCGGCAACTGGGTATATGAAGATACAATCACAATCCCGGCTTACCGCTGGACTCCCGGCAGACTTTCCTGTGTTGCTGCACCGGATGCCTATTTTGTCCCCCTTGCTCAGGTACAGGATGGCGAGTTCAAGGTTATTTTCCCGGATGACAGTGCAGAGGCAACTCCGAATTTCTGATCAACCCGTTGAAAATGTAATTCAATAGAAACTGATTTGATCCGTGCATTGCCGGCAATACCGGCGATGCGCGGATCGGGAAAGACTGGAACGATATGACGATATTAAAGACTGAAAATGTTACACAGCGATTCGGCGGTCTTGTTGCGGTCAATAATGTGTCGCTGGAAGTTGAAGAAGGCGAGATCCTCGGCATCATCGGTCCGAACGGTGCAGGAAAGACGACATTTCTGAACTGCATTTCCGGATTCTATAAGCCTACGGAGGGAAAGATCTTCTTTATGGGCGAGGATATCACCGGCGTTCCTTCCTACGAGCTCTGCAAAAAGGGAATTGCCAGAACCTTCCAGATCGTGCGTACCTTCCCTAAGATGACCGCGCTGGAAAATGTTAAGACTGCGATCATTTACGGCGGTGCCGACCATCATGGCGTAGATATTGATAAACGAGCACATGAACTGCTGGATGAGGTCGGGTTTGCTGCTGCGCACGATACCATTGCCGAGTCTCTCAATATCATGCAGATGAAACGGCTGATGCTCGCCAGGGCAATTGCGACCAGGTGTAAGCTGCTTCTTCTCGATGAGGTAGCTGCAGGCCTGACTACTGCAGAGCTTCCGGATTTCATTGCCCTGATTAAAAAAATCAGGGACAGCGGCGTGACGGTCATGTGTATCGAACATGTCATGAAGTTCATTACCGGTGTATGTGACAGAGTTATTGTCATCAGCTTCGGTGAAAAGATCGCCGAAGGAACGCCGATTGAAGTGCTGAACAACCCCACGGTTATCGAGAGTTATCTCGGTAAAGAAGATTAATATTCAGAGGTGTACATATGCTGAAGTTAGAAAATGTCAATGCCGGCTACGGAAAACTGGATGTACTCTGGGATATTAACTGTGAGGTTCAGAAAGGTGAGTTTGTTGCCATCGTAGGTCCGAACGGTGCCGGAAAAACAACGACCATGCGTGCGATCAGCGGAATGATCCGTCCGAAAAGCGGTTCGATCATTTTCGAGGATCACCACCTGGAAAGTATGTCCATGAAGCAGATCCATGACATCGGTGTCAGCTTTGTCACAGATGGAGGAAACCTTTTCTCCAGCATGACAGTCAGGGAAAATCTGCTGATGGGTGCGCTCAACATCAAGGACAATAATAAAAAAGAGCGCCTGATGAAGAATGTTATCGAGCTGTTCCCGCGTCTGGGCGAACGTCTCAACCAGCCGGCCGGTCTGATGAGCGGCGGTGAGCGTAAAATGCTCGGTATCGCGCGCGGACTGATGTCCGAGCCGAAGCTGATGCTGGTCGACGAGCCCTCACTGGGCCTCGCACCTGCAGTCGTGCTGGATGTTTTCAAGACGCTGCAGGGGCTGGCAAGGATCGGCGTCATCATTCTGCTGGTTGAGCAGAACGTAAATATTACGCTGAAGGTCGTTGACCGCGCATATATCCTGGAGCATGGACAGATCCGCGGACAGGGCACCAGCGCGGAGCTTCTGGCCAGCGACTACGTCCAGAAAACGTATCTGGGAATCGAATAAAACTACTGAAAATAAACCGCGGATCCGTTCAAACGGGTCCGTAGCTTATATAAAGCTTGTAAAACGATGCTGAAATCAAGTTTATCACAGGAGGAATAAGGTATGCAGAGCTTTGAGTTCGAACTTCCGACGATCATCAAATTCGGAAAGGGAATTTCTGCTACAGCCGGAGAAGAGGCAAAAAAACTGGGTGCTACAAAGGTTCTGATCGTAGCAGATAAGGGCGTCATTGGCGCCGGAATCACCAAGCCGGTCGAGAAAAGCCTGGATGATGCAGGCATCCCGTATATCTATCATGATAACCTGAATTCCAATCCGCGTATCTGGCAGTGCGAGGAGGGCTACGAGGTAGCAAAGAAGGCCGGAGTTGACTGCCTGGTCGCAGTCGGCGGCGGAACTTCCATGGACGCAGCCAAGGCGATCGGCGTGCTCCTTACCCATGGCGGCAAGGTCCTCGACTGGGTTGGATTTGACACTTTGAAGACACGCATCACTCCGCTGATCTGCATCCCGACCACCGCCGGTACCGGAAGTGAGGTAACGCCGGATGCCGTTATCACGGATACGGATAACTTCGTTAAGCTGGACATTTTTGATATCAAGGTTGCACCCTGGGTCGCTCTCGTGGATCCGGAGGTCCTGATGGGCCTTCCGAAGAGAATCATGGCATCGACCGGTGTAGACGCCCTGACACACGCCATTGAGGCATATACCTGCACAAAGGCAACTCCTGTCACGGATTCCTATGCACTGCATGCAATTGATCTGATCGCGGCGAATATCCGCAAGGCAGTTCTTGAAAGAGATCCCGAGGCGATCGAGGCTATGATGATGGGCAGCACCCTTGCGGGCCTTTCCTTCGGTTATTCGGATGTTGCTGCTGACCATTGCATGTCACAGGCGATCGGCGGACGTTACGATGTGGCGCACGGTGTTGCCTGCGCGGTTTTCCTCACAGTTGTCTGCGAGTTCAACATCCCGGCCTGCCCGGAGCGCTATGCGGAGATCGCACGTCATATGGGCGTGGACACCAAAGGAATGAGCGACCTCGAGGCAGCGCATGCAGGTGTGGCTGCGATCCAGCAGATCTGCGATGACCTCGGAATCGAGAAATTCAACGAACTGGAAAAGGTAGATCCGAAGGACTTCGAAGTACTTGCCCAGGCATCTTATGACTGCGTATCTACACCGAGCAACCCGAGAGAGATCACTGTTCAGGATTTCCTGGATCTTTTCAACAAGGCATATTACGGATAAGCAGATTACCACCTTCTGCCTCAGGACCGGGCTGAAGGGTCCGGTCCCTGAGGCAAACCATAAAGCCTGTATATTACAGCACGGATATACAACAGCAAGCAAAGGAGATATTTAAAAATGGCATACACGGTTGAGGAACTTATTGCAAAGGCAAGAGTAGCAGTAGAAGCGATCAAGGACTATGATCAGGCACAGGTCGATAAGCTTGTGTATGAGTCGGCAAAAGTGATCTACAAGCATGCGGAAGAGCTGGCAAGAGAAGCTATTGACGAGACACAGCTGGGCTATTTTGAGGATAAGATCGCAAAGAATACAGATACTCCGGCAACATTCTGGGACTACTTAAAGGATAAGAAATCCGTCGGCATCATCAATGAGGATCCGTCCCAGGGCCTGATCGAGGAGGCTCATCCCATCGGCGTCATCGCAGCGATCACACCGGCAACAAACCCCAATATTACTCCTTTAGGAAACTTCATGCACATCGTAAAGGGCAAGAACGCCATGATCGTCTGCCCGGCACCGAGAGCAAAGAAGTCCTCTACTCATACCATTAACCTGATCAGAGACGCGCTCGTAAAGTGCGGCGCACCTGCAGACCTCTGCCAGATCATTGAGGAGCCGACCATCGCTCTTTCCGCAGAGCTGATGGAGAAGGCAGACCTGGTCATTGCGACCGGATCCTTCGGCCTGACCAAGGCAGCCTACAGCTCGGGCACCCCGGCATACGGCGTAGGCCCCGGCAACCCGCCTGTCATCCTGGACAGAGGGTATGACCTGGCAGACGCGGCAGCCAAGCTGGAAGTGGCCATCGGCTCCGATAACGGTATTCTCTGCGACGGCACGAACCTGCTTCTGTATCCCGAGGAGGAAGAGCAGGCGGTGTTCGACGCGCTGAGAGCCCAGGGCCTCGTGCTGTTCACCGAGCCGGAAGATGTGGCGAAGTTCCGCAGCGTGCTGTTCATGGAGAACGGCAAGGCAGATCCCGCCCTGGTAGGCAAGGAC
>ODAI012433329.1_pt1 | contig 14944 bp, 10 predicted proteins | sample 1539321 | NCBI WGS metagenome assembly ODAI01 (sample SAMN02144231, study PRJEB22623) | gut metagenome | biome: sheep rumen | host: Ovis aries | place: New Zealand
ACCATCAGCAATGCAAGGCCTTACTGATGCTTAATCAACACCCCGGAACACGAGTGTCGATTATTTGCAAAAAAGTTTGCATAAAAACCAAAACACCTGCTTCAAAAAGCAGGTGTTTTGGTTTTATAAGTAATATCTCTTCTTATCAGAGATCAGAGAGCCTCTTGCACGCTTCAGCTGTGCCCTCGGCGGAACCGAAAGCCGTAAGGCGGAAGAATCCGCTGCCTGCTTCTCCGAAGCCCTCGCCAGGGGTTCCTACGATACCGTACTTGGTAAGGAGCATATCGAAGAACTCCCATCCGCCCATGTTGCCGGGGCACTTAAGCCAGATGTAAGGTGAGTTGATGCCGCCCGTAAAGAATATGTTTTTAGATCTTAAGAGCTCTGCGAGCATCGTGGCATTCTTTCTGTAATACTCAATATTAGCCATACAGGCTTTAACGCCTTCATCAGAAAGTGCCGCTTCAGCAGCGCGCTGTACGGGATAAGATACGCCGTTGAACTTGGTTGCCTGTCTTCTTGCCCACAGTGCGGCGATCTTTGTTCCGCCTGATTCAAGGCCTTCAGGGATAACCGTCCATCCGCATCTTGTTCCCGTAAATCCTGCAAACTTGGAGAATGAAGACACCTCGATCGCACAACTGTCCGCGCCCTCTATCTGATAAATGGTATGAGGAACGTCCTCGGTTATGAAAGCTTCGTATGCCGCATCGAAAATGATAAGAGAACCGGTCTTGAGAGCATAATCGACCCACGCCTTAAGACCGTCAAAGCCATAGACTGCGCCGGTCGGATTGTTGGGTGAGCAGATATAGATTACTGCGGGATTGCCCTTCTTCTCAGGCGGCATAGGAAGGAAGCCGTTGTCGGCCGATCCGGGAACCAGAGTGATGTTCCTGCCTGACATGATATTCGAATCAACATAAACGGGATATACGGGGTCGGGAATGATGATCTCGTTGTCGCCAAGGATATCCACAAGGTTGCCGAGGTCGCTCTTGGCACCGTCTGAAATAAAGACTGAAGATGCTTTGATGTCGGTTCCGAGCTTCTTATAGTGGCCGCTTACCGCTTCTCTCAGAAAGTCATAGCCGTATTCGGGCGGATAACCCCTGAAAGTCTCTTTTACACCCATCTCATTAGCCGCGGCGGCCATTGCGTCAACTGCAGGCTTGGGAAGCGGAAGAGTAACATCTCCTATTCCCATCTTGATTATAGATGCTTCCGGGTTGGCTTCCTTAAAAGCTCTTACCCTTGAAGCTATCTCAGAGAAAAGATAGTTCTGCTTGATCTTTCCGAAATTCCCATTGACCTTGATCTTCATGCTTATGTTCCTCTCATTCTTCAAATTCGCCGCGGATGTCTTCTGCGGGCGGATCCTCGGGATAGGTCCCCGTAAAGCAGCCCCTGCAGATGCTGATCTTATTTGAGACGATATCGCCCAGCCTCTCGAGCTTCAGATAACTAAGAGTGTCGGCGCCTATCTTCTCACGGATCTGTTCGATCGTTCTCTCATATGCGATAAGCTGCTCTCTTGCAGGCACGTCCGTACCGAAAAAGCAAGGCCACAGGAACGGCGGAGAGCTTATTCTCATGTGAACTTCCTTGGCTCCTGCTTCACGGAGCATCGAGATTATCCTGTCGGATGTCGTGCCTCTGACGATGGAGTCATCGACTATGACCACGCGCTTGCCGGCGACCGCACTCTTCATGGCATTGAGCTTGACCATGACGCTGTCTTCACGCCTCTTCTGGCCGGGCTTGATGAACGTTCTTCCAATGTAGGAATTCTTTACGAAAACCTGTCCGAAAGGGATTCCCGAAGCCATCGAATAGCCGAGAGCCGCAACGTTGCCCGATTCGGGAACGCCCGCAACGACATCCGCCTCGATAGGGTCGTCTTCGTAAAGGTATCTGCCGGCCTTTATCCTGGATTCATAAACGCTGATTCCGTCTATGGATGAATCAGGTCTTGCGAAATATATATACTCGAAAATGCAGTGTCCGTGCCTGTCTTTGGGCAGACAGTTGGAACGGTCTGAAATGATCTCTCCGTCCGAATTGACAGTTACGATCTCTCCGGGCTCAACGTCCCTTACATATTCAGCGCCTATCGTATCGAGCGCACATGTCTCGGAAGCGAAAATAAAGGAACTGTCGCGTCTGCCGAGCACCAAAGGCCTGAATCCGTACGGATCCCTTGCTCCGATCAGCTTGCGGGGTGACATTATAACAAGGCTGTACGCGCCGCGAAGCTTTTTCATTGCTTTGCCGACAGCTTCCTCAACACTTCCGGAACCGATCCTTTCCCTTGCGACAAGGTAAGCTATAAGCTCCGAATCGATAGTTGTCTGGAAGATGGCGCCCGTGTAGGCCAGCTGGTCTCTGAGTTCCGGCGAATTGGTCAGATTGCCGTTATGTGCAAGAGCCAGGGTTCCCTTAACGTATTCAAGTACAAGTGGCTGTGCGTTTTCGCGCGTGGAAGAACCCGCTGTAGAATACCTGACATGGCCTACTCCGATGTTGCCGGGAAGCCTGTCGACATCATCTCCTGTAAAGACTTCGTTGACAAGACCCATGTCCTTGCTCGACAGCACCCTGCCCTTCGGATCTGACGTGTTGCTGACGGCGATACCGCAGCTCTCCTGGCCTCTATGCTGGAGAGAGAGAAGTCCGTAATATATCGTATGGGCGACATCACCGCCTGATATGTCATAGATTCCGAAAACTCCGCATTCTTCGTGAAGCATATATGTTACCTCATTCAACGGTTACGCTCTTTGCAAGGTTCCTCGGCTTATCGACATCCAGACCTCTTGCGCAGGATACGTAGTAACCTAAAAGCTGCAGAGGGATTATCGCGAGTGAAGCCGTAAACATCTCATTTATCTTGGGTACATAGACAACGAAATCAGCGGAATCTTCTATGGAATAGTTGCCGAAGTTCGTAAGAGCCATAAGATAAGCGCCTCTTGTCTTTGTCTCAACGAGATTCGAAAGTGTCTTCTCATATAGCCTTCCCTGTGTGAGAACACCGATAACGAAAGTACCGTTCTCAATAAGGCTTATAGTGCCGTGCTTGAGCTCTCCGGCAGCATACGCTTCGCTGTGAATGTAGGAGATCTCCTTCATCTTGAGCGATCCTTCCATGCAGATCGCGTAGTCTATTCCACGGCCGATAAAGAATATATCCTTCTGGGCTGCGAGCTTTGAAGCAAACCACTGGATACGCTCCTTGTCCTCAAGCATCTTTCTTATCTTGTCAGGGATCGTCATGATCTCGGTCAGGAGTTCCTGCTTCTTCTCTTCATCTACCGTTCCCTTTGCAGACGCTATCTCGATGGCGAGAACATAAGACAACGCAAGTTGTGCGCTGTATGCCTTTGTGGTGGCTACAGAGATCTCCGGGCCTGCCATAGTGTAAAGAACATGGTCAGCTTCACGTGCGATCGTGGAACCGATGACGTTTACGATAGCCAGAGTCTTGATCCCTGCTGCTTTGCACTTGCGCAGGGCGGCAAGAGAATCCGCCGTCTCACCGGACTGGCTGATTATGATGACCATAGAATCCTTTGCAAAAGGCATTTCCCTGTATCTGAACTCTGACGCGAGCTCACATCTTACGGGGATCTTCGCCAGTTCTTCGATAACGTACTGGGCAGCAGCACCTACATGGTAAGCAGAACCGCATGCGACGATGTAGATCTGTGAAAGCGCCTTCATCTCTTCGGCGTTAATGCCTGCCTGGGAAAGATCCGTAATGTATTTCTCTCCTTCGGGAGATACGACGGACTTGAGGGTATCGGCGACAGCCCTGGGCTGCTCGTGGATCTCTTTCATCATGAAATGCTCGAAACCGTCCTTCTCGGCGGAAGAAGCATCCCAGTCGATCTCAACCTGGTTCTTCTCGACAACGTCACCGTCGAGGTTGTAGAACGTTGCCTTGCCTGCCTCGATGCAGGCCATCTCGAGATCGTCGATATAGTAAACGTTCCTGGTGTACTTAAGGATAGCGGGAACATCTGAAGCAACGTAGGAAGCGTCCTTGTCGACACCGATTATCATGGGGCTGTCCTTGCGGGCAACGAAGATCTTGCCCGGATGGTCCTTGAACATTACTGCAAGAGCATATGAACCCCTTACACGCACCATTGTCTTGGCAAGAGCCTCAATGGGATCGTGGGTATACTTTTTGTAGTAGTAATCGATGGTCTTGATCGCGACTTCGGTATCGGTATCAGAATAGAAGGTATAGCCCTTGCGGATCATCTTCTCGCGGAGCTGCTGATAGTTCTCAATGATTCCGTTATGAACGCCTACAACGTTGTAGTCGTCAGTAATGTGGGGATGCGCGTTGTTCTCTGAAGGCTCGCCGTGAGTCGCCCACCTGGTGTGGCCGATACCGCAGCTGCCTGTCAATGCCTTGCCGCCGTCAGTTTTCTCTGCCAGCACCTTAAGACGTCCCTTGGCCTTGACCACGACGGGGATCTTCTCTCCGTCCCTTACCGCTATGCCTGCGGAGTCATAACCTCTGTATTCGAGCCTCGCAAGGCCGTCAAGAAGAATTGGTGCCGCCTTTTTCTTTCCCGTGTAGCCGACTATACCGCACATAATCCGTTTCCTCCAAAAAATAAGGGTCCCCCAGTATTCACTGCGAGACCCCATTGTCCAAATTATTTAATTGCTGTCCGGTTTATAGGCAGTGAATACAGGCGCTTTTACTTGAAGCGGATAATGCATATTCATAGCTTATGAACCAGATAATTTTCATGTGAGTATTTTATTCTTTAAAAGATTTATTGTAAAGAATTTTTTTCACAGAGAACAAAGCGCCCGAAGGCGCCTTGTTTTGTGTATTTTTAATCCTTGCCGGTTATCTTTTTCTGAGCCTTGTCAAAGAAAGAGATAAAGCCCTTGCCTCTGTCCTTATTGCTCGAAAGTGCCTTGGACAGGTCACTTGAGTAGGTCGTATTGATTCCGGCGCTCTTAAGCTTGGAATAAGCCTTGCTGCCGATGCTGGTCGTCCAGGACCACCCGCCTCCGTTCTTGGCAACCCTGTAAACGATCAGGAAATGGTTCTGGTCCTTGAAGTTGTTCTTGTAGATATTCTTTGTATAAGTCCTGAAGTCATCACCCGTGAGATTTGTCTTGACCGTATATACGACAGGAATGATCTTTGTGGCCTTCTCAAACTCGACAAGCTTGGCTTCAAGAGCCGCATCGTCCTTGATAACGTTAGCCTCATCCTTAACGTGTGAAGCTAACTTGACCGAAGGCGTAGGAGCGGGAGTGCTGGTCGGCTTCGGTTTCGGAGTAGGAGTAGGTGTAGGCTCTTCGGTAGTGGTCGTCTCCTCTTCTGTCGTTGTTGTTGCAGCCGTGGTCTCTTCTTCGGTGTCATCAGTCTGATACGTGGGTTCAGTCTCATCATCACCACGGTTGATAACAGGAGCCAAAGGCTCTGTAGTGGGCACTGTGGCCTGCGTTGTGACGATAACGGCGCTGCTCGGCGGGGGTGCCTTCTTACCGCAGCCTGCGAAGGCCGTGAGGCTTAACGCGGCTATGGCCAATATAGAGATCAACTTATGTTTTTTCATTATCAATCCTCCAACTTTTTAAGTTGTTTTCTAAAAATATATAAATAATCCTTTAAATGTCAATCTCAAAAACCAAGCAATTAAGCCACATTTTCCTTACATTTTCAGCTCTTGGGACTTTCAGCCGGAGTAAATTCGATATTATCCTCACTGGCATGCTTTTGTGCCGCAGCCTCGTCGGCAAGCTCGATAAGCCTCTGCTGCGAGTCGATCTTTGCCTTTCCCCTGAGATCGAGCTTTGAATAGGAACCGTCGGTATTCATAAAGCTCGCGCGGATCGTATCGGCCAGTTCGACCTCGAGAACCTCCATTACGCGGGCACGGCAGTCCGGATCCTCGACCGGGAACAGAAGCTCGACACGTCTGTTGAGGTTTCTCGGCATCCAGTCTGCGGATGCAAGATAAAGGTCCTCATGTCCTTCATTATAGAAATAGAAGATTCTCGAATGCTCAAGGAAACGGCCTGTTATCGAGCGGACCGTAATGTTTTCGGACATTCCCGGTATTCCGGCCCTGAGGCAGCAGATTCCTCTGACGATAAGGTCGATCCTTACGCCGGCGCATGAAGCTTCATAGAGCTCTTTGATGATCACGCCGTCAACCAGGGAATTGATCTTCGCCACGATCCTTGCAGGCATGCCGTTTCTTGCGTTCTCTGCCTCCTGGCGGATCTTCTGCACAAAGTAATCCTTCATCCACAAAGGCGCGGGAACGAGTCTGTTCCATACCTGGGGTATGGAGAAGCCCGAAAGCATGTTGAAGAACTGGGATGCGTCCTTACCGAAGCTTTCCGAGGCGGTGAAAAGACCTATATCAGTGTAGATCTTGGCGGTAATGTCGTTATAGTTGCCTGTTGCGAGGTGCAGATAGCGCCTGATGCCGTCCTCTTCCTTACGGACGACAAGTGTGATCTTACTGTGCGTCTTAAGGCCAACGAGTCCGTAGATAACATGGCAGCCTGCATTTTCAAGCATCTTTGCCCAGTTGATGTTGTTCTCTTCATCAAATCTGGCTTTGAGCTCGACAAGCACCATTACCTGTTTTCCGCACTGAGCAGCCTCAAGGAGCGAAGCGATAATGGGCGACTTGTCGGATACACGGTAAAGTGTCTGCTTTATCGCGAGGACATTGGGATCCCTTGCCGCCTGTCTGACGAATTCAAGAACAGGCTCAAAGCTTTCATAAGGATGATGGACGATACGGTCCTTCTCTCTTATCTGCGCGAAAATATCGAGTTCGCTTACGGGGCCGTCAAACGAAGCAGGTTCTGCGGGTTCGTGTGCCGGATAACAGAGATCAGGGTGCTTGATCTTGCATGCTGAAGTCAGCTTAGACAAGAACGTCAGGTCGATCGGACCGTTGACGCTGAAGATATCCTTCTTATCAACACCAAGCTCCTTAATCAGGTATTCGAGGAGCTCAGCATCCATATCATCCTGGATCTCAAGTCTTATGATCTCGCCGAATCTTCTGCGTCTTACCTGCTCTTCTATCTCCTTGAGAAGGTCTTCCGCCTCGTCCTCGTCGATATCGAGGTCGGCATTTCTCATTACACGGTAGAAGCCCGCAGCAATTACCTTCTGACCGTCAAACAGCTCGTTGACGTTTGCCATTATTATCTGCTCGATGGGTACGAAGATATCTCCTTCTCCCGTAGGGATCTGATATAGCCTCTTAACGACCGTCGGGATCTGGACAGTCGCGTACATATGCTTTTCGTTTTCCTCTTTATCGGAAGAACCCTTCTTCTTGGAGTTCGTGATGCCTTCCTGCGCCTTATCCTGAAGTCTTACCCTGTCAGGATCGTTCTCGAGCATTACACACATGTTGAGCATGCGGTTGTAGATGAGCGGGAACGGTCTTGATGAGTCGACGGCCATAGGTGTAAGGACCGGATAGAGTACGTTCTTGAAATAAGAATCCGCGATCTGCTGTTCAGCCTTGCCGAGTTCTGAATAATCCTTCAGGAATATCTTTTCCTGGGCAAGCGCGGGAACAAGCGTACGGCCGTATGTCGAATACATGAGAGACATGAGTTTTCTTGTCTTCTCGTCGATCCTTTCGAGCTGTTCGCTGACCGTAAATCCGGCGATATCCTTCTCCGTAAATTCGATGCTCTGCATGTCACGGAGCGACGCTACGCGGACGATATAGAACTCATCCAGGTTGGATGCCGTAATTGAAAGGAAATTGAGCCTTTCAAGGAGCGGATTCTTGATATCCCTGGCCTCGTGAAGGATACGCTCATCGAACTCGATCCATGAGAGTTCCCTGTTGAAGTATTTCGCGTTTCCGCTCAGGAAAGACGCATATTTATCGGACTTATAGTCCTTTGTCTTCTCGGAAGCCACGGACGGCTTTCTGGCCGCAACCTTGGGCTTCGGAGTGTTTGTCTTCTTTAATGCAACCTTTACTGTCGCGCTCTTCTTCGCGGCAGGCTTCTTTGCTGCGGGCTTTTTCGCGTCGCCCTTCTTTGACGGTGTCTTTCTAACTGCCATCAGCCTTCCCTCCTCCTTGCCTTGAGCACGGGTTTGATGCCCATGACATCTTCAAACATCTTGCCGCGGTTCTCGAACGCCCAGAGTTCAAACGACATGTCGTCCGGGGATTCGCATACCGTGACGAATTTATTATCCTTGACCGCGCATGAGATCTTTTTCGCCTTCTCCTTGTGGGAAGCGTCGCATGCGTCTGCTATCTTCAAAATAGACGTAAGCTTTGAGACAACGACCTTCTGCGTGGACGACAAAAGCGAATAGTAGTAGCTGTCGTACGGATCGCTCCTCGTGTAGAGCCTTACGATCATGGCGACCATATTGAGTTCGTCGTGATCTAAGCCCATCAGGTTGGAATACTGGATAACGGAATAAGCTGCATCGCTGTGATTCCTTGCGTGAACGAACTTGCCAATCTCATGAAGTATGACGGCAACCTGGAGCAGAAGCCTGTCCCTCTCGCCCAGTCCGCTTACATTTTTGAGCTCGTCAAACATCATGAGAGCCGTCTTCTCAACGAACTCGATGTGCTTCTTGTGCGATCTGTATCTCTTCGCGATCTGTCTTGCCGCAGAGATAAGATATCTGTCAGGAGCGAACGGGGCCTTTAATCCCAGCTCCGTGTAGCAGTAGTAATAAACGATTCCGTCGGACAGCGAGGCGTGAGGCATATAGATGGAATCAACGCCTGTGTATTCGAGCATGTTCTTTACGATCAGGGCCGTCGGCAGAAGGAGCGGCGCGATCATGGAAGGGACCTTCTCGTTCAGCGTAAGATCCGAAGGACGCGTCTTGAGAAGGTACTCGTAGACCTTGAGGAATTCTTCCTTAGTCAGTACGCACGAGCCCATGGAATCATGTCCGGAGAGCTTCTTGATAAATCCCATCTCGCCCGAAAAAGCTATCAGATTACTGTATGTTATTCCTTTAGGCTCAACGGCGTGATAGTCGTCCAAGTCCTGCGCTATGAACTCTTCGATGACCTCCTCGTAATGAGTGGTCCTGCTCTGAAGGTCCGAGAGCATTCCGGAGATACGCAGAGATCCCAATACGAGGTTCTGAGAGAAAACGAATTCCGACTTGTCGTAAACCGATGCCTGCAGAGAACCCGACCCGATATCGAGTATCATGGTGCCGTTCTCTATCATCTTTCCGAAATCGGGATACAGAGCCTGGACCGCGATCGTCTGGTAATATCGCTCCATGGAATTGTCCAGGACCTTTATCTTAAAACCCGTCCTGGTCCTTATCTTCTCGATTACGATATCGGCGTTTGTTGCATCTCTGAATGCTGAAGTGGCAACGCAGAAAACCCTTACAACACCGTATTCACGGCATTTCTCGTCGAACATCTTGAGGCATTTGCAGAGCTCATCGACCTGCTCCGGCTGGATGGTGCCGGACCTGTAGCTTCGCGAGCCCAGTCCCGTAAATTTGCGGACTGCCTCGATCTCCTTGGGTTTGCCCTTCGCGTTGACCTCAAAGATCTTGATCCTCGCCGTAAGCGAACCGATATCGATCACGGCTATAAGCTTTTTTGCCATTATTCGCTTCTCCCTTGCCAAATGGTCTCTTATTCAAGATTTGCGACTATTCTGTCGGTCATCTCTTCTGTGCTTACAATAGTTATGTTTCCGGATGCATCACTGCCGCCGTACAAAGCGATATCAGGCGTGCGCGCGCCCTGTGCGAGGGTTTTGCTTACTGCCTCCGAGACAGAGTCAGCAGCGTCCTTCTCGCCCAAATGGAGCCTCAGCATCATTTCTACGGAAAGGATCGATGCTATCGGATTGGCCTTATGCTGACCCGCTATGTCAGGCGCGGAACCGTGGATAGGCTCAAACATTCCGGGCATACCGGGATTACCGAGCGATGCCGAAGGCAGCATTCCGACAGAGCCTGTGATCTGTCCGGCAAGATCCGACAGGATATCGCCGAACATATTGGAAGTAACGATAACATCAAATGACGAAGGTCTTGCCACAAGCTGCATCGAGGCATTGTCAACATAAAGGAAATCAAGAGCGACGTCCTTGAATTCTTCTGACATTTCCTTCGCAAGCTGACGCCACATCCGGCTCGTGATGAGGACATTTGCCTTATCAACGACCGTAAGCTTTTTGTTCCTGATACGCGCAAACTCGAATCCGCGCCTTAATATCCTTTTTATCTCCGCTTCGGAATAGGACTCGGTATCGAAAGATACCTTTCCTTTCGTTGTTCCGTCAAAGAGCTTTTCGGCGCTCTCATAAGAGCCCTGCTTGCCGAAATAAATGCCTCCGGTCAGTTCCCTGACGATAAGAAGATCGATGTTTCCCGGATCCTTCAGAGGTGAGGCGTTGCTTAATTCCTTGTGTATTATCGCAGGTCTGAGATTCGCATAAAGATGCATTCCCTGACGAAGTCCCAATAAAGCCTTTTCCGGTCTTTTCTCCGGTTCGATCATATCCCATTTGGGACCTCCGACCGCGCCTAAAAGCACGGCATCGGAACCTGCCGCAGCCTCAAGCGTCTCACCCGGCAGCGGCACTCCGAAAGCGTCTATGGCGCATCCTCCGGCCTTGTATTCGGTAATCTTCGGTTCAAAACCGTACTTATCCGCCACTGCTTTAAGAACCTTTACCGCAGCACCGTTAACCTCCGGACCTATTCCGTCACCGGGTATCGAAACTATGTTGTAAGATCTGCCCATACCGGTCTCCTTGTTCTTCAGATGCCCGACTTTTCTTTCGTGTATTCCACCAGTCCGCCGCTTCTGATTATCCCGTTGATGAAATCAGGGAACGGCTTGGATTGGTACTTCTCATTCTTCGTAACGTTCTCGATTATTCCCGTATCGAAATCCGCGCTGACGATATCGCCCTGTTCTATTGCTTTTGCAGCCTCAGGGCACTCTAAGATCGCAAGTCCCACGTTGATGCAGTTACGGAAAAAGATCCTCGCAAAGCTTTCTGCAATAACAAGAGAGATGCCGCTTGCCTTGATCGCCACGGGAGCATGTTCCCTGGAAGAACCGCATCCGAAATTCTTTCCCGCGACCATTATGTCTCCTTTGGAGACGCTGCCCGCGAAATCAGCATCGATATCTTCCATGCAGTGCTGTCTCAAATGTTCGGGATCGCTGGAATTAAGATATCTTGCGGGAATGATGACATCGGTATCGACGTTGTCTCCGTACTTAAATGCTTTACCGGTAACTTTCATATGTAACCTCCGTCAAAGCTCGTCAGGCGTGCCTACACGTCCTAAGACAGCTGATGCGACCGCTACGGGAACGCCGCTTAAGATAACTTCAGAACCGGTGTCTCCCATGCGTCCAACGAAATTCCTGTTTGTGGTCGATACACATCTCTCGCCTTTTGCGAGAACACCCATATGGCCTCCGAGGCAAGGTCCGCATGTAGGTGTGGAGATAACGCATCCCGCGTCATCGAAGATCCTGAGCCACCCTGCTTCAAGCGCGTATCTGTATATCTGCTGGGAACCGGGAATGATAATGCATCTTACATTTTCATTGACTTTAAGTCCCTTGAATATCTCCGCCGCAGCTCCAATATCCTCTAATCTTCCGTTTGTGCATGAACCTATTACGACCTGATCGATCTTAAGATCTCTGCAGTCTTCTGCTTTTCTCGTGTTGGAGGGAATGCTCGGCAGCGCGACGGTGAGCGGTATCTCGGAAAGATCTATCTCTATCGTCTGTGCATATTCCGCATCTTCATCCGCGGTATATATCTTGTAATCGCTTGCCGCAAATCTCTTGGGATTCGTTTTGGCAATATATCTGAGCGTGTATTCGTCAAACGGGAAAACGGCGTTCTTCGCGCCGCACTCTATCGCCATATTGCAGATCGTAAGCCTTCCGGCCATTGAAATGCTCTTTAATCCTTCGCCTTCAAATTCGATCGACTTATATAACGCTCCGTCAACGCCGATCATGCCGATAAGATACAGGATGAGGTCCTTGCCGGTTACGTATTTATTGAACGAACCTTTAAGGATGACCTTTATCGCTTCAGGTACGCGGAACCATGTAACGCCTCTTGCCATCGCGCATGCAAGATCGGTCGATCCGACTCCGGTTGAGAAAGCGCAAAGAGCGCCGTATGTGCATGTATGCGAATCAGCGCCGATAACCATATCACCGGGGAAAACTATACCGTTATCCGGAAGTATGACATGCTCGATGCCCATCTCGCGGCGGCCAAGTTCATAGAAATGACTGACCTCCTGCTCTCTTGCAAAACATCTCATGGTCTTGCAGAGTTCTGCTGATTTTATATCCTTGTTCGGCGTGAAATGATCCTGGATAAGACAGACCCTGTCCTTATCGAAAACCTTGTCTGAACCCATCTGTTTGAAGATCTTTATCGCAGGCGGAGTAGTAACGTCGTTGCCGAGAACATAGTCAAGCTTTGCTTCAATAAGATCTCCGGCCTTAACTTCAGATAACCCGGCGTGATCTGCCAGGATCTTCTGCGTAATCGTCATGCCCATATGAAGCACCTCGTTCAGATAGATTTGATAAAATTTTACAACATTATTCTTCTTACTTGAAGAATAATATTTATATCAATCCTCTCCGAGTTCGAAATATTCCTCGTAAAGCGCATTCAGTTTTTCTGATATCTCGGCATAACGTTTGTATTCATTCTCGCCCGCATCAACGCCGAATCTTGCTTCTATCTGCTTTTGCTCTTCCTCTAATGCGCGCGTCTCTTTCTCAATATCCGAAAGACGCTGACGGCGTTTTGCAGATGCTTTTCTGTCTTCGTTTTTCTTTTTCTGAGGCTTTTCCGTGACCTTGATCTGTTCTTCAGGCTGTTTAACCGCATTCCTTACGGACTTGCGGTAATACTCGTATTTCTCGAATTCCGAAGCCCTTCCCTCATTAAAGCCAAGAATGACATCAGCACATTTATCGATAAAGAATCTGTCGTGCGATACACAGATAACCGCTCCGTCGTATGCCCTGATGGCATCCTCAAGGATCTCGCGCGAGTTGATATCCAGATGGTTTGTAGGCTCGTCAAGGAAAAGTATATCCGGGCGTTCTCTGAGCAGACAACAAAGATAGAGCCTTGAACGTTCACCGCCCGACAGGTCTCTTATCACCTTATATGCATCGTCACCCCTGAATCCGAATCTTGCAAGGAGAGATCTGGCTTCAGTCGTCTTTATGCCTTCACTTCTTTCAACGAGTTCGTCAAAGCATGTTGCGTCTTCATCATCAAACGGAACGAACTGGCCCATGTATCCGCAGCTCGTTCCGGTTGCAATAGTGACTTTTCCTGATGTTCCGTATGCTTTACCTGCAAGCATCATAAGCAGTGTAGTCTTGCCGCATCCGTTCGGACCGCACAAGAAAAGTTTCTCGTCCGCTTTAAGCTCGAATGATATATCTGTAAAAAGATCCTTGTCGCAGTCATCGAATCTTTTCGTAACTTCATTTACATTAAGAAGGATCTTATCAGATCTTCCGGAACGGTCGGCAGGAGCTGCAGTAAAACTCATTTTCGCGTACTGCGCCGGAAGCTTTGCCTTCTCCCTTTCAAGGATATCGGCAAGCTTGTCGACCATCTTCTCTCTCTGGTGATAACCGGATATATTCCTGTGCGAGAGCATCGTCTGCTTTACGTCGAGCTGGTGCGCAAGTTCAGTCTCGAGATTTTCTATTACAGAAGCCTGTGTCTTTAAGAATTCTTCTTTCTGAATAACATAATCAGAATAGTTGCCTTTGTATTCGGTTATCCTTCCGCCGTCTAATTCGATCACGCGGTTCGCGACCGAATCGATGAAATGCCTGTCATGCGTAATTACGAAAACTGCTCCGCCGTAGGAAGAAAGGAAACCTTCAAGCCACTCGACTGCTTCCATATCCAGGTGGTTCGTAGGCTCGTCGAGCATAAGGATATCGGGTCGTTCCACGATCAGTCTTGCAAGACAGACACGCATTTTCTCTCCTCCCGAAAGAGAAGAAAAATCGGTTCTTGCGCTGTCTACGGTATTGCCTAATCCGAGTCCTCTTAACGCATCGTTAAGTCTGTACTCGTAATCGTATCCGCCTGCCGCTTCGTAAGCAGAACGCGCGTCGGAATATTCATCCATCTTCTTTTTAAGTTCAGGTGAATCAGGATCTGACATAGAAAGATCAGCTATCTCTTTCTCAAGCGAAGATAACTTTGAATCCAGTTCAACAAGTCTTGCAGGCTTGAGTGTCGCTGACAACAGATCCTGCTCTTCTATCCTCTGAGAGAGATAACCTGCGATAGTATTTCCGTGAAGCAGTACATCACCGGAATCAGAATGGATATTGCCTCTTATTATCTTGAACAGTGTTGATTTGCCTGCACCGTTATCACCGATGAACGCGATCTTGTCGCCTTTGTTCACGCGGAAAGACACGTCATTCAAGACGCGTCTGTCACCATAACTCTTTGATATGTTCTGTACAGTTAATAAAGGCATGAACAAAAGATATACATTATCGAAGAAAAATGCAAACATAAAAAAACTCCCGGAGGATCTCCGGGAGTGATTGATCAAGAAGTTATCTTGAAATCAGAAGAGGTCTACACCCTTTCCGCTCTCATCGTAAGCCTTCTTCTCAGCTACGTTGACCCAGATCTTAGCAGCCTTGGGAAGCTTCTTAGCGATTGCTGCGTTAGAGATTTCCTGACCATCGATCTGGAAGAAGATCTCTACCTTCTTAGGAGCAGCAGCCTTCTTTGCAGCGGGCTTCTTAGCAGCAGCCTTCTTTGCAGCGGGCTTCTTTGCAGCAGCCTTCTTTGCAGGAGCAGCAGCTTTCTTTGCAGCGGGCTTCTTAGCAGCAGCCTTCTTTGCAGGAGCAGCAGC
>ODAI011180123.1_pt1 | contig 14943 bp, 13 predicted proteins | sample 1539321 | NCBI WGS metagenome assembly ODAI01 (sample SAMN02144231, study PRJEB22623) | gut metagenome | biome: sheep rumen | host: Ovis aries | place: New Zealand
AAGAAAGAAAGTATTGCAAATGGTTCCTTCACGAAACATTCCTCAATCACATTGCAAACATTCAGGACGACAACCACAATCCAATCTGGAGAAAACCAGGCGACGGAATACCAGGAAGAATCGATGGATATGATGTTGTTGAAAGTCGTCTGATGCCTCAGCTTGCAGACATAGAGGCTGACAGCACAATTGCCATCTTCATGAATCCAAAAAGAATCATCCACGGCAACAGAAAAGGAATTGAAATTAAACGTTTCGATGAAACAACAGAAGGGCTCGAATATGGAGAGCTCTTTATGCGATTCCGCAAGCGTGATGGATTCCTTGTAACAAGACCAAAGAAAAATATGGTGCTCTTAAAAACAGCAACAGAATAATACCAAAAGCAAATATAAATATTTGACTTTGGAAAGCGGGGGCGAAAATTCCCGAACCGAAGTGAAGGCAAATGCAAGGCTGGAGCGCAGCGACACCGCGAAGCGGCTTGGCCTTGTATTTGCCTGAACGGAGGTTATACTAGCCTTTGCCCCGCTTTTCCGTGGAGGAAGATTTGAAACCTTTCACATTTGAAGAGCTACAGAAAATATTAGAGCTTAAAGGAGAAGATATTGAAACTGACTCTTTAATCTTTGCAGCAACAGTTTCTTACATCGAAAAACTTTTAAGTTACACACTTGAAGATAAAAACTATAACGAATTACATACTGTAAAAGACTGTATGGTTTTTACGGACCACGAAAACATTTCCGAGATGATAAACATCATTGATATGACATCTAAACTTCGAGTTCCAAATTGTGTAATTGATGGACAGCGTATTTTATTCATAGATCCAAAACTTGAAGGACATGTTGTCTTTTTGAATTACAATGCTGGCTTTACCGAAGAAACACTACCAGCTGATTTGAAGGAAGTTATTGTAAAGCTCTTCCTTCTTAAAAAGAAAGACTTTATTAAAAACGTAAATCATGATGATGAAACAGGATTTGAATTACCACAGGACATTCAGTCTGTAATCAATTTCTATAGAAGAAAATGTCTATGAAAAGTTTTGAACCTGTTTATAAAGAACTGGAATGTCTCTTAATTCAAAAGCTTCCTGAATACATTGAAAAAATCAATAAGGAGTATAATGACGGAATTATTCTTAAACCTTTTGAAAACACTACTCTTGAAGAGAATTGCATTAAAACACCTTCATTTACATTTAATATGGAAGAAATTGAATATTCTGAGAAAGATAGAATTGTAGAAAATACGATTTATACGGTTAGCATTGAATTAAAGCTGCACCCTAATACAGAGAAAAATACAATTATTTTTAACAGGTATTTTGAAGCAATAGAAAATACAATAAAAGATACGGTTGTTTGGCTGAACTTTAAAATAAAGAACATAAAAGAGAACAAGATAATTGTGAGAATTACTGTGTAAAAAGATTCAATTGCCCAGAAACTGCCCAGAAGTTGCCCTGATCTTGCCCAGAAAATTCCTAGATAATTCCTAGTAAGTTCCTAGATACTTCCTAGAAGTTTTTATTTAAATACCTGTAAAAGACACGAAAAACTTCTATTTTCGTGCTATAATAAATCAATTGGGAGAATTACAAAATTGAGTAAAGGATTCAATGAAAACACTAGAGTTCAGGTTCCAGCAATCTTACATCTTACAAGACTTGGATACACATATATTGGAAAAATCCATGAAGAAAATGCCGGTGAACAGTATGATTCAGAGACTAATATACTCATTGATGAATTTCATAACTCCTTTAACAGACTGAATCCTGGAAAAGAAAAAGAGTGGCAGCATGTTTTTTCTGATATAAAGCAGCTTCTGTATAATGATGACCTTGGCCGTGGATTTTATAAACTTTTGACTTCTGAAACTGCCTATAAGTTAGTTGATTTTGATAATCCTAAAAACAATACTTATCTTGTTACGGGTGAGTTTACTTGCCGTAACGGAGATGATAACTTTCGTCCTGATATTACGCTTTTTATAAACGGACTTCCGCTTGTTTTTATTGAGGTAAAGAAACCTAATAATCACGAAGGTATTGTTTCTGAATATAAACGTATTTATGAACAGAGAATGCCGAATAAAGCATTCCGTAGATTCTTTAATATTACTCAGCTGATGATTTTCTCTAACAATATGAACTATGATACTCTGGACGGAATTGTTCCGGTACAGGGCTCGTTCTATTGTACTGGTTCAAGGTCAAAACCTTTCTTTAATTGCTTTAGAGAAGAGAATCCAGCACAGCTTGATATTGAACCTTTTATTGCAGCTTTCCCTTATAAGAAACTTGATGAGACTGTTGAGCAGAAAGTGCTTTCTGACTTTAACTGTCAGGTTATTTTCCAGACGGAAGAATATAAGACCAATAAAAACTTTGACAGACCGACAAATAAGATTCTTACTTCGATGTGTTCACCTGCAAGACTTCTTTATTTACTCAAATATGGAATTCTATATTTGAAGAGTGAAAAAGAAGTTGACGGTAAGATTGAAATTAAAGATGAAAAACACATTATGCGCTATCAGCAGTTCTTTGCTTCTATGGCAATTACTGCAAAATTTGATAAAGGTGTAAAAAGCGGAATTATCTGGCATACCCAGGGAAGCGGAAAGACAGCACTTGCTTATTACCTTAATTTTATTCTTACTGATTATTTTGCAAAGCAGAATATGGTTGCGAAATTCTATTTTATTGTAGACCGTCTTGATTTGATGGAACAGGCAACTGAAGAATTTGAAAACCGTGGATTGAAAGTTACAACTGCAGAAACTCGAGAAGAGCTTATGAAACAGTTTAAGAACTCACAGTCTAAAGAAAGTAATACTGGTGAGCATGAAGTTGTAGTTGTAAATATACAGAAGTTTGCGGAAGATAAATCGAAGGTTGATTTACCGGCTTATTCTACAAACCTTCAGAGAATATTTATTATTGATGAAGCACACAGAGGTTATGATCCTACAGGATGTTTCCTTTCTAATCTTTTTGATGCAGATAAAAATGCAATTAAACTAGCTCTTACTGGTACTCCACTTTTGAAGTCAGAGAAAAAGAGTTGTGCTGTATTCGGTGATTATATTCATACATATTATTATGATAAGTCTATTGCGGACGGTTATACTGTAAAGCTTATACGAGAAGATATAGAAACTTCATACAAAGAAAAAATGACTGAAGTTCAGGAAAGAGTTCGCAAAACTCTTAATGAAGAACGCAAAAACTCTCTGGATAAACTGGTTCAGCAGAAAGAAGTAACAAAGGCAGATATTGTCGAACATGAAGTTTATGTAAAAGAACTCTTGCGTTATATCATTAAAGATTTTGTCAGATTCAGAGCCATTCATGGAGACTCTACTCTTGGGGCAATGATTGTTGCAGAAACTGGAACACAGGCAAAAAAGATTTCGAAATACTTTGATGAAGTTATGGCTGAGCTCAAAGAAAAAGAGAATATGACCACAACTCTGAAACATGAACTTATTGTGCATGACGTAGGCACAAAACAGGAACGTAAGCAGATAGTTCAGAAAGACTACAAAAAGAATATGACTGTTGATGTACTTGTTGTGTTCAATATGCTTTTAACCGGTTTTGATGCTCCACGCCTTAAAAAGCTTTACCTTGGCCGTGCACTACAGGATCATAATCTTTTACAGGCTATTACCCGCGTAAACCGTCCTTATAAAGATATGCGGTACGGATATCTTGTAGACTTTGCGGATATAAAAGCAAACTTTAATGAGATTAACAAACAGTATCTGAATGAGCTGAATAAGTTTAATGACCCGAATGAGGATGGTACAACTAATACAAATACCTTTACTCAGATTTTGGAAAATCCTGAACAGATTATCCATGATATGAAAGTTATTAAGCAGACACTTTTTAACTATGATACAGAAAATGCAGAAAACTTCAGTTCTCAGATTTCGGAGATTGAAGATAAAGATAAACTGCTTGAACTTAAAAAAGCTTTGTTTGCTGCAAAATGTATGAGCAATCTTGTTCGTACTTTTGGTGATGAAGAGCTAAAAACCGCTTTTGCAAAAGTTAGGCTTGAGCGTGTAGCAGAAATGCTCAGCGAGGTTCAAAATCATATTGATTTGATTAATCAGAAAGAAGCTTTTATTGCAAGTGAAGATACAAAGATTGCAATTAATGAAGCAATGCTGCATATTAAGTTCAACTTTGCAAAGATTGGCGAAGAGGAATTAAAAATCATTTCATGTGGTAAAGAACTGGAAGAAAAACGCAAGCGCACTTTGAATGAGTTTGAAAACAACTTTGACCCGGAAGACCCGGAGTTTATTACTCTCAGAGCGGCTTTCTTAAACAGGTTCAAAGAACATGGATTTGTTCCTAATTCGATAGCTCAGTTCAATGAAGAAAACAAGGACTTGGATGAAATCATTTCACGCTTGAGAAATATAAATAAGAAGAATGAAAATCTTGCAAAGAAATATGGCGGTGATGCTAAGTTTGTAAGGGTTCATAAAAGAATCCGTGAAGCTAATCAAGAACGCCAGATAAAGCATGAGCCTTATATTATTTCTGAATTTGAGGAAGATATTGTTCAAGCTTTACTTATGGTCAAAACTGAAATTGATCAGAAGGTTTTTGACCGCAACAATATTCTAAAAAAAGATGACTATTTTGAAAATACTGTTTATGAACTTGTAGACGGTACTTTGTATAAAATGCAGATTGAATCTGGAATGGACGACTGCGACTTTATAAAGAACAAAGTAGCCAAACAGTATTTGAACCAATATCATAATGTTTACGGAGTATAAATTAAATGAGCGACATAAAAGCTAAAACAATAAAGTTAATTGATGAACTTAAAGCAACCTGCCAGGCAAAAGGTCTTGGAAATGACGGTAACGAATTCAAGATTATTACTCAGGTTTTCCTTTATAAATTTTTGAATGATAAGTTTGGTTATACATTAAAAACAAAAGATACTCGTTACAAAGCTCAGTTTGCAAAAGCTGCAAAATGGGATGAAGAATATGCAAAGCTTTCTGAAGAAGAACAGAAACGTGTTTGTAAAGTTTTGGGGGCAGACTGTCCGAATCTTTACAGCAGACATTTAATCTCTACCCTCTGGAATCAGCAGAACAAAAAAGATTTTGATCAAATTTTTGATGACACAATGGAAGATATTGCAGCTGTAAACATTGAAACCTTTTCTACAATGACAGCAGAAAAAGCAAAGATTCCGATTTTTGAGCGACTTACACAATACGTTACAGATACTAGCCAGAGAGCAGCTTTTGCCCGAGCTCTTATTGATAAGCTTGCGAACTTTAGTTTTGAAGAAGCATTTAAAGAGCATTACGATTTCTTTGCAGCTGTATTTGAATATCTTATTCAGGATTACAACACAGCAGGAGGCGGAAAATATGCAGAATATTATACACCTCATGCAATTGCAACTATTATGGCAAGACTGCTTGTAGGTGATGATGAAGATTTACACAATATTGAATGTTATGACCCTTCTGCCGGAACTGGTACTTTGCTTATGGCATTGGCTCATCAGATTGGCGAGGACAAGTGTACAATCTTTAGTCAGGATATAAGCCAACGTTCAAATAAAATGCTCAAACTGAATCTTATTTTGAACAACCTTGTTTCGAGCCTTGATAATGCAATTCAGGGCGATACACTTGTAAGTCCTTATCATAAAAGTGAAGACGGAACAAGTTTGAAGCAGTTTGACTTTGTTGTTTCAAATCCACCGTTTAAAATGGACTTTAGCGATACCCATAAAGATATTGCAGCACAGCCGGCACGATTCTGGGCAGGCGTTCCAAACATCAAACCGAATGACAAGGATAAGATGGAAATCTATCTTTGTTTTATTCAGCATGTAATTAACTCTTTGAAGGAAGAATCTGGAAAAGGTGCAATTGTTGTTCCAACAGGATTCATTACTTCTAAAAATGGAATTGGTAAAAAGATTCTTGAAAAAATTGTAGATGAACACATTGTATGGGGTGTTGTTTCAATGCCAAGCAATGTATTTGCTAATACTGGTACTAACGTTAGTGTACTCTTCTTTGATAAATCTAAATCAAGTGAAAATGTAATTCTTATTGATGCGCAGAAGCTCGGCGAAGAATATAAGGATGCACAGGGCTTAAAGAAACGCCGTCTTACACAAGATGAAATTGAAAAGATCGTAACTACATTCCGTAAGAAAGAAGTTGTTGACGATTTTAGCGTAGTTGTTTCTTATGACCAGATTAAAGAAAAAGGTTATGCCCTTAGCGCAGGACAATACTTTGACATCAAGATAGAATATGTAGATATAAGTGAAGAAGAGTTTAATGCACAAATGAAAGCTGATACTGACGAGCTTAACTCTATGTTTGATGAAAGTCATAAACTTGAAAGTGAAATAAAAAAACAGCTTGCAGGACTTGAATTTGTGGGAGGTAAAAAATGAAAGAATTAGCAAAATCAAAGGCAAATATGCCTATTACAGAAAATGAATACACAGACCTTTTAAAAACTGCTAGAACTCAAATAGATGCAGGACGTTCAACCATTGCCCTTCAAGTAAATTCTACTGCAAACACAACCTACTGGAATCTTGGAAAGCTTTTGCATGAAAGAAAAATCGAAGGTGGTTATGGAAGTAGCGTCATAGAACGCCTTTCTGTTGATCTTAAAAAAGATTATCCAGATATGGGTCTTTCTCCAAGAAACCTTTGGTATATGAAACAATTTTTTGAACGCTATTGCGATTCAGATATAAAACTGCAACGCTGCGTTGCAGTTTTATCATGGAGAAAGATAGTATTATTAATCAATAAGAAATTATCTGACCAAGAAACATTTTATTATGCAACAGAAACAGTGAAGAAAAACTGGAATAAGGATTTTCTTTTAAATGCCATAAAAATGGATATGTACTCTGCTCATAAAAATGAGATTAGAGACAATAACTTTACGCAGACACTACCAGCATTACAGGCAGAACAAGCAAATGAAATATTACAAGATTCATATAACCTTGGCTTTTTGAATGTAACAGAACCAATTGCTGAGCTTGAACTTGAAAGACGCCTTGTTGAAAAAATCAAGACTTTTATGCTTGAGCTTGGAACGGGTTTTACGTTTATTGATAATCAACATCACCTTGAATATAACAACAAAGAATATTTTGTAGATATGCTTTTCTTTAACAGAAAACTCAAATGTCTTGTTGCAATTGATTTGAAAATCGGAGAGTTTAAGAGTGAATATGTTGGCAAGATGAATATGTATCTTTCTCTTCTGGATAAACTAGAGAAAGAGGACGACGAAAATCAATCAATTGGTATTATTCTCTGTGCCGAAAAAGACCATCTTGATGTTGAAATTGCTTTACAGGATGTGAATAAGCCAATAGCCGTTGCCGATTACGAACTTATTGTTCCAAAGAAAGAATTACAGACTCTTGTCCTGGAAGAAATGAATAAAACTGTTGAGGATGCAGCAAAATCAAAGTTACCTTCAGTTGAAGATGCTGCAAAATCTGCTACCACAAAGAAACAGCAGAAAAAGAAGAAGGACTAAACTGAGATGGAATTGAAGAAATACCGGCTGGATGAATTAGCTACAGTAGAAATAAGCGGAGTTGATAAGAAGATTAAAGAAAATGAAACTCCTGTAAAATTATGCAATTTTACTGATGTTTATTATAACTGGGCAATTACTAAAGAAATGGCAGATTCTTTTATGGAAGCATCTGCAAGTCAAAAAGAAATTGATTCATTTACTCTCAAAAAAGGTCAAGTCGCTTTTACAAAGGATAGTGAAACACGAGATGATATAGGCGTACCAACCTATATTGCTGATGATTTTGAAAATGTAGTACTTGGTTACCATACTGCTTTAGTAACACCTGATAAAAACAAACTCTCTGGTAAATATTTGAATGCCTTTATGAATTCAAAATATATTCAGAAGTATTTTGAAAATAACGCAAGCGGAAGCGGACAAAGATATACCCTCTCAAATGAAACATTAAATGGGATTCCTGTATTAGCTCCTGATTTACCAACTCAAGAAAAAATTGGAGATATATTTAGTAATATAGACAGAAAAATTGCATTGAACCGTCGTATGAACGCAAAACTTGAACAAATGGCAAAACGTCTTTATGACCATTGGTTTGTACAATTCGATTTTCCTAATGCAGCTGGCAAGCCATATAAGGCAAGCGGTGGCAAAATGGTCTGGAACGAAAAACTCAAATGCGAGATTCCTGATGGATGGGAAGTCAAGAAGCTCGATGAGCTTCTTGATTGTAATAAATATTCAATTACAACAAATTCAAACTATGAATTCATCTCGTACTTGGATACAAGCAGTTTAACTGAAAACCAAATAAGTAGTTTTACAAGAATTGAACGTTCTGAAAAAATCCCAAGCAGAGCAAAAAGAATTATCAAAAAAAATGATATTCTGTATTCAACAGTAAGACCTTCACAGTGTCATTTTGGTATTATAAAAAATCCTGTTGAAAATATGATTGCTTCAACAGGCTTTGCCGTTATGTCTTGTAAGATGGGAAGTGAATACAATGAAATCTTTTATCAATTCATAACGAGCTCTGAAAATATAAATAGGTTGGATTCAATAGCAAATCTAAATGCATCATCATATCCATCTATAAACCCATCTGATATTTTAGATTTACAAATAGCACTTCCAACAAATATTACAGAATTAAGGCCTCTTATAAAAAACTTGTCAATTTTTTATACAATAATTGAATTAAACCAAAAAGAAACTGCAAAACTAGTCTCTCTTCGTAGCCACCTATTGCCGTTGCTTATGAATGGTCAGGTTGAGGTAAAATAAGCATGGCTGATATTAATGATAATGCAAAATATTTTCTCGGTTTTTATGGATGGGATAAAAGTACTAGAAAATATATTTCAACAGAAGAAGCCAAGAGAATTCTTAAAATGTATGATTTTCTTTCAATGATAAATCTCATTGAAACTAACTATGACATTTTAATAAATAATTTTTTTGACCTTTATAGTTCTTTATCAGAAATTTCAATCAGAAATAATATTTCTTTCTCATTTAAGCCTACTGATAACTATTATGATGAAAGAACTGTGATTCGTAGAATAAATAATTTACTTAGTTCTTGCAGACTTTTTATGGATCAGAATTTAGTTTTTCTTACTGAATATGATAAGCAAGTTTTAGAAAGCTATAAGGCAGAAACTCATAGGCTTTATGACTCTTCTTTTTCTTATAGATTATGTGAACAATTACGAAATTCTATGCAACATAGATGTTTACCAATTGAATTACAATACGGCAAAGATTTTGCATCTGAAGAAAATGAAAAAGCTTATGAATATTCTATATTGGAATTGAATGTCTATCATTTATTGTCTTTAGATGAAAAAAAGATAAAAGCAAGTTTTAGAGATGAATTAAAGAAATTAGATTCTGATAAAATTGATTTATGGTTTCATCTTGAAAAGTATATAACAGAAATCGGCAACCTAATGTTTTTTTTACGAAAAACAACCGTCTCTGAGTTACAACAATATAAAGCTGATTATTTACAATTAATTTTTGACAACCAACAACTTCACGAAGTCTATAAAAAAAATGAAATTCAAAAAATGATTTATATCAATATTGAATATCAAAACGGAAATTTAGGAAGTTTAATATTAAGTGATTCATTAATCAAAAATATTGAATTACTACAAGAAAAAAATGATGCCAGAAAAGATTTTTCAGGCCATGGGATAAAAGTTTAATATGAAAAAGAATACTATCAGCAAAAAACATGAGACAGATTGCCTTTCACGCCAGCCATATATTGAACTCATCAAATCAATTATTTTGAATCAGAGTAATAATCCGCTTGGATATTCATTTGCTATTGATGGAGAATGGGGCTGTGGAAAGTCATGGGTTCTAACTGAACTAGAAAATCAACTTACGGCAGATAACAAAAATAAGTATCTTGTTTTTCATTATAATGCCTGGGAAAATGATTTTTATGAAGAGCCGTTAGTTGCAATACTTTCTGTCATAATTTCAGAAATTGAAAAAATATACAAAAAGGAACAAATAATAGATGGAATTAATGCCGAGCTTGCAGAAACTGCATTGGTATTATTAAAAAATCTTGCAATATCATTTGCAAACAAAACATTACAGGATAAAATTGGAATTGATTTTAAAGATGTCGTTGATGATTTTAAGAACATAAAAAAAGCAAAATCTAAGCTAAAGAATGTTGAAAAACAAGTTGATACTTTTTTTCCCTTAAAAAATGGAATTGATACTATTAAAAATCAGCTTTCAGAATTTTCCAAATATGCAACTATCATTTTTATTGTTGATGAGTTGGATCGCTGTCTTCCTGAATATGCAATAAAGGTTCTGGAAAGATTACATCATATTTGTAATGAAATGCCTGTTATACAACTTCTGGCAATCAATAAAAAAACTCTTACTGATAGTATTGTAAAAGTTTTTGGAAAAGACCTGTTTAGAATTGAAGATCCCAAAAATCAAGAAATTGCTCTTAGATGGAATGAACATTTTGCTGATTCTTATTTACAGAAATTTGTTGATGTCGTAATTCCTTTGCCTAATGGGAAATTAGATTCAAGACTTGAAGTATTAAATGGATTAGAAAAAGACTTTGAGCCATTTACAAGAAATGATTTTCGTGAAGGAATAAAGGTAAACGAAGAATATCTTGCTAATTTTATTTCATATTTATTTTCTGACATGGAACGCAGACAACAGGAAAAGATTATTTCACTAACAGCATTATGTCATAAATTGACATTGGCTTCTGGCACACCTTTGGAATTGAACAGTTATGCAATACTTATTTATGAAATAATTTCTTGTATTTGTAGGTATGTTTTTCATCTTGATAAAACATGTACTCTAGCAGCCGGAAGTGAAGAGTATTATCTTGTTTTCTATAATGGGATTGGAACATATAAAAATCCAAATTTAAGAGATAATAAAGACTTAAACAGTAAACTTCGTGATTTATTATCATGTCATGCTTATTACAATGAAGCTTATGGTCGCAGAGAACTTTTTTCTTTGGAAATAAAAGACACAAAAACTTTTATGATGGCATTTTTTTATGACACAAATGTTAGGAATGCAGATCCTGTAATTGCTGGTCTTTGGAGAGGAATATATCAGGATAAAATCTTTCTAAGAAAGTTTGATGAGATTATGAATATGCTTGTAATAAAAAATCCAACTGAAAATAAAGAGCAGCCAGCAGCTTATTAGAATCATCTTTGACCTAAAAGGTTAAGAAACCTGAACCTTTTTGCACACGGCTTTGGGCTTACACTTGAGCTATGAAAGTTCAAGGCAGAGACTGCACACTGACGATAGCAAAAGACGGCGAATATTATTCATTACCTTACAGCGAGGAAACTGTACGCACTGCGTCCAAAGGCTACGTTCTGCCTGGAGTGATTGGCTTAAGGAACAGAGAGAAGCTTGTTGAAACCGGCAAGGCTATCACTGGCTGCGTGGTCACGAGACTTGAATATAATAATATTCTTGCTCTGTTCCTTTTGCTTTTTTACTCAAATGAAAAGTTTGATATTCTTGTAAACCGTGTTTGCGAAAAGTTGATTTATAAGAATGTATCTGTAAAAGATTTTGAACTTCGTGCAGAAAATAATGAACCACTTTATTTCAGACTTGATGTAAAAGATAATGATGATTCTTTTACTACTGGCTGGGATATTACTACCCCCTCTTTTCCTTGGAGTGAGTGCCGTACTTTTTATTATGACGGTCATAATGTAATTGCAGACTTAAAAAAACTGCCTCTTGTTTACCGCTTTGAGCTTACAGGCAAGTTTACTGAAAAAGCAAAGTATCAGATTACTCTGTACTTTCCCTTAAACACAGAACATTACCCGACACAGAATAAAATTGAAAAACTTTCTATTACAATGGACCAGCGATTAGGAATCTGGTTAGACCTTTATGATTTGAAGCCGCTTGATGATATGGCAGACATCAACTGTGCTGACACAGTACTTTGTTACCAGAAGTTTGAAGTAACAGGAATTGTTGTTTTTAATATCCGTAACAGTGAACAGAACACACAGGTGGTGCTATGAGATTTTATGAGTTACCGCCTGAAGTTGAAAATAAAATTTGTGATACTAATGCTCGTCCATTTGTCCGTGTGGTTCTGGAACTTAGTAGCGGCGATGTTTATATTCCTGATTCTGATATTCTTGAATGCGTTGCAACTTCTTACAACACGGAAGCAGGTGGAATTATAAACTGCGGCGAACTTCTTTTGAAAGGTATTTACGACAGTGAAATAAATCCGGAATATGTACCAGGCCTTGGAGTTCAGATCTGGTATTGCTTTGGTGACAGGACAAATACATTTTTCCGCTTTCATATGTTTGTTGATGACAGCGGATTTCAGAGTCAGGAGACTGGCTTTCTTGATAAGACTACCAAGGTACGTCTGATTGATTTGAGCACAAAACTTGATGACACTAAGCTGCAGCGTAACTGGACTGATGCTCAGACAGTTGTTCACTCTGTCGTTTGTGACAGGCTGCAGCCAGAGAAATCTCTTGTTCATATTATTGCGGCTCGTGGTGGGATTCGTGCAAATGAGATTAACTGCGGCTCCTTACCTTTTGACATTCCTTATGTTGTTGTGGCTGGTTCTGCATGGAAGGAGCTTTGCGCTCTGGCTAGGGCTTATGACGCTGTTGTGGAATGTGGCAAGGATTTGACTTTGAGTTTTATAGAGAGTCCTTATGATACAGAAAATGATTACAGTGAAGATTCTGATTTTACTTTAGATGAAAGTCAGATTACCCATTACAGATTTTTTAATAACAATGATAAGTATGCGAATAATGTTCGTTTGAAGTATACACGCTATGTTCAGACTGAACGTCAGGAGCTTTGGAGTTATAGCGATGCACCGGTGTGGTATGACGAGAATATGAGACCGTACTATCCGTTTACGGATGATAGTCGCAAGATTATTTCTGATAACGATTACCAGGCAATCTACACCGCTAAGAATGATGAGGGGAAAACTAGGAATGTTGTTTATGCGGACCAATTAGATTCCGAACAGGACTTTCTGGATGCAATGGAAGTTACTGGAGAGGATAAGCCGGTTGTCGTTCAGTTCGACACAAGTACTTATAAAGACCGCGCAATCATTCAGCTTAATCGTGATGGAAAATTAATAGGACTTCGTAAGGCAGCCATCACAGGCCGTGCGATTATTTCTGAAACTAACTACAGCATATTTGTAAAAGACGATAACGAGATTGCAGCTAAAGGTCAGATTGTAAAAAACGTTACTTCGAAATATCTGTCTGATGATTTGTTTGAAGATGAACCTTTCTGCCAGCGTCGTGCTAAAGATCTTCTGCAGGATTGCATCAACTGTAAAGGCGGCTATTACCTGACAACTTATCTTCCTCTGATTCATGCTCGTGTAGGTGCCTTTATGGATATTCGGCTTAATGCTCAAAGTAGATTTAAGAAAGTGAGAATTGATGAGCTCACTTTTAGATATAAAAAAGAAGAGGCGTTCTCTTCGGAGATTTGGGTGACGCGTGTATAAATGGATTGCTTCGGGCTTTGCCCTCGCAATGACATGGGAGGTGAAATATTAACGATAATGAAAAATTGATTCAGGCAATGAATGGTCTACAGGTTGAATTGAGCGGCTTTAGAGCTGAGATGAAGGAATTCAAAAAGACTGTTGAAAAGCGTATTGATTCTATTGATACGAAACAAACTCAATGCCAGATGAATCCGGCGACTTGTTCTAATGCACGCAGATTGGATGAACATATGAAAAATGATGCCGGAAAACAGGGAAAGATTACTGCGATTATTGCGTGCATTATTTCATGTTTCAATTTTGCGGTGATGATTATTCGGGAGTTTGCAAATGGGAAATAATAATTTGCGAATGCGGCTGATGCTGGAAGCTGAAAAGGAAATTGTGGAAGGTCTGTCTGAAGCTGAACGATACCGCTACTTTCTTGGACGGATGCAGTTTCTGAAATATGAAAGCGGGAAAGAAAATCTTTTGAGTTCTGATTGTTCAGGCTCGGTTTGTCTTGCCCTCTTGCTGGCTACTGGATGTGCAATTCGCGTTACTGCGGATGCATTGTTCAAAAAGTATTTCACAAAGAAGAATCCCGAGAAGGATGATATTCAGGCGGCATTCTTTGTTACGCTTTATGACAGAAAGTTAGGAAACAGACTTTATAAAGAAAATGAAGTTTGTCATGTAGCTGGAGTTTGTGGCCGTGATGTTATTCTAAACTGTGTGGAACCTTATTCGGAGCTTCGTTCTCTTTCTGATATGAAGCCTTATTACCAGGCAAATGATTATCGGGTAATTGTTCGTGGCTTGGATAGAGAGGCGTTGCAGAAAGCCAGTGATGACAACGTGGATTTGTTTGGTGCTGATTATCAGTTTGAGCAGATTCGAAATGCAATTGATGGAGTACGTAGATGATTAGTTTTAGATTTCAACGATTGATTGAAAAGCTGCTTAGCGTAAAGTTTGTAATCTTTATTGTTGCGACTGTATTTCTTTGCTGTGGAGTTCTTGGCGGAGCTGAATGGTTGACGGTGGCTCTTACAGTAATTGCTGGAAGAGAGATTCAGAAGTTTAAGGACTTCAAATATTCAAAGAAGGAGACTGATGAAGAAAGTTTGTGAAGTGATTAAAAAAGTATTCTGCTGGTTAGGGGCAATTTTCAGTGCGATTTTTATTGTGCTGTTTTGTAAAGATTCGCTGGTCAAGCCAGGGAATCAATTAGACAGTAAGAAGGACGATTTTGATGAAAACAATGCACAGGCTGAGACTAAACGGGACCAGCTGT